>ERZ1031078.520-NODE-520-length-12817-cov-3.634148_pt1 | contig 12817 bp, 14 predicted proteins | sample MGYA00518179_ERZ1031078 | MGnify/ENA primary metagenome ERZ1031078 (study PRJEB33719, sample SAMN04261274) | wastewater metagenome | biome: rural village; feature: human; material: feces | host: Homo sapiens | place: El Salvador | collected 2014-01-14 ... | reverse complement strand
CGATGGCCGCAGTGCTCGGTGCGCTGATGGCTCAGGTCGATCTAGGCGCTGGCGCGATCGGCGGCAAGGACTCCATGTCCGGCACGTTCGAACAGCTGGACGTCCCGCCGACCCTGATCTCCTTCGCCGTGGCCGTGGGCAACATGAAGCGCGCCACCTCCCCGGAGTTCAAGGATGCCGGTCACCGTGTGGGCCGCATCGCCCCGCGTTATCATTCCGACGGTCTCACCCCGGACAAGGATTCGCTGCTGGAGGTGTTCTCCGCGGTTGAGGAGCTCACCGATTTCGGCGACGCTCTGGCCGTGTCCACTCCGGGCTACGGCGCCACCGCCGAGGCGATCTTCAAGATGACGGTCGGCAACCAGATCGGCGTGAAGCTGGCCGACGGCATTGCCGTGGATGACCTGTTTGCTCCGGCCTATGGCTCCTTCATCATCGAGCTTGCCGACAACGCGAAGTTTCCGGCCGTGTCCAACCTGGTGGAAGTCAGCGAGGTCGGCGAAACCACCGAGGAGTATTCGTTCGTGGCCGCCGGCGAGACGCTTGATCTGGCCGAGCTGCAGGACGCGTGGGAGGGCAGCATCGAATCCGTGTTCCCGTACCGTTCCAAGGGCGAGGAGAAGGGCAAGACGGTTGAAACCATGTCCTTCGACGCTCCGAAGAAGACCGTGTACACCGGCACCGGCGTGGCCAAGCCGCATGTGATCATCCCTGTGTTCCCGGGCAACAACTGCGAATACGATTCCGCCGCAGCTTTCGAGCGTGCGGGCGCCGACGTGAGCACGCTCATCGTGAACAACCTCACCCCGGCGGCCGTGGCCGAATCCACCGCCGCGTTGGTAGAGGAGATCAAGAAGAGCCAGATCATCATGATCCCTGGCGGCTTCTCCGGCGGCGACGAACCGGACGGCTCCGCCAAGTTCATCACCGCGTTCTTCCGCGCTCCGGCCGTGACCGAGGCCGTGCGCGACCTGCTGAACAACCGTGATGGCCTGATGCTCGGCATCTGCAACGGTTTCCAGGCGCTTATCAAGCTTGGCCTGGTGCCGTACGGCGACATCGTGCCGATGACCGCCGAATGCCCGACGCTGACGTTCAACACCATCGGCCGCCACCAGAGCCGCCTAGTGCGCACCCGCGTAGCTTCGAACCTCTCCCCGTGGCTGGCGAAGACCGAGGTGGGCGACATGCACACCATCGCCATCTCCCACGGCGAGGGCCGCTTCGTGGCCTCCGACGATGTGCTCGCCCAGCTCAAGGCCAACGGCCAGATCGCTACGCAGTATGTGGACGAGGCTGGCGTGCCGGGCATGGACCTGGACGTGAACCCGAACGGTTCGCTGTTGGCCATCGAAGGCATCACCAGCCCGGACGGCCGCGTGTTCGGCAAGATGGGCCACTCCGAGCGCTACAGCAACGGCACATTCGTGAACGTGCCCGGCGAAAAGGACCAGCCGCTGTTCGCAGCCGGCGTGGAGTACTTCGCCGCCTGATTGCGCGAGGCCGCCTAGAGGCATGTTCGATATAAACCGCCTGTGAGAATGAGAGGGTTTGTTCGGAATTGCTTCGGATTCCGGACACACCCTCTTCGCGTTTTTGGTCCGCCGTATAGAGGTGTGACAATGAGCCCCGTTTTATGCTCACGAGTATGATGCTTATAAGCATAAAACAATTAGAGATCGAATCGATATCTGCATAAAACATGCTCGGGGATACGCAATAACGAATCATTCACACCAGAACATCGTTGGCACCATCACCACGCTTCGTTCCCGCGCCGATCTCATACCCGGATATTCCGAGCGGCATTACGTCTTGTTCGTCAAGACGGACGAACTGGCCGCCACCGCACGGGAACGAAGCGCGGCGATGATCTATGCATTCTCTCGGTCAAAGACCATTACGGAGATCACCGAATACGAAGCCAACCCCGAAAACCATCAAGTGGCTTGTTTGCGACATACAGAACGCAACAGCCCGAGTATGAGCCGCGGAATCGCAACGCTCATACTCGGGCTGGCGGAGAAAGGGCACCCAAATAGGCAAAGAAACATATTCAAAAGGCTGAAATCCGCCATGACCAAGTGCGCTAGCCATGACACGTTCATCTTGATAGCAGCGGCAATAACCCACTACTTATCGGCAAGCTGGACCTGGACCTTGTACCCTTCCTCTTTGGCAATCTGCGAATATGCCTTCTCCACGATTTGCTTGGCCTGCTTATCCGCTTCCTGCAGAAGCTTACTCTTGGAAGCCTTGTCGGACGCCGATTTCTTGGCATGTTTCAACGCTTCGGCAGTGTCCGTTACCTCATTGCCATTGAACAACGAGCTCTCCGAGTCAAAGAAGCGCAACGAGTCAGGATCCACCGACACGGATTGCAACGTGGCCTTGGGCAAGGTGATCGAAATCGTGCGAGTGTCGTCATGCACCTTGATTTCCGCCTTGGCCAGGTCGACGCCGGCGAGAATCTCATAACTGTAGAACATCGTGAACTTCTTCTTGTTCACATGGGCGATGTTTCCCTCGGAGAACTCCTCGAAACCATAGTCGTTCTCCTTGGCGGTGGTCAGATCCTGCATCGTCTGCAGCTGACGGGAGACAATCGTGGTGGTGATTTCAGGCTCAGCCTTCTTCGGATTGAAGATTCCGTCTATCTTGCGGTATCCGATGATAGTTCCCACCATGATCACTACGACAGCAACAATGATCGCAATCACCTTCGCCTTAGTGCTCATGCCTCCCATTGGATTCCTCATAGAACTCTTTCTGGAACTCCTAGGCATAATCTTCTCTTTCCCTCGATATTCCCTATGCCGGACATGAGACACCAGCTGCACACATTGCATTCATATACCGTGTCTACACGTTGGCATGAAAATACTAGCAGATGACCGGCTGACACGACTCTGATAACTGAACTTTCGTGCCAGCCGGCGCACCGCCAAAACGAAGCCCCTACTTCACCACTTCGTAGTTACTGACCGATACCTTGACCTGCGCGGCGTTCACATCGCTACCAGCCTCGAACCGGACCTTCTCGCCCGCCGCCCATGAGCTGGTGTTGGCAAAAGTCTCCTCGACCTTCACACCGTCAGCGTCATAGAGCGCCAACAGCAGCGAGACATTGCCAAAATTGATCTTGCTGGTGTTCTCGATGACCGCGGAATACGTGTAGTAACCGCCATATTCCGCTTCCGTTCTGTCGAATCGAGCCGATGAAACCAGATTATTGATCACTTGATCCGTCTCGTTCTTCTCCTGAACGGAATTACCGTTACGAACCAGATCGTCAAGGGTGTCCTGGTATTTCGAATCGACCTTAAGCCCGTACTTATCCACGAATGTCTTCAGAATCGTGGACCGCTTATCATATACCTCGTTCCACGCGTTGGTATATTCGGCACTGGTATTCGAGTATTTCTTGACCACGGACAGTTGATCATCCAGCGAATTCAAATAGGCGATGATCTGCTCCTGGAGCTTCGAGTCCTTGAATTGACGCGCCTTCAACGGCTTGTCATTATCAATCTCAGCCTGAACGATCTGCTGAAGATTCTTTGATTCACTCGTATCCTTACCCTGCCCTTTGAGCTTATCGATAAGAGCGGAACGTTTGCCAAAACCCTCCGCGATAACGGACATCGCCTCGTCATCGGCATAGTCCGGCCCCTCGGCCTTCTTCTCGCCGCACGCGGATACACCAGCAATCAATGCGATACTCAGTATCGCAGCAAAGACCTTCTTCATCATGTTGTCCTCCTTATAGATCTATAGACCAAGAATCTGCTTCTTCTTGGAATCGAATTCATCCTGGGTCAAGATCCCCGCGTCAAGCAGTTCCTTGAGCTTCTTGACCGCATCCAACTGTTCAACGACCGACATGGACGGCGCCGCAGCAGTAGAAGTCTGCCGCTGTGCCGCCATAGGCTGCTCCGCAATCGCGGGATTGGTCTGCGCTGCGGTCATCGGATTAATCCCCTGCGCAAAAGCCGCGCCGAACATCATCGCGCCCGCATCACCGAACCCATGCTCCTCAACACCATGCGCGATCTTCTGCTGCGCCGCTACATTCGAGGCATGCTGCGACACATCCTCATACGCTTTCAGATCCATCTTGTTGGCAGAGAACTTCTGTACAAGTTCACGCGAGGCATCCGAAAACTCGATGTTCTCGATGCCGATTTTCACGATGTTGAACCCGAAACGCGACGGCCATGTACCGGCATTCTGAGTATCGTTCGCGACCTTGAGCGCAATGTCGTTCGCCTGCGCCGGCAACTGCGAGATTCTGTACTGCGTTGACAGCACATTCAGTGCCACCGTGAACGACTGCAGAAACTCAGCCAGAATCTGCGAACGTGCTCGCTGATCATCAAACGAGTAGTAGGTAACGTTCGCCGGAACGAAATTACGAATGAAACGCACCGGGTCACCGATTTGGATGGTGAACGAACCATAGGCGAAAATCTCAAGATCCGTCCCATAGAACAGATCGTTATACATGAGCGGGCCGCGCGTGCCAAACTTGATGTCACGAATCTCACGCAGATTCACAAAGGCAATCTGCTTGTAATCGGACGTGATACCGCCGTAACCGATGCGCTCGCCGATCTGTTTGAAGATCGATTTCTTTACTCCGTCGCCATTGAAAACACTGTCCTGCCCGTCATGATATTCGTAGCCGCCTGGCTGGGAGATGATATTCTCAATGCCGGACTGGTTGAAGATGAACGCCGCCGTGTTCTCCGGCACGTAAATCTTTGAACCGTTGGTGATGACGCCCTCGGAACCGTGCCCGTTGGAGCCGCGGCCGTTGTCGGTGTTCCGCCGTTCGCCGGGAATTAACGCCGTGTGCTCATCGAAATGTCCCACGGTGATGATGTCCTTCCATTGATCACCGAAGGTTCCGCCGACCGCCCCACCTATTGCCTGCAGAATGCCCATGTCATATGCCTTTCGCCTGTTAGCGCGACTATTTCAACGTCTGTGTGGTGTCACAGTAGCGGCATTGGATCGTCATGCCAGAATGCCCGGAGATAGGCGCCCTACATCCGATGCATTTGACCGTGACCTGTTCTTCTGTGTTTTCCTGCGAATCCATCGTCTTTCCGGTAAACGTTTTGGCGAAAACATCAAGGGTCCCTTTGATGGCCCCCGCCAGCATCTCCACACTGGGTATGGTCTTGCGCAATTCCGCAGCCTGGCTGGACGGAAGTCCTGTAGTGACTTGGCTGATGGCATCCAACCATTGGGCCACCAGTTTCCGGCTGGAGTACTTGTCACCGGTCTCAAACACGAATGACACCTCATCCGGGACGAAAAGCAGATCCAATACCGCAAGGTCGTTCTTTTCCGCGTATTTCGCCTGCGCGACCCCATCCAGCACCTTAAGCCGGGATAACGGGTACACATCCTCATGCTCCGTCCCTTTACCGAACATCTTTCTGATCTGCCATACATATATCAGGTTCCTGTTGGTCAGAGTCAATTCCACACATGCCTGTTCACGGTCGTCGCCGCAGCGCCGGACCTGCGTGCAGGTCAGGATTTTCGTTTCGTCCGACCGTAACTTGTATCCGCCCATCGTCAATCCCTCTTTTCCCCCTTGTTTCCTTTACGCTGCTTGAAGAACCAAATCGCCGCAATGATAACGATAAGTTCAATCAAGCCGAGAAAACTTTCTCCCCAAATCATGTACGCGATGGCGATGATGACGAATATCACCACACAGGCGACAATGCCGATAAGCAGCATCTGCTTGTTCTGCTCAAGCTTGGCAGCTTCGCTCTTCTGCGCGACGGCGCGAATATTCAGCTGAGCATCAACATCTTGGAAGAATTGCTTGACGTGCTGCATGTACTGCGTCTCGTCATCGTTCTCGCTGCTCACCTTGACGAGAGCCCCATTTTCACGGGGAGATACCACAGCCGTAAATGTGCCGCCGTTGTATGCGCTGAACAGCACTGTCATAGTCGTATCGTTCGCATCGGTAAGCATGAATGTCGCACTCGTTGCCAGCATCGTACGAATGGACTGATAAACCATCGACGGCGATGATGAGAAGCTGCCTTGTTGAACTGCCAAAACCATGTATCCGTATACCCTCTCTATTCACACGCAAGAGAGCTCCGGGGCACCGCTAGGATACTCCGGAGCTTCTTGAATCCTTATGCGACGGATGCCAGCTTCTGCGTGATGCGCCCCATTACCTCGAGGTAGTACGCCTCATCGGCAGCGCTCAGCGAATTCTGATCAATCGCATTCAACTTGTTCATGGTGTCGGTGTATTGCTGCATCATCTTCGTGTAGTCCGCGAGCATGCTGATGGAGTCCCCCGAGTCCTTGTACTTCTTCATGAATTCGACGTACTGATCGAAGAACTGCTCGTAGCTGTCCATCGAGGCCTTGAAGTCGGCACTGACCTGCGATGGGTCGGATTGCTGGCTTTGCTGGTTCTGCTGCGACTGTTGTTCCTGTTGCTGCGCATTCTGCGACTGCTGCTGGTTCTGCGATTCCTGAGTCTGCTGACTGTCTGTCGAATCCTGGACTTTTGAATCATCCTCGGATTTCGGGGCATCCAAAGTGATGTCCATGGTGTTTCCATCCTCTTCATCCTCCATGAAGAAAACCGTAATCTCGTTGTCGTCGGCATCTTTCGCTGTAAAGCTATGCGCGGATTTGTCATAGTCAACGATGAAGCCCATTTTCTTCGCATCCTTTACATAGGAATCGAAAGAGGATTGCGTCGCATTGCACAACTTGATAGAAACATAGTCCGATGAATCGCTATAAACCTCGCCTTTCTGATTAGCTAGCGACGGCAGTTTCTTGGCGAAGTCCCCGTCCGGCCAAGTAATCGACTGGCACGATGCCTCAATCGCGGCCTTATGTTCGGCCTTCGCATGCGCAGTATAGGCAATCATTCTGCCGCCCATGACCACTACGGCAGCCACAGTGACGCCGATGGCGACATATGCCCCGATACGGCCTCCGATCTTGCCGTCCTTCCGCGTGAAGATCACACTCAGAACGGACAACAGCGCAGGTATGAACGCCAATACCGCAATGAGCGGCACGGTGATGTCGGAAGCGGTTCCCACCGACGCAAACAGCATGAACACTGCGGCGGCGATAACAGCGAGCACCACGATTTTCGACAGTTTTTTGCGCTTCTTCGGCTGGGTTTCCTTCACAGGGGGAACCGTCGAAATATAGGTTTGAGAGCTATCAGTCTGCTGCTCCTGCAACTGTGCGGCGCTCGGCATCTGCTGCGTAGAGTCCTTAAACGAATTCCACTGCGCATAATCGTTCGGATTGAACATCTGCGTCGCGTCGGAATCCGCCTGCCGAGCATTGTGCCCCAACTGTCTAGCCGCTTCTTCGGCATTCGCCTCTTCTGAACTACCGGCATTCGCCGCAACCGCACCATTCTGCGGTTCAACTTCATTGCCTAATGCCTGCGGCACCTGAGTGTTCGGAAAATCCTGCGACTTTGGCTTGTTTTCGTCATCGAACGTCATTGTCGTTTCCTTTCTTGCGGGAGTTCTCGCCGCGATGATGTCCGCTCCGTGCCTCGTCGCAATCGTCGGGGCGATTCATCTCGGCCGGTGTGGTGTTCTTTGCCGCCTCGTCGAATATGCGTACGCCGTGCAGAATCGTGTTTGCCAGTTGTGCGAACATGACCTTGCTTCCTTTCTGACGGCGTTCCCTATGAGAAACGACTGACCTTCAGTCATTCCAAGACCACGAATCGGTCTCTTTGCGGAACCCGTCATCAGGGGGCGTGATTTTTTCGCGTGCAGCTTCTCCCTTCTTCCACAAGACGCGAAAATACGGTGTTGAGTCCCACAGCAGATGAGTTCTCTCCTTTTGGTGTCTATCCTCTTTCATCCCTGCTATGGCGTCAATGACGTAACATGTTATAATTCACTCGTATTTTGAAGGGGGTTTATACTATGAGTGGTATATCAACGCGAAACAGCGCCTGCTGGAGAACACGACTCAAGCAATGTATGGATGAACGAGGTCTCACGCAACTGGATTTCGTACGCGCATTGAACCGGCAGTACCTCACAAAATTCCACCAAAAGGACGTCAGCAGATGGCTGAACACCGGCAATCGCACCTCATCGGGCGAAATCGGTTTTCCCAAATACGAAACCATGGCGACTATCGCCGACTTCTTCGGCGTGGATGTCGGCTACCTAACCGGCGAAACGGATGAGAAGACCTATGCCATGAGCCACGCCTGCGCATTTACCGGTTTAAGCAGCAATTCCATCACCGCCATCCAGTCATGGATTAGGATGTCGCCGGCACCGCAGAACAATAATCACGCGCATGCAGATGACCCGATGCACGAATACCGTGCCGCCACCATCAACCGCCTGCTGTCATCACCCAAATTCCCCGAGCTGGCAACGAAACTGCTGACATTGCAGGAAATGTCGGCAATCTGGAGCAACAATCCGCAGAAATTTGAAGGCATTCTCGGTTCCCTTGCCAACGACAACGACTTACCGGACGACCTGGCTCTGCAACTGCTGCTCGGTGCGTTCTATGGCATGGCGAGCGAAAGCTTCTCCGCTTTGTTGCATGACGCATACCCCATGCCGGAATAAGTCGCCGGCGATACAAACCACCGCTGCCGTCACGCGCGCAGCCCGCACAAGCTCGCCTTCACCAAACCAACGAATCACACCACCCGGCAATAGCTCAGGCCGGCATATAGCCTTCCGCCACATCAACCGGGGTATTGGCCTTGGCAATGGCCTCCTCGTTGACGCGAACTGTGCGGTTGAGCACATCCTCATACCCGGTCAGCGCCGCGAACGGCATGAACTGCGCGGCCCTGCCGGACAACGCCATATGCGCGTGACGCCGAGACTGGTGGTGCGGCAGGTTAATGATGTCGTCGTAGTCATGCGTTTCCGTAAGTGCCATACGTTCCCCTCATTCGCTTCCAATCTTCCAATACCGTTCAGCCGCTATCTCATCAAGCACGCTCAGGTCACACTCAAGCACGCTCAGTCACACTCAAGCAACCAATCATGCGGCATGACCGCCAATCTGATTATTGCGCTGCTGGCCGGTCGCCCCGTCGAACATGTCCATAGCCTTAATAACCGAGTTCTTGCCGAATTTACGTTTGATGTCCAGCAAAGCCTGCTGCACGGCCTGTTCAGAACGCTCGTCCGCCACACCATGGCTTCCCCGCTCCCCTGAACCCGTCTGCGCGTCGTCGCCCCCACTGGCAGCAGAGAACAGGTCGGGCTGCTCGTAGCGTTTACCCGCCGCCAATTCCGTTGGCGTCGCCACATCAAGCGCCGTCACGTTCAGCCTGCGCACCAGCAGGCGCGAATCGACAAGCCGGCAGAACAGCCTATCGATCGCAGTACGAATCGTTGACGCCGACGAGGTGAACCCACCCAAATCGACCGAACCCGACACTGCTTTAGGTACGCGCCTGCCGTAATAGTCCGTGCCGACCGGCCCCGTATATGACGCCGCGGCGGCTTCGGCCGCGCGTTTCAGCTCGATCGGCGCACCAGCATCCAATCTCCCCGGGTCAAGACTTGCCGTATCGTAGCCGACAGCGAGCGCCACCCTGTTGGTTTTCAGCCCCTTGCTCACCAAGTCCAATGCCAGTGTTTCCGCCATTTCCTTCGCGATCAGCCGGGCGGTGCCGAACAGCGTCACACTGGTCAGCACCTGCCCGGACCCCACACTGTGTTCGGCGGGCTTGTACGCTTTGATGTCGGCTATGGTGCAGGGCTCCCATCCCCACGCATGGTCGATGAGCAGCTCCGCGTTGACGCCGAACAGGCGGTAGAGCAGTTCCTCGTTGTAATAGTCGGAGGCTCGCCCGAGTGAGCAGCGGGCGATATCGCCCATGGTCATGAGCCCGTGGGATTCGAGTTTTTTCGCGTACCCGCGCCCGACCCTCCAGAAGTCGGTAAGTGGCCTGTGTCCCCAGAGCAGCCGGCGGTACGACATTTCGTCGAGCTGGGCGATGCGCACGCCTTCGGCGTCGGCGGGAATATGTTTGGCCACGATGTCCATGGCCACTTTGGCCAGGTACAGGTTGGTGCCGATGCCTGCGGTGGCGGTGATGCCGGTCTCGTTGTAGATCGCCCGCACGATGTCGCGTGCCAGTTCGTGCGGGGTTTTTCCGTAGGCGTGCAGGTAGCGCGTGGCGTCCATGAACACTTCGTCGATGGAGTAGACGTGGATGTCGTCCGCGGAGACGTACCGCAGGTAGATGCCGTATATTTTTCCGCTGGCGTTGAGATAGTGCGACATTCTCGGCTTGGCGATGTATACGTCGACCGCCAGGCTCGGATCGGCTTCCAGCTCGTCGGCGTAATACGATGTGCCGCGGAATCGATGCCCTGGCGCGCGCAGTTGCCGTTCCGCGTTGATTTGGCGCAGTTTCTCCCTGACTTCGAACAATCGGGCACGCCCGGGCAGCCCGTAGGCCTTCAATGACGGCGACACGGCAAGGCAGATGGTTTTGTCGGTGCGCGATTCGTCGGCGACGACCAGGTGTGTGCGCAGCGGGTCGAAGCCCAGCTCCACGCATTCGGATGACGCGTAGAAGGATTTCAGATCGATGGCGATATATGTGCGCTCCACCATCCGAAACCTCTTTTCCACACCCTTCCAATAGGAGGTACCAATCACATCGCAGGGCCACCGCACATGTACGGAACCATATGCTTGCCAACTATCATCATAGCATAGGTTTCGAACAAGTGTTCGATATTATCGACCTCTAGTTGAAACACCGACCAAGCCATGCCGAGACCCACCGCTTGTAGCCGCCGGTTGGTAGGGTTGAACGGTAGCGAACCCCTTGTCTCCATGGTTTTGGAAGGAGCTTTGGCTTGTCAGCTGAACTCGAAGACATCCACGAGGAATGCGGTATTTTCGGCGTTTGGGGCCACTCGGACGCCGCCCGACTCACCTACTTCGGTCTACACGCGCTGCAGCATCGCGGTCAGGAGGGTGCCGGCATTGTCTCCAACGATAATGGTCATCTCATCGGTCATCGCGGAACGGGTCTGCTGACCCAAGTGTTCAGCGACGAACGGGAAATCGAACGCCTGAAAGGAGACAAAGCGATCGGCCATGTGCGTTACGCCACAGCCGGTTCCGGCGGCACCGACAACATCCAGCCGTTCATCTTCCGCTTCCATGACGGGGATATGGCGTTGTGTCACAACGGCAATCTCACCAATTGCCCCTCCTTACGCCGCAAGCTGGAGGACGAGGGAGCGATCTTCCATTCGAACTCCGACACCGAAGTGCTCATGCACCTCATCCGTCGTTCCAGCAAGCCCACGTTCATGGACAAGCTCAAGGAAGCGCTCAACACCGTGCACGGCGGCTTCGCCTATCTGATCATGACCGAACATGCCATGATCGGCGCGCTCGATCCGAACGGATTCCGTCCGCTGTCCCTTGGCAGGATGACGAACGGCGCCTATGCGCTCGCTTCCGAGACCTGCGCGCTCGACACTGTCGGAGCCGAACTGGTGCGTGACATCCGCCCGGGCGAGATCGTGGTCGTGGATGACGATGGCTACCGCATCGACCGTTACACGGATCAGACCCAGCTGGCCATCTGCTCGATGGAATTCATCTACTTCGCACGCCCCGATTCCAACATCTACGGCGTGAACGTGCATTCGGCCCGCAAGCGCATGGGCGCGCGCCTGGCTCAGGAATCCCCCGTCGACGCCGATATGGTCATCGCCGTGCCGAACTCCTCCCTGTCGGCGGCTTCCGGCTATTCGGAGGAGGCCGGCCTGCCGAACGAAATGGGTCTGATCAAGAACCAGTACGTGGCACGCACCTTCATCCAGCCCACGCAGGAGCTGCGCGAGCAGGGCGTGCGTATGAAGCTGTCCGCAGTGCGCGGCGTGGTCAAGGGCAAGCGCGTGGTCGTCATCGATGATTCCATCGTGCGCGGCACCACCTCGAAGTGCATCGTGCAGATGCTCAAGGAGGCCGGGGCGGCCGAAGTGCATATGCGCATCAGCTCCCCGCCGCTGAAGTACCCGTGCTTCTACGGCATCGACATCTCCACCACCAAGGAGCTGATCGCGGCCAAGAAGTCCGTCGACGAGATCCGCGACTACATCGGAGCCGATTCACTGGCGTTCCTGTCGCTCGACGGCTTGGTGGAATCCATCGGCCTTGGCGCGGACGCACCGTATGGCGGCCTGTGCGTAGCCTACTTCAACGGCGACTATCCGACCGCCTTGGACGACTACGAAGCCGACTTCCTGAAGTCGCTCACCCCCGAGGATCGTGTCCGTCTGCCTGAATTCGCTTTGTACAAGAGCAAGTACGAAGGCAACGAGTACACCACCACTTCACCCCAAGAAGAACACTGAGACCCAAGAAAGGTTTGATATGCCAAAAGCATATGAGGAAGCCGGCGTAAGCGTTGAGGCCGGTTACGAAGTCGTCAAGCGCATCAAGTCGCATGTGGCGCGCACCAATCGTCCGGGCGTGGTCGGCGGCATCGGCGGCTTCGGCGGATTGTTCGATCTCGCCTCCCTGGGTTACAAGGAGCCGGTGCTGATTTCCGGCACCGACGGCGTGGGCACCAAGCTGGTCGTCGCCAAGATGGCGGGCAAACACAGCACCATCGGCATCGACTGCGTGGCCATGTGCGTCAACGATATCGCCGCCCAAGGCGCCGAGCCGCTGTTCTTCCTGGATTACATCGCCTGCGGCAAGAACGATCCGTATCGAAAGCAGCATCCGTTGGCTTCACCGCCTTGCCCTTCACATTACTAACAAT
>ERZ1031078.512-NODE-512-length-12986-cov-6.273142_pt1 | contig 12986 bp, 9 predicted proteins | sample MGYA00518179_ERZ1031078 | MGnify/ENA primary metagenome ERZ1031078 (study PRJEB33719, sample SAMN04261274) | wastewater metagenome | biome: rural village; feature: human; material: feces | host: Homo sapiens | place: El Salvador | collected 2014-01-14 ... | reverse complement strand
TGCATCACTTTAAATTTGCAATATATTGATGTTCAGGGTGATTCTATGTATTCAAATTTATCGATTCATGCAACTTGTTTTTTCAACATTACTTTACGCTTACATATTCCGGGAATAATGTCTAACTTTATAGGTTGTTTGTCGCATAATTTTACTGAAATGAAAAAGGCTCTGTGTGTTATTTTTGTCATGCTTGCAGGACTTGTGTCCTGTAAATACGATGACTCTGAGATCTGGAACAAAGTCAACGAGAATGAAGCCAGGATAGCGGCTTTGGAAGAGCAATGCCGTGGATTCAATCAGGATCTGCAGACATTGTGCACCATCGTCAACGCGTTGCAAGGCAATGACCACGTGACAGGCGTGGTGGAAGTCATTAAGGAGGGGACTGTTGTCGGGTACTCGATCACGTTCAGCAAAAGCGGCACGGTAACCATCTACAATGGAAAGGACGGTCATTCTCCTGTGATCGGAATAAGACAGCACACCGACGGAAAGTATTACTGGACCGTAGATGGTGAATGGATTTACGACGGTTCCGGTACAGGCAACCGGATAAACGCGGGAGGCACCGCTCCGGAATTGAAGATAGAAGACGGCTGGTGGTACGTCTCTTATGATGGGCGTAAGACTTGGACGAAATTGTCGAAGGCAACCGGTGAGGACGGGGACTCGTTCTTCTCCTCTGTCACGGACAACGGTGACACTGTGACCGTAACACTTATGGATGGAACCGTGTTCGAACTCGCCAAGAAGTCTTCGGATCTGAGCATCCGGTTTCTGGATTACGGAACATTCAGATTCAATGCCGGGGAGACAAGGTCTGTTGTATATAAGATCCTTAATGCCACAGGAAGCGTGGTGGTCAAGGCGTTTGCGCAGAATGGATGGAAGGCGGACGTCAAAAGGAACAATGACTCGGAAGGAGAAATTGTGGTGACCTCCCCTTCCCCGTTCACTGGCGGTGAGGTTGTGGTGCTTGTATATGATGATTCGAAGACCATCGTAAGGTGCTTGGATTTCGTAGAGGGCAACGTCATCACTCCTCAGGAGACATATTCAATGTCAAGAGGCGCGGGAGAGATTGCCGTCACTGTGTCTGCTGACGTTGACTATTCCGTGGATATTCCAGAGGACGCCGCGTCCTGGCTGAGATATTCAGGGTTGAAGACCAGGGCGATGCGTCAGGATGAACTTGTCTTTCATTGTGACAGGAACGAGGGAGAGAGTGCCAGAAGCGCGGTGGTCGGAATCGTGAACAAGGCTGCTGGTATTCATGAAAAAGTTGTGATTTTTCAGGAAGGAATAGTGCACACCCTCCAGACCCATTCTGTCGGCAACGGAATAAAGATAGTGATCATGGGAGACGGCTTCACCAAGGATGATCTTACGGCTTCGGAAGGGGAGTCAATGTCATCATTTGACAAATGGGCCGACAGGACAATGGAGGAGTTTTTCGCCGAGGAGCCTTACCGGTCATTCCGGGACAGGTTCGATGTGTATTCTGTCGCGGTCGAGTCGGACGGGCGGAATTTTGACGGCAGCACGGCCTTTGCGAGCAAGTTCGGAACGGGAACCTATATCGGAGGCAATGACAGCAAGGTCTGGCAGTATGCCTACAAGGTTGATGGGATCAGTAGGCTCACGGTGAGAAACACGCTTGAACTGGTGATCCTGAATTCCTCGAAGTATGCCGGTACAACCTACATGTGGTCGGACGGCAGGGCTATAGCCTACATCCCGGTTGTCAGCTACAACACCGAAGCTTTCGGGAAGGTTCTTCGCCATGAGGCGGGCGGTCACGGGTTCGCTAAGCTTGCGGATGAATATTTCTACGAAAAGACAATCACCGAGGACAAGGTGAAAAGCCACAAGGAATGGTTCGCCAAATACGGTTTCTACCCGAACGCCGATGTCACGAACGATCCCAAGGAAATCCATTGGGCGCATTTCCTTTCAGATCCGCGCTATTCCGGTCAGGTCGGAATCTACGATGGCGGCCTGACGTTCAGATACGGTGCCTACAGGCCGACGGACTACAGCATCATGAGACATAATGCCGGCGGGTTCAACGCTCCTTCGCGTGAGGCCATATTCAAGAGAATCATGAAGTTGTCTGAGCCAAGCGGGTGGAAATATGATTTCGAGGCGTTTGTGGCCTACGATGAGATCAACCGTTCGGCCGCGTCACAAGCCTACTACGAAAACCAGATGGAAAACTTTGACGAGGAGTCGTTTGTCCCTCTCGCTCCTCCTGTCGTAAGGGAGGAATAAAAGTTCAATATTCCTTTACGCCGTTTCCGGCCATCCATTCCAATAGCGGGGTGCTGTCGAATCCGACGGTGCCTTTCAGGAATACGTTCACGTCGAATCCAACCTCTTGGCTCAGCCGGAAGACATTCTTGAGGGTCTCCAAAACACAGAACTCAGAGGCGATTCCGCAGACGGTGACCTCGTCCCCTGCCAGAAACAGACTCTGGTTTGAGGCTGTCACGGCCGCCAGCGCTCCATATTCCTCCCTCTCCTTGTTCTGCCCTTTCAGGATGAATCTTGTCTTCGCTTCCTCCAGCCCGTCCAGCAGCCCGTCGGCGAGACTTGCCCCTAAAGTGTAGTGAACGCAGTGCTCTGGCCATTGACCACCGTTTGCCTTGAACGAACAATGATCCTTCGGATGCCAGTCCAAAGTGAAATACACAAGATCGGCTCCGTTCTTGATCCCGTTTATCTCCGGAATGATCGCCTCTGCTCCCGGCACGGCCAGAGATCCGTCAATGAAGTCCCTCTGCACATCCACTACAAGTAAAATCTTTCTTCCAGTCATATTAATAGTTGCTTTTTTATTGAATTCATTTTTGATTCATGACCGCACCCGCACGTTCATATTCACAATTCGGAACAAGTCGTCCCATTTCGTCTGAATCCTTCTTTTCTCAAAGATAGCCATTATCTACAATAAAGAAAAATCAAAGAAGCCATGTGCCTGTTGGCAAGCCTTTATGCCTTGGTGATTGCAAGCCGCCTCAAGGTGTTTATGAATATGATTTCTTCCTTATTGTGCGAACATGATGCGCAGTGATAGAAAGAAGAAACTCTCCCTCCCGTGCGCGATTCCGCATCATGTTGATGCCGGCCACTTATGTTTATAGTTGGCGGGAACGGTCATGCCTGTCTGATGGCCGTACAGTCATGGACTTTGTTCCTCAAGACCGATTTCAGCGAGGTGTCAGGAACAGTGAACCACTCCTGATGTTGCTTAAGTGGCTGTGGATGTTCCCGCCAATTGCAACGAAGTTGAAAAGGTCTTTCGTCGTGGGAGAGACTGTCTTAAAAGTAAAAGTACCCCCTGCGAGGATTGAAAATTCGTTGTCGCCCCTGTAGTGGGGTACAGACTTTTCAACTCTAGCCGAGACTTTTCAGACAGTCGTGGGAGGGGCGAGCCGGTTCTTTTAGCACAGGGCTTTGGACTTGCTCCGGCTTTGGACTTGCTCCGGCTTTGGACTTGCTCCGGCTTTGGACTTGCTCTGGCTTTGGACTTGCCCCGGTTTTGGACTTGATTCCAATATTCCTTGAAATCAATGAGTTATGAGGAAATGAGTTATGAGGAAAAGAAAAACGGACAAACCGTCATTTCTGATGATTTGTCCGCTTTGGCTCCTCAAGTAGGACTTGAACCTACGACCCCCTGATTAACAGTCAGGTGCTCTAACCAACTGAGCTATTGAGGAATTTTTGTCAACCTTTTCGGTTGTTTGTTCCTTTCGGGAGTGCAAAGGTACAACAAAAATTGATTAGTGCAAATTTTTTTGTAGTTTTTTTTGTGTACCTTTGTGTGAATTTCTCGGAGGAGGAAAATGGACATAGACTTGTTTTCAGATATGGTCAAGGGGCTGATCCTTGACAATGATGAGGTTACGTTGCCTGGCTTGGGGACTTTCGTCTCCGAGGTGATGCCCTCTACTTTTTCTGACAAAGGGTACACCATCAATCCTCCTTACCGAAAACTGTCGTTCAGGCAGCGCGGATCAGGAAACGAGGAGATGATGGCGGAGTTCTATGCCGAGATCAACGGGACGGATCTTGAGACTTCAAAGAGAATCCTTGGGGAGTTTATCGTCGGGCTGAGGACAACGCTGCAGGCAAAGAAGGTCGTGATATTCCCCGGGCTCGGCCGGTTGAGGGCGACTAAGGAGAACACGTTCTTTTTTATCGCTGACGAGGATTTGGACATCTATCCTTATGGGGTAGGGCTGGAGCCGGTGTCTTTGAAGACTCACGAGGAGACTCCGGACGAGGTGGCGCAGAGTGTAGCGGCGCTTAGGGAGCTGGTGGCGGATCCGGTTCCCATCAGAGAGCCGATTGCACCGGTCGCTTTGACAGGCTCTGTGACCGAGGAAACAGACACTCCGACCGATGAATCTGACACCGGAGCCGAAAATGAGAAAGAAGATGAGAAAGAAAGAGAGGAGGAGACAAGTCACAAGACGAGAAACCGTGCTTGGAAAGTGGTTCTAATCGTGGCGGCAAGCCTCATCGGTTTGGCGCTGGTGGCTCTCGGAATATTCATACTCCTCGCCCACTTCGCTCCGGATTTCATTGACTCGATCCTCTACACCCCTGAGGAACTGAGGATTATAAATCATTAGGACTATGGAAAAGATCAACGTTTCAGACAATAGGTTCAGTACTGACATAACGATCCCGTGCTACGACACGGACGCATCGTTCCGCCTGAAGCCGGCCGCGTTTATGGATCACGCCCAGGAAATGGCGTATCTGGCGGCCCAGGCGCTTCATTTCGGCTATGACGACCTTCAGAGGCATCACACGGCCTGGGTTCTGTCACGGATGCGGATGGATTTTCTGAACCCTCCGAAATGGACGGACGAGACGACCCTCTACACTTGGCACAAGGGACAGGACGGCCTGTTCTTCCTGCGTGACTTCGAGCTCCGAAGGAAGGGCGACACGGACTTCGCCGACAAATCAAAGGCGCAGGTGCTTTGCACCTCTTCGTGGATAGTGATGAATGTCGAGACCCGGCGGCTGGTGCGCAGCGATGAGGTTCTGAATATGGTCCCGGCGACCACCCAGTGCCCTGACAATGCGATCCAGATCCCTTGCGGCAAGGTCGTGATGCCTAAGAATATCCCCGCGGAGGAAGTCGGCTGCCACAAGGCGGCATACTCAGACATCGATGTGCTGGGGCACACCAACAATGCCCGCTACGTGGTCTGGGCTATGGACTGCATTGACTATGAAGAGGTCGCCGGCAACCCTGTCAGGAGCATAAGCATCAACTTCATCAAGGAGACGAAGCCTGGGGAGGTTGTCAGGATATTCAGAAGTGTTGAGGATATTGACGGACAAAAGAAATATTTCATAGAAGGTAAAATTGAAGACAAACCGTGCTTTTGCGCGCGGATAGATTTTTAATTAGATATGCGAGATTTGTTTTTAGGGGCTGGAATAGCCCATTCGATTCTAGTTTTCGCAGTCGTGATCGCGATCGGACTGTACCTTGGCAAATTCAAGATCAAAGGCATCTCCATCGGTTCCACGTGGATTCTGTTCGTGGCTATCCTGTTGAGTCATTTCGGCCTCAGGGTGGACGCGACCGTGATGAACTTTATGAAGGACTTCGGCCTGATCCTGTTCGTGTTCTCGATAGGCCTTCAGGTCGGCCCGGGATTCTTCCACTCCTTCAAGAAAGGCGGACTTCAGATGAATATCCTTGCGGTCGCCCTTGTCCTGTTGGCTGTGGCCGTCACCGTGGCGATCCATTTCATCACCGGCGAGGATCTCAAGACTATGGTCGGCGTGATGTCCGGAGCCGTGACCAACACCCCGGGACTCGGTGCCGCCCAGCAGACGATGGCGGATTCAATGCGCGCGGAGAACTATCTGGCGTCTGACATCACATCGGCGACCTCCGGGCTGGCTTCCGCCTACGCTGTGGCCTACCCGTTGGGAGTTCTGCTTGTGATCGCTCTGATGATGTTCTTCAAGGCGATATTCAAAGTCGATCTCAACAAGGAGAAGGAAGTCCTTGACAATGAGGATAATAATGAGGATGTGGCAAGGCGTATGCACTGCGAGGTCGAGAATCCCGCGATCTTCGGAATGACAATCAAGGACGCCACAAAGGATCTTGGCAATTCGATAGTGATCTCCAGAATCCTTCGTGACGGAGTGATGTCTCTGCCGGGACCGGACACCGTCCTTCAGAAGGGTGACAAACTTCTGATCGTCACCTCGCAGAAGAATGTGGATTCCCTCAGGATCACGTTCGGCGAGGAGGTGCCTATGCATCTTCAGGACTGGGAGCAGATGGACACCAGGATGGTCAACAGGAAGATCACAGTCACCAAGACGAACCTTACAGGTGTCACGCTCAGAAGCCTCAATGTCAGAGCTAATTACGGAGTGAGCGTAACCCGTGTCATCAGATCCGGTGTGGGTCTTGTCGCAAGGCCTAACCTCATCCTCCAGATGGGCGATGTGTTGAGGGTTGTCGGCCCGGAGCTCGGAATTGAGGAGGTCGCCAACCTTGTCGGCAACCAGATCTCGACGCTGAACCGTCCGAACCTTATCCCGATCTTCTTCGGAATAGCCCTTGGTGTGATATTCGGTTCCATTCCTATCGCCATCCCTGGCATTCCTCAGCCTATCAAACTTGGTCTTGCCGGAGGCCCGCTCATCATCGCGATCCTGCTTGGCTACTTCGGCCCTAAGTGGAAGATCACGACCTACACGACCCAAAGCGCCAACCTGATGGTCAGGGAGATAGGAATATCCTTCTTTATGGCGGCCGTCGGTTTGGGAGCCGGACAGAACTTCGTAAGTTCGATCCTGGACGGAGGTTACTGGTGGATCCTTTACGGAGCGCTCATCACCTTCATCCCTGTCTGCACGATCGGCCTCATCGCAAGATATGTCTGCAAGCTGAACTTCTACCAGATCTGCGGTCTGATCTCCGGTGGTACCACCGATCCCGCCGTCCTGGCGTTCACCCAGGGGGCTTACGGAACGGATTATCCTTCAGTGAACTACGCCACCGTCTATCCTCTGTCGATGTTTATGAGGGTGCTTGTGGCCCAGTTGCTGATCCTTTTGGCGATAGCTTGACGTTATGTTTGACTTGATCTACCCGGTTTCCCCGGCTCCGGTTATGCCTTTGCCATCGGCCGACAATCCCGGTGACCGTCCATGTCCTACGGGCGAGATGGTTCCGGTCGTGGAGGAGAACGGCCTTGTCATCGGACAGGCCACCAGGCAGTCCGTGCACGATGGCTCGAAGCTGATGCATCCGGTGATCCATCTTCACATCATCAACCGGGAGGGGTGTCTGTATATTCAGAAACGCTCGATGAAGAAGGATCTTCTTCCGGGGCGTTGGGACACGGCCGTCGGCGGTCACGTCGATTACGGCGAGACGCTTGAAGAGGCGCTCTACCGCGAGGCCTCTGAGGAACTGGGATTCAGGGACTTCAATCCGATATTCCTGAAATCCTACATTTGGGAGTCGGCTCGCGAGAAGGAACTGGTCAGCGTCTTCGCCACCGTCGGCAACTTCACTTTGAAGCCTGATAATGACGAGGTCACCGAAGGACGCTACTGGAATATGTCCGAGATCGAGTCGAATCTGGCGCGGGGACTGTTCACTCCGAATTTTGAGCAGGAATTCAAATCAATCAAGGACACTTTACTGGCTTTGCTCTGATGGACAATAACATTGACAAATTCATAAAGGACCAGTTGTCGGTCTGGCCTCTTGCCGCCGAGAACTATCGTGACCTCAAGAAGGTGGAAACCAAACGGTTGGATGTCGGAGGACTGGAGATCATCGTCCAGCATAACCCTTGCCGCAAGATTTCTTCCGAGGCGGCCCTGGACCCTAAGTCTCTCAGCGAGAGGCCTTGCTTCCTCTGCCCTGAGAACCGCCCGGCGCAGCAGACCCACATTGAGTTCGAGGGGCGCAAGGGACGGAAATACCGCGTCACGCTGAACCCGTACCCGATCTTCCCGTCGCATCTCGTGATCTCAAGTTTCGAGCACACGCGGCAATCCATCTGGCACCGTTATCAAGACCTTCTTGACTTTGTCAGCGCGCACAATGAATATCTCGGGTTCTACAACGGCCCTGTGAGTGGGGCTTCAGCGCCTGACCATCAGCATTTCCAGGCTTGTCCGCAAGGACTGATGCCTCTTCAGAACAGGGTGGACGGATTGTTGGCGGCCGGCGATGTCAATACTCTGGAATATTTCACCAATGTCAAGGAAGCCAAGCTCTTCCATCTTAATGAATATGCCAACGGAGTCTTCGTCCTTTGCGGCGGCACGGCGAAATCCGTGGCTAAGCTTTTCTACCGGCTTATGGACTGCGCTCCGGTGCCGGAGGACTCGGATGAGCCGAAAATCAACCTGTTCGCCTGGACGCATAACGGGGAATATCGCTCCATTGTGATATTCAGGGATAAGCATCGTCCGCACAACTATTATTCCACCGGGGCGGATCATCTGGCGATGAGTCCAGGGTGCGCTGATCTGGGAGGTGTGTTTGTGGCTCCTAAACGTGAGGATTACGACAAACTTGACTCAGAGCTTCTTACGGCGGTTGTCCGTGAGATAACCGTCAGCGGGGAGACAGAGAAAGGCATCATCTGGAGGCTGACCAGAACCCAGCGCAGGCTGGAGGTCGGGATAATGTCCGGCAGTGCGATCGAGTTCGAGATCATTTCCGACGGGGCGGGACGGCAGAAAGTCGAATATTCGGCGGGACGCATTTCCTACAACGGAGTTCTTTACGATGAACTGGTCTTCGAGGCTCAGACTGAGGCCACTATGTTCGCCGAGCCGTCGTTCATCCTTTACGGAGTGACTATCGGTGTGGATTTCCATTGGGAAAGGAAGGTGACCCAGAAGTTCGCGGGAACTCTCAAGTTTATCGTGGACGGGGACAAGGTCACGGCCGTGAATATTGTTGGAGTTGAGGACTATCTGCTTAGTGTCATCTCGTCTGAGATGAAGGCTTCGGCCGGACTGGAGTTCCTCAAGGCGCACGCTGTCATTTCCCGTTCCTGGGTTATGGCGCAGGTGGAGCACCGTCGGAATCCGGTCACTTCGACAGGCTCAGTGACCACAGAAGTGAGTCCCGTGACCACCGAAGTGAACTCAGCGACCGGCGGCGAGGAGGAGTACATCAAATGGTTCGACCACGATGACCACACCCTCTTCGATGTCTGCGCCGATGATCACTGCCAGCGTTACCAAGGTCTCACGATGGCCGTGGGCGACACTGTCCGCAAGGCCATAGACCAGACCTGGGGTCTTGTGCTCACCTCGGAAGGCCGGATATGCGACGCCCGCTTCTCAAAATGCTGCGGAGGCCGTATGGAGATATTCAGCACCTGCTGGGAAGACAAGGATTACCCTTACCTCCAGCCGCTCCCGGACACTCCGGACTGCGTGGAAGGAGGCGACGTTTTCTGCGACACCAAGGATGAAAAGATTCTCTCCCAAGTGCTTAACGACTACGATCTGGAGACGAAGGACTTCTACAGATGGACCACTGAATATTCAAGGACGGATGTCTCGGAACTTGTCCGCAGACGCTCCGGAATAGATTTCGGCACCATCCGTGACCTCGTCCCGATCGAGAGAGGCCCGTCCGGAAGGCTCAAAAGGCTCAAGGTGGTCGGCGACAAGAAGACAATGGTCATCGGCAAGGAACTGATCATCCGCCGCTGGCTGTCCGAATCCCATCTCAAGAGCTCCGCCTTTGACATAAAATGGGTCGGCGACAGACTGGTCCTTGACGGATCCGGATGGGGACACGGAGTCGGCCTCTGCCAGATCGGCGCCGCCGTGATGGCCAGCAAAGGCTACACGTTCGATCAGATCCTGCTGCACTACTATCCAGGCAGCATACTGGAAAGAAGATAACATAATCAACACATAATGGCTAATTTCACTAAACGTAATCCTTGGATGTGGATCCCGACCCTCTACTTCGTCGAGGGCATTCCATATTTCCTTGTCAACAATGTCTCCGTCCTGATGTTCGCCAAGATGGGCGTTCCGAACGGGCAGATGGCGTTGTTCACATCCCTGCTTTACCTCCCGTGGACGTTGAAGTTCCTCTGGAGCCCGTTCGTGGACATCATCAAGACAAAGAGATGGTGGATCATCACGATGCAGATCATAATGTCCATAGCCTTTGTGGTCCAGGCTCTTACGATGCCTCATCCGTCAGCGGAATCCATCGCGGCCGGCAGCACGCCTATGAGCCTTTTCTCGTTCACGCTGATCCTGTTCGTCTTCGCGGCCTTCGCCTCCGCCACACACGACATAGCGGCTGACGGCTTCTATATGCTGGCCCAGAGCCAGAGCAGCCAGGCGGCCTTTGTCGGAGTCCGCAGCACGTTTTACAGGCTCGCCAATGTCTTCGGCAACGGTGTGATCGTCGCAGTGGCCGGATTGCTGGAGACCAGAACCGGCAACATCCCGTTGGCCTGGCAGCTGACCATCGGCGGATCCGGCATACTCCTTACCGGGTTGACCCTCTATCACACGTTCGCGATTCCTAAGCCGGAGTCCGATGTGCCTAACATCCAGGAGGATTCAGGCAACAAGGTCGCCGAGATATTCACAGGTTTCGGCCGCACCGTGACGACATATTTCAAGAAACCGGGCGTCTGGCTCGCGATCATATTCATGCTTTGCTACCGTCTCCCTGAGGCCTTCCTCATCAAGATGTGCACTCCGTTCCTTGTGGCTGCGAGAGAGGCCGGCGGACTTGGGATGCAGACCGCGCAGGTCGGCATAGCGTACGGTACCCTCGGCGTGATATTCCTTCTTCTCGGAGGGATCCTCGGAGGACTTCTCGCATCACGTCTTGGGCTGAAGAAATCCATCTGGATCATGGCCGCGTTTATGACGCTTCCTTGCCTGTCGTTTGTCTATCTCGCTGTGGTACAGCCTGTAAGTTTCGCCACAATCTGTACCTGCATCGCCATAGAACAGTTTGGCTACGGCTTCGGATTCACCGCCTACATGCTCTACATGATGTACTTCTCCGAAGGCGAGTTCAAGACCTCGCACTATGCCTTCTGCACCTGCTTCATGGCGCTGAGCATGATGATACCGGGCATGTTCGCCGGCTTCCTGCAGGAGTCCCTCGGCTACAAGGGCTTCTTCTGGATGGTGATTGTCTGCTGCATAGCGACCGTCGTCGTCACCTTCCTCGCCGACCGCAAGATCGATCCTGAATATGGCAAGAAATAATCAACGAATTGATAATCAATGAATATATGAACGCAGTCAAAAGAATATTCACCGTCCTGCTCTCCGTTGCCGCATTGTCGGCCCTTTCCGCGCAGGCTGGACAGAAACAGATTGTACGCACCGGCATCGAAGTGCTTGAAGGCCGTGGCTTCGAGGGACTTGTCGGCAAGAATGTCGGGCTGGTCACCAATCCGAGCGGTATCGACCATAATCTCCGCTCCACCATCGACATCCTTCACGCCGCTCCGGGAGTCAACCTCAAGGCGCTTTTCGCCCCTGAGCACGGGGTCCGCGGCGATGCCTACGCCGGCTCGCACGTGGAGGATTTCAAGGATCCTAAGACAGGGATCCCGGTCTATTCGATCTATGGCTCCAACCGCAAGCCGAGCAAGAAGATGCTTGAGGGGCTGGACATCGTTGTCTATGACATCCAGGACATCGGCAGCCGTTCCTATACTTTCATCAGCACCCTCGGTCTCGTTATGCGCGCCTGCGCCGAGAACGGCATCGAGGTGATGGTTCTGGACAGGCCTAACCCGTTGGGCGGCAACAAGATCGAAGGCTGTCTCGTGGAGCCGGGCTTCCATTCGTTCGTCAGCGAGTTCAAGATCCCTTACATCTACGGCCTCACTGTCGGCGAGCTCGCCCTTCTCCTGAACGAGGAAGGCCTGAACTGTGGCGAGAAAGGCAACGAGGCACCGCTGAAATGCAGACTTTCCGTCATTCCGATGGAAGGATGGACAAGGAATATGCTCTATCAGGACACGAACCTACCTTGGGTGCTCCCGTCCCCGAATATTCCTTATCCTCAGTCCGCCGTTAACTATCCGTCCTCCGGCATAACCGGAGAGTTCCAGGGCTATCTGAACATCGGCATCGGCTACACCCTCCCTTTCGAGGTTTTCGCAGCCGAATGGATTGACGCCGATGCCTTGAAGGCGCTTCTTGACAGCTACAACCTTCCGGGGGTGGCATTCAGGACAATCCACTTCAAGCCGTTCTCGGGAAGCCTTCAAGGAAAGCTGATCCACGGCGTTCAGTTCCACTACACTGACTATGAGGCCGCCTCCTGCACGCTGACGCAGTTCTACGTGATGCAGGCCGTGAACGAACTCTATCCGGAAAAGAATCCTTTCGCCCTCTCGAAGGGGCGCAACAATATGTTCGACAAGGTCTGTGGTACGGATTATGTAAGAACGACTTTCGGAAAGCGTCTCAAAGTCGAGGACATCGCTGACTATTGGTCAAAGGATGTCGAGGCTTTCAGGACACTATCCCGTAAGTATTGGCTATATAATTAAACCACTTAACACCGAATCAAAATGAAGAACATTCTGAACATCGCGATTGCATCGGCCGTGGCATTGGCCCTTATCGCATCACCGGTTGATTCATATTCACAGGAAAGGCGCTCTTCCGGATCGAGGAGCACCACCACTTCTTCCCAGACCAGATCTTCGTCCAGAAGTTCTTCTTCCTCAGGAAGTTCGGGTTCGTCCTCCACGAGAAGTTCCGGCTCGTCCTCAACAAGGAGTTCTGGTTCTTCCTCTACAAGAAGCTCTGGTTCTTCCGTGTCCAGAAGTTCCCAGGACGACAGCCGCAGGAGTGGTTCCAGCGTGTCGAGGAGTTCTCAGGACAACAGCCGCAGATCTTCCACGAGCGTTTCACGCGGTTCGCAGGACAATAACAGAAGAAGTGGCGGC
>ERZ1031078.503-NODE-503-length-13100-cov-5.746800_pt1 | contig 13100 bp, 8 predicted proteins | sample MGYA00518179_ERZ1031078 | MGnify/ENA primary metagenome ERZ1031078 (study PRJEB33719, sample SAMN04261274) | wastewater metagenome | biome: rural village; feature: human; material: feces | host: Homo sapiens | place: El Salvador | collected 2014-01-14 ... | reverse complement strand
AGCACTGCGGATGGATATCTCGTTGCTCGCTAACTTTTAGCGGACAGCAATATTTTATTATCTGTTTATCAACAAGTTATCCGCCACATCAAAAAAGGATGGAACCTAAGCGGGTATATTCATTAGCATTTTATTAATTTTGCATATCAGAGAATATTAAAACAAGAATATTTATGCGTAAGAAATTATTTGTCGCGGTCATCGCGGTTATCGTCTCGGCGCTGGCTTTCCCGGCGGCGGGGCGCGATCTGAAGATCCTTTACTGGAACATCCAGAACGGAATGTGGTCCGACCAGGGAAACAATTATGACAATTTCGTGGATTTCGTCAAGTCCGAGGATCCGGACATCTGTGTCTGGTGCGAGGCCGAGTCCCGTTACTTCACGGATTCCGGTGACAGGATCGAGAACTGTGAGGATGCCTATCTCCCTTGGAACTGGGATATTCTTGCGAAACGCTACGGACACAACTATGTGCTTGTCAGCGGCAAGAGAGACACTTTCCCGCAGGTGATCACCTCAAAATACCCTATCCGTATAGTCAAGAGGGTCAACGGCAACGGTGATGATGTCATTGTTGTCCATGGAGCCGGAGTAGCTCAGGTGGAGGTCGGCAACAAGACCCTCAACATCGTCACCATCCACTCATGGCCGTACAAGTACACATATATGGCTGATGACAAGAAGGCAAGTACCGAACGCAAGGAAGGAGCCATGTTCAGAGCCAAGGAAATGGAATATATCTGCCAGCAGACCATCGAGAGCGTTCCCGAGGCGGCTTCGCAGTACTGGATGATGCTCGGGGATTTCAACGCCAGATCACGTGTGGACAACCACGTTTACAAGATGGCCGAGGATGACAAAGATTTCCTCGTGCACGACTACATCAGGAACAACACTCCGTACATTGACATCATTGAGAAGTTGTACCCTAATGATTTTCAGCCAACTACACTTTCCGGGAAAAGAATTGACCTCGTTTACATGACCGAGCCTCTTTTCAAGAAGGTCCGTTCCGCGGAGATCATCCGTAGCGGTTTCGCAAAGTCTGTCCGTGATCCGCGCAAGATCAAGGGCTTCTGCAAACCTTCCGACCACTACCCGATCCGTGTGGAGCTGAAATTTTAGATCTACGGGCATTTGGTCCATAGACGGCATTGCCTTGCAGTGGTTACTCTGCACGATTGTAGTTACCTCACTGCCTGTCTTTCTGGGTCATAAGTAAGAGGCAAGTTATTTTTACGGTTACTAAACCTGCAAAGAGAACCTCTAACCTGAATTTTTCACGTTACAAAAATTCAGAACAGAGGTTCTCTTTGATTATAAAGTTTCTGTTATAAGGTTTCTGTCACTTCGGCAGGCTCAGTGACCATACTAGTTCTGGGACCGCTGAATATGATCAATAACAAAACCACCCGGCCGCTTTGATGGTTGGTGAGTTTGCCGAACCACAGCGACCGGGCGGTTTGAATATTCAAAAAACTAAAGTTTCCTAAGAAGGTTGTTCATGTTGACTTCCTTGTCGATGATGGTGCGGAGCTCGGCGATCGGAACCCTTTTCTGCTCCATGGTGTCGCGCTCGCGGATGGTGACGCAGTTGTCGTTCAGCGAGTCGTGGTCAACGGTGACGCAGAAAGGAGTGCCGATGGCGTCCTGGCGGCGGTAGCGCTTGCCGATGGAGTCCTTAGGATCGTACTGGCAGTTGAAATCGAACTTGAGATCGTTCATCACCTCCTGAGCCTTCTCCGGCAGGCCGTCTTTGTTAATCAAAGGCAGCACGGCCACCTTGACAGGGGCAAGCGGCGCCGGGATGCCCAGCACGACGCGGGTTTCGCCGTTCTCAAGCTGCTCGACCTTGTAGGAATGGCTCAGCACTGCGAGGAACATACGGTCCACACCGATGGAGGTCTCCACGCAGTAAGGAACGTAGCTCTCGTTGGTCTCCGGATCGAAGTACTGGATCTTCTTTCCGGAGAGTCTCTGATGGTTGCCGAGGTCGAAGTCGGTACGGGAGTGGATTCCCTCCAACTCCTTGAAACCGAACGGGAAGTTGAACTCGATGTCGGTCGCGGCGTTGGCGTAGTGGGCCAGTTTCTCGTGATCGTGGAAACGGTAGTTCTCAGCACCCATCCCGAGGCTGACGTGCCATTTCATGCGGTTCTCCTTCCATTTCTTGAACCACTCCATCTCGGTGCCAGGACGGCAGAAGAATTCCATCTCCATCTGCTCGAACTCTCTCATTCTGAATATGAACTGTCTTGCGACGATCTCGTTTCTGAACGCCTTTCCGATCTGGGCGATACCGAACGGAATCTTCATGCGGCCCGTCTTCTGGACGTTGAGATATTCAATGAATATTCCCTGTGCCGTCTCCGGACGCAGGTAGATCTTGTCGTCCGCCTCGCCGGTGTTGCTGATCTGGGTAGAGAACATCAGGTTGAACTGACGCACGTCGGTCCAGTTCTTCGTGCCGGAAATCGGATCCACAATGTCGCAGTCAAGGATGATCTGCTTGTACTCCTTGAGGTCGTTGGCCTGCTCGGCTGCAACATAACGGTTGTGAACCTCGTCATATTTCGCCTTCTCCCTCAGAATGTTAGGGTTAGTGGCGCGGAACTGCTCCTCGTCGAAGGCATCTCCGAACCTCTTGCGTCCCTTCTCGACCTCCTTGTTCATCTTCTCCTCGATCTTGCCGAGATAGTCCTCGATCAGATTGTCGGCGCGATACCTCTTCTTGGAGTCCTTGTTGTCGATGAGCGGATCGTTGAACGCCGCCACGTGGCCTGAAGCCACCCAAGTCTTAGGGTGCATGAACACGCAGGAATCAATGCCGACGATGTTCTCGTTCAGCCTTGTCATAGCGTTCCACCAGTACTGCTTGATGTTGTTCTTCAGCTCGACGCCCATCTGGCCATAGTCATAGACCGCGGCCAGTCCGTCATAAATCTCACTTGACGGGAATATGAACCCGTACTCCTTGCAATGTGCCACCAGCACCTTGAACAGTTCGTCCTGTGTCATAGTATTGTTGTACTTTAAAAATTCTCAAAGTCATCTGAATATGCCTCGGCAACTCCCCCCTCTCCCGGCGACTACGTACCGGCATATTCCATAACGCTCACTAAGAACTTACAAACTTACATATAAATCTGCGATTTTTACGCCCGTCCCATAAGAAAGAAACAGTTTTTTAGAGGAAATATACACATTTTCACGCAAGAATCATCGTGACGGAAACACGTCACTTGTGTTCCGCCACTTGCCATCATTGCTACGTTTCCTCTCCTGGGCCTCCTCTATTCGCATCTCAGTGCGATTTGTCCACCCAAAGCACCGTTGCGCCGGACATACCGTGCCTTTTAACCATTTTGTCCGGCGACCACAGCCTTTCACCGGACAAATAGGGAGGTCGTGGCAGATAACCTATTATTTATCAGTACTATAAGCAAACTCGTGGTACGAAAACCGACACTACGAGTTTACTTATTAAGCTTATTATCAACCCATTAAGTGCCACACCACCACTTGCCATCGATCCAGCATCAAGCGTTATTGTACTGCCGATTGACCCAGAGCCAGAGGAACTTGTCTGGGATGGAATATTCCTTCAAATCAACGGTGATGATGTCTTCCTTGAGGAGTTTGCGGATGGCGGCATTGACAACGCTGGCGGTGGATAGCTGGTAGCGGTTAATAAAAGCGGACGTGTTGACATTACGCACGCGCGCCTCGTTCGCGATGGCGGACAGAACTCGTTTTTGGTTTTCTGTCAGGCTAGACATCAGCTCGGCGAATTGAACTTCATTCATCAACAATATGTTGTCTATTGACATCCGTATCACTTCAGTAGAGCACTCCTCTCCCCTATCTATCGACGCGAAAGCCTCATTAAAGACACGTTGCATGTAATAAGTATATCCTTCAAACAAGTCATAGACGTACTCAACCACCGCTTTGGCTATCCTCTTGCCATATTCATTGAACATCTTCCCGACAAAATCTGAGTAAATGTCTTTATCGAGAGCCTTCAGCTCCAATGGATCAGCACTTTTATAGAAAGGACGATCCGGGGACTGAAACATCGCGCTCATAATGCTCCTCTTGCTTCCCGCAAACACGAAATGGCAGTTCTTCATTTTCTGAATATGCCCGCGAAGGAGAGCCTCGACGTTACCATCCTCATATTCATTTATTTGCTGAAACTCATCAATCGCGACGAGGCACGGCTTCCCCGCATTGTCGAGGTAATTGAATATCTCTTCCAATGTGAACTCCGGCCGCTGAATATCCCCAAGGCTCACACCGAACGATGGCTGTCCGGTAACGGAATCGTAGGTTATCTTGCCTTGAAGCGACTTCAACGCACTTACGAGTTTATCAAGGACTTTTTTTCCGGCAGGCTGTAACGCCCTGAACACTTCCTTGCCCAAAAAGAAAGTGAACTCCCTGAGACTTGTAGTGTGCAGAATATCAACAAAAAACGTGTAGTAAGAACGTTTGATTTCCTCCCGCTCGAACACGTGCGTTATCAACCCCGTCTTGCCCATTCTGCGAGGCGAGAACAGAACCACATCATTCCCGTTCATCAATGATTTTGCCAACCTCTGCGTCTCGCTGACTCTGCCACAGAAACATTCATCTGGAATATACCCTCTGGTTATAAACGGATTATGAATTGTTTTCATAACGAGTTTCATTTTTAGCAAAAATAATTATCCGTTTTGAATAATCCAAATCAAATAATCCATTTTGGAAAATTTTAATAAAAAAACTGTTTCATTCTTATGTGACGGGCGTAAAAATCGCAGATTTTATGTAAGTTTGCATTTTGTAGCGTATTATTTTATTTATGAGAGATGGAACGATGACGTTCCATTTTGGCAGAATTGATATGAGGAAGGTTTTGTCAGTTAAAAGTTTAGTGGCTATGATTATGCTCGGTTTCTGTTTTGAGACGAGCTCATTTGCGGCATGTCATTCAACTTACAACTTATCAGTCACCTCGCCTTCCACGGAAAAACAGATTTCTATCAGATTCATCATTCTCGACAATAAGTCCGGAAATCCATTGCAATCAGCGGTGGCCAGCGCGAGCCAATATGGCATCTACACCGTGTCAGACAAGGATGGCAAAGCCACTTTGAAAAACATTCCAAAAGGAAAATGCAGGATCAGCATCGAATTGCTCGGCTACGTCAAGGAAACAGTCGAGATTAACCCAGAGACAGAGGATCAGCCTGTTACTATCAAATTGAAAGAAGAGAACCTTTCAATTGACGGTGTTGTGGTGGTAGCTCAGCGCGGAAGCGCGGGAGAATCCACTTCATCAATCATAGGCAGGCAGGCTCTGGATCATATTCAGGCCACAAGTCTGAAAGACATATTCCAACTTCTTCCGGGAAATGTCGTGACTTCCAATCCATCACTGACAACCGCCGGGGTGTTCCAGAACAGGACTTTGGACAAATACGACAGCAACAACTCTTTCGGAGCGGCCATTGTCGTGGATGGAGTGCCGATGTCCGTCAACGCGGACATGAACACCAAAGGAGGCAACGGATCCACCAGCGGAGTGGACATGAGAAGCATCGGTACTGATGACATTGAATCTGTAGAAGTTGTAAGGGGAATAGCGTCAGCTGAATATGGCGACCTTTCGTCCGGGACGATGATCGTCAAAAGTAAGGTTGGCGTCACGGATCTTAAGATGCGTGCCAAAATCTATCCAGGCATCTATCAGTTCTACGCGGGGAAAGGATTGAGCCTGAAAAAAGCCGGAACATTGAACATCAACGCTGACTATGCGCGCGGCAAGTCCGATCCGCGTTATAAGACCGACACTTACGACCGTGTTCTGGCTTCTCTCGTGCATTCCATAAACACAAAAAACGGGAGCAGTTTCATAACAAAACTTTCTACAACCAACACTTACGAATGGTCCGGTCCGGATCCTGACGAAAAAATCACGGATGTCTGGAAGACGGACAGGAACAACGGATTTCAGCTGTCCCACAGCGGAAGCCTCAACGCCAACAGGCTATTTGTCAGAACATTGAAATATGACCTTTCATATTCTTTCAAAAAGTCAGATTCCTACACCAGAGCTTACATGAGTGGGCTTCGTCCGGTGGTAAACGCCACAAAAGAAGGCACGTACGAAACCATAATGCTCCCGTCTGAATATTACGGCTGTGGAGGTACTGTGGGAAAGCCTCTGACGTTCTTCGCGAAGTTGTCAGACTCATTTTACCTCAACTCTCGCAACTCTCTGTTCAAGAACCGCTTCAATCTCGGAACAGAGTTTCGTTCCGAAGGAAATGTGGGACGAGGCTACGAAGACGATGATCCACTCAAGCCTCTTTCTTCCTCAGGCTACCGACCACGTTCCTTCAAGGATATTCCTTTTCTCAACCAAATCTCCGCATGGGCGGAAGACAACATCAATCTAAGATTCTCCAAGACCAAGGAATATCCAGTCCTAAATCTTCAGGCAGGACTGCGCTGGACAATGATCCAACCAGGACTCGGCAAGCAAATGTCCACGCTGTCCCCTCGAATCAACGCGTCATTTGCGGCAAACAAATGGGTCAGCCTTCGCCTTGGGTTTGGAATCTCAGAGAAGACCCCTTCCTTGCTGTCACTCTACCCGGAGCGCACTTATCTGGATTATCTGAATGTTAATGCCTCAAACGGGGAAGATCGGTATCTTACGGTTTTCACGACCAGAATATTCGACAGGAATAGTCTTAGACTCAAACCAATGCGCAACATCAAGTACGAAGTCGGCGCCGACTTCAAGACTCCATGGGGGCAATCAATCTCGATCATTGCCTACAGGGAGAGTGTACGTCATGGCTTCGGATCGGACAACAGTGTCTGGAAAACAGTTTCTTTTAACCATTGGGACGCCACTGATGTAAGGTTCGATGGCAACATGGCATCCTACGACAAAGGCAAACCGTCCAACGTCCAGACTTTTCTGACAAACATCCTTTTCCCTGCGAACACCGACAGTCACATCAGCGAAGGAATAGAACTGGACTGCAATTTAGGACAGATCAGAAGCTCTGGCACTTCGTTCTATCTGACAGGATCGTATTCTATGACAAAGAGCGAGACGGAAAGAAAAACCTACATGCTTCCGAAAGGCTACGGCAAAAGCTACAGTCGCATCTACCTTGCCTATCCCGCCGGGATGAACGGCTCGGAGCGACGCCAAGGAACAATGGTACTTAGGGTGGTACAGTCAATTCCGAAACTGAATTTTGTGCTTTCAGGCACCGTTCAGACAATCTTCTACGACTACACCATGAACTCCCGCTTCACCGCCGCTCCAGAAGGGTACATAATAGCGGAGGAAAATGTTGCTCCGCAGGTCGGGACGGGAATGAATAAATATGTTGCCTTCACCTCAGACCAATTGGCCGATTCGGATTATTCTTTTCCGGAAAACTGGCCCTCCGGTGAAAGGTTCTTGCTGAAGGAGCAGATATTCAAAAAAACAGCCTACAGCGACGTCCCTGAAACATGGCCTCCGCTGTGGGTGTTCAATCTGAGAGTAACTAAGGACATCACCAAATTCTTAGGAACATCTTTCTACGTCAACAATCTGTTTTTCTCCCAACCTTGGCACAAGTCATCAGTCTCGTCATCGGTTACGGAAAGAAACTCGAACTTGTTCTCATTCGGAATTGAATTGTATGTAAATTTATAACAACCATTAAATCATTTAATTATGGAACGAACTTTATTTTTGACAGCAGTGGCGGCCCTGGCCTGTCTCGCTTTTTCTTCTTGCGAAAAATCCGGGGACATCGATGCAACGGATGTCACGGTGAATGTTGTCCTGCCCGAAGGATTCGACGCAAATGCAAAGTATTCTGGAGAAGTCGTCCTTAAGGACAGAAATTCTTCCAAAACCTACACGACCATGGCAAATGGAGGAACAGCCGTGTTCTCAGATGTCGCCTACGGAGTTTATGACGCTTCCGCTGCACAGACTTTAAGCAACTCAAATTTCAAGACAATGGCACCGGAACTTGCGGCAAATCTTACATCTTCTGTCAATTTGAACGGCTACGTGTCCCAGATTGAGGTGACAGCCACGGTCTCTGAGCCATCTGTACTGACTCTCTCTTGGTCTGTGCCAAGCAGCCTGGTGATCAGCAAGGTCTACAATTTCGGAACTCAGACAAACGCCAAGAAGGTCTACAACATCGACAAATATGTCGAGATCTTCAACAATTCAGACGAAGTCCAGTATGCCGACGGTCTGTGGATTGCACAGGCTTACGGATCAGCTGTGGGCGCGATTTCAACTGTTTATCCTGATGTGGAGACCGCTGATGTCGTCTATCTTGAACGGGTGGTGAAGCTTCCAGGCAACGGAACGGAATACCCTATCGAGCCAAGCAAAAGCATTGTGATAGCCCAGAATGCCAAGAATCACATCAACCCGGATGTAGTCACCCAGACTGTGGATCTGAGCGGAGCTGATTTCGAATGCTATGTAGAAGGAGCTCCTGCCTCCATGTTCCCAAGCGACAACGCAAGCGTTCCGAACATAATCGAGAAATATGGCGCCACCTCCTCCACCGCCAAATTCTTTGCGGGACAGGGCACGATCATCACAATATTCAGAATGGAAGATTCTGAATTTGAATCTCTTGGCACTAAAATAGGAGCAGGCTACGACAGATTTCCACAGTTTGCTCCTTACTGCAAGACTCTTCCTGTGGACAAAGTGATCGACGCGGTTGATCTCTACCGGAAAGGATTCGAGAACAGGAGAGGCAAGCATGTCCCTCTTTCCGTAGATGCCTCCTACGCTGCATGCAATCAGAGATGCATCGCGGAAAGAAAGATTTCCTACACCACACCGGATGGTCGGATTGTACTTCAGGACACCAACAACTCCTCATTTGATTTCGCGCTGATCGAGCCTGTTGATGATGCCGACGGTAAAGTGGTGACCCCTGCGAATCTTGCTCCTCGTGACTACACGAAACCTGAGATTCAGCCGTCCAAATAAGCGGCTGAAATTAAGTTGTCGCTTACCAAAATGAAAGCCAGAAATACATACCTCGCGATCTTCATGCTGCTGTCGGGAATCCCGGCAGCGGCGCAGTCACTGTCAGCCGCATCCGGAGATGATGTCCGACGCAATGTCAGCTCACAACATCATTATGCCCTGCAGAACAATGTGTGGAGGTTCACAAACAACCCGTTGTCTTTGTCTTTTTATGGTTTAGACAAGACATCCGGATCAGCGGAACTATCCTTTGATTTTCTTTCAGGAGCATACAGAAGAGCGATGGATCCTATGCGGGACTATAGTATGAATTTCTCGGCTGAAAGCTACAATTATCTGGACAAAATTAATTTATACGGGAGTTTTGCCTTCAGGCAAGAAACGCTTGAAGGCAAGACCTATTCTGAGAACTACGATCCGTACAACGGCAATCCATACATCGCGGGCAGCACGCTCGCCGGCGATTACACTAAGCAAGTGTTTGCGTTCAAAGTGGTCTCGACCTCCAAACTTCTTTGGAACAGGATGCGTTTCGGTGTGGCTTGCGACTATAATGTGGGCGACATGTCGCGCTACAATGATCCTCGTTCCAGAGTGCAGCTTGCGGACTACTCCATAACTCCTGGATTGACCATAGAGCTGACTTCCAACGACCGGTTAGGACTTTCCGGAACCTACCGTTACCGCAAGGAAAAGATGCTCAAGCCTGTGGCTAAGTCCGACAACATCGATCGCTACATCTATTGCACGCAAAAAGGCGTTGTCGAATATTCCGAAACAGGTCTTCTGTTTTTCAGCAGGAGATATGTCGGCGACTATGGAGGAGGAGAATTGCAATACTCACATATCACTCCGAAAAACTCACTGATGCTGCATTGCGGAGCAACGTTTCGCCACGATGATGTAATCGGTGATAGAAAGGAAAATCCGGGCAATTTCAGCTCAATCGATTACTATGCAGGTGTGGCATCATCACACAACAGTCATGTGGGACTTCGTCATAAGGCTAATGTCACCGTAAGCCACAGTTCCGGCTGGGCGCAGGAATGCCTCCAAGAACTGACAACAGAAATGAATGATCAAGGAATGCCGGACAGCTATTGGAAAACCGTGATGAAAAATATCCGGTACCGCAATTCATTGACCGATATTTCCGCAGGTTGGCATACATTTAGACTTCGTGAAGGAAAGTATCTTTGGGATTTCGGTGTGACTTTCGATGCGGAAATATATTCGTCACACTATATTCTTCCGGAATCACATTTCAAGACCGCCTATATTGAACCCGCGCTTGCCGTAGGAGGAGTCCTTTACCAAAAAGGATCTTCCGAAATCAATATTTCCGGACGGTTGGGATGGCATCAAAACATTGAGAACAAACTCTCTGTCAATCCGGAGCTTGACAAGGAGAAACTGACCGTCATCCGGGATAATGTGACGGCACCGGATTACCAGAGACTCGGACATGGCAGCCTTGCGGTAGGACTGAACCTCAACTACATATTCATGACTTTGAAAACCGCACGCCTCTACTGCTCCGTCTCTACCAATCAGTATTATGCCCTAATAAAACCATCCTCCCTATCCCTTGTGCAAGGCCTTCCGGAAGATTCCTCTTCCACAATTTCTTCCTACGTCTCCGCGCGCGTCTGGTCATCCCTTTCCATAGGAATATTATACTGACACCACAGCCCCACCTAACGGGAAAAACCGTCATCTCCCGCACTTTGTCCACCCAAACCACGATTCCACCGGACAAAGCAGCCAAAAAGCACGCTTTATCCAGCTATTGCAGCCTTTACTGGACAAACATCATTTATTTACCGAGAGAATCTAAGGGCATACGCTTTGGCGAAGTGGGAAAAGTACTTGTCTGACAGAAGCAAGGCGTCATTGTCCTCTGAAAGATATTCCTCACAGAATTGGTCCCGAGCCCTTATTTCCTCTTTGAGCATCGAGTCCCTTAATGAAAACGGCTCGCTAATTCGTCCGACAGCTATGGTCAGGTCAAAAAGATCAAGAGCACGGACAAAAGCGCCTTTGGCCATATTCTCGTTACCTTTACGCTTCCATTTAAATGTTCTGCCTACTTCACTGCCTATGTTGGCCATCTGAGCGATGAACGGCATCTCCGGCTACCGCGACGTGCTGGCCACCATCCACGAATCCTACGAACACATCACCCCGCGCCCCAACAGCATCCTCCAATTGCACCGGGACCTCTATTCCTTCAGCAGCAGCGCCGTAGGTGGTGTATATAAAAACTCGGACAACATCATTGCAGAGAAGCACGCCGACGGCACGGAAACAGTCCGCTTCCGCCCTGTCCCTGCCTTCCAGACGGTCGATGCCATGCTGAACCTCTGCACCAGATACAATGATGCCATCGAGGCCGCGACCTATAATCCGCTGATCCTGATGCCGATATTCATCCTGGACTTCCTCTGCATCCACCCGTTCAATGACGGAAACGGCCGCATGAGCCGCCTTCTGACGCTTCTCCTCCTGTACCGCGCCGGATTCATTGTGGGCAAGTACATCAGCATCGAGATGCTCATCGAGAAGAGCAAGGACTCCTATTATGAAGCGCTGCAGGCCAGTTCCCAGGACTGGCACGAGGACAGAAACAACTATCTTCCCTTCCTCAAGTACATGCTGGGGGTCGTGGTTAAGGCCTATAATGAATTCGAGAACCGTGTTGAGCACCTTCGTTATCGCAAGATATCCAAGCCTGAGCGCATCAAGGCCATCATTGAGCGCACTCCTGGCAAGATCACCAAGAAGGAGATATCCCAGACCTGCCCGGACATTAGCCTCACCACCATCGAGCGCACCCTGTCCGACCTTATTGCCGCCGGTTACATCGAGAAGACAGGAACCGGCAGGGCTACGGCCTATGTTAAGAAATAATCCTCCTATAGATCTATTTTCATAAGTCAATAATTTCTCAGTATGACACAATACATCGCATAGAGGTACTCAAAAAAGCCATTTCAAGGCATGGAGTACCGGAAATAATCAACTCCGATCAGGGCTGCCAGTTTACGAGCAAGGAATGGGCTGACGCCTGCTCTCAGCACTCTGAAATGAAGGTCAGCATGGACGGCGCGGCCGTGCTAAAGACAATATCTGGATAGAAAGATTTTGTAAAACGATAAAATACGAGTATATTTACATCCAGCCGGAGGAAAACGGCGCGGATCTGTTCTTTGGAATCAAGAGATTTATTGACAACTACAACTACCACCGTCGTCACCAAGGAATCAACCGTACAGTACCAAGCAAGCTTTACATTCGTCAGGCAGCTTGGTCTTAACTAAGAACAACACTGTACCTGTTTAAATAACGATAGTATTGCAGGAGAAAGTATTAACTTTAGAGACAATGAAAGACATAAGTTGCATTAAAAGAACCATATAAAATTATTAATGACACCACTAAATTTTTAACCAATGGTAACATTCTTTCGTTTTTCTTCCAAACCGGCCTGTATCCTGGCATGTGCGCTTGCATTATGCGTAGGATGCAATGATGATGACAAGAAAGGAGGCACATCATCGAAAGAGTCTCTGGCGCTTACGTCATTCCATCCTAATTACGGGAAGTATCAAGAGAAGGTCATCCTGCAAGGGAAAGGCTTCGGTGACCCTTCCCAGATGCGGGTATATTTTAATCAGAGAAAAGCACCTGTCATCGGGGTCAGCCGCGATGGCACGGAATTGTACGTGCAGGCTCCGCGGCTCCCCGGTGATACTTGCGTCATCTCCGTGTCGAACGGCAAGGACTCTCTTTCCTACGAAGAAACATTTGCTTACACGGTCTCTACCACTGTGACCACGGTCTGTGGCAACGGCACCGGCATCTATAAAGCCGGAGACCTGAGCGAGGCGCAAGTCTCTCCTTATTATTGCTGCGTAGACAGCAGCGAAAACGTGTTCGTAATAGACCACAGCAGCTCAAACGGAGATGGAGGGAGCGTCAATGGCATTGCCAGGATTGATTTCAAGACGAATGAACTGGTGACGATTTCGACTCAGTACTATGCGAACGTGCCTTGCGTTGACCCTGTC
>ERZ1031078.495-NODE-495-length-13190-cov-4.688694_pt1 | contig 13190 bp, 9 predicted proteins | sample MGYA00518179_ERZ1031078 | MGnify/ENA primary metagenome ERZ1031078 (study PRJEB33719, sample SAMN04261274) | wastewater metagenome | biome: rural village; feature: human; material: feces | host: Homo sapiens | place: El Salvador | collected 2014-01-14 ... | reverse complement strand
ACAACTTTGCTCCGCTTATGGGCTCGAATGAGAACACAGGCAAGTGGACTGAAACAGTTACTTATACTAAGACTCTTGAAACTGAGGGCGGAGATACTTATGTATTTAAAGCTCCCGAGGGCTACACAGGCGATCAGACTCTTAAATGGTATAAGAACGGCGATGCAGGTTATCTTCTTCCGTCAGTAAGAGACGCTATCAACAGCGGTGCTCTTTCATTCTCTGTAAACGGCACAGACAGTGCTCTTACACTTCTCTACAAGTTCATTCCTTATGTATTTGCAGAGATGGCACCCGTAGTTCTTAACGGTTCTGTTAAGAAGCTCCTTGCAGGTGCTCTCGGTGTAGACTTTGCAGAAATGACCTCAGCTGAAGTTGATGCTGTTAAAGGCTTGGCGGACGCAGGCGATTTCTTCACAAAGCCTCAGGAGTTCTATCTTTGGGAATATTCTGATTACAAAGTAATCGACGGTGTTCCTTATTATCGTTTTGAGGATACATACTTCAAGGGTACACTTCCCGCAAACCTTTCAACATATTATTATATGTTCAACTGGGATTGGAAGATCACTGACGACTTCGTTAATGAATTCATCCCGACAGTAAACGGAACATCTATCGGCAACTCTGCAGCAGGCTATGATAACATCCTTGATGGTCTCAACGCTTTCGTTTACAAGGTAATCGATACTGTTCTTGTTGAAAACTTTGAGGCTAAGGGTCAGACCTATAACCTCAGAGAAGGTCTTGGTTGGGAGAACGGCGGCCTTGATAAGGTTGTTAACAATGTTCTCCGTGCTGCAAGATATGCATTCAGCATTGCTCCCGAAGAAATCTTCGACGAGTATTACAATGACGCTAAGCTTTCACCGTACTACAACATGATGATGAACGGTACAGTTAAGCAGGCTCTTACAGGTCTTGCTGCAGCAGGCATTAAGCTTCTTATGCCTCAGGCACAGCTTCCGACAGAAGCTAAGCTTTGCAAGACAGTAGGCACAGACAGCGCTGAGGACGTTTCAGTTCTCGCATTCGGCGCTATCGTAGTTCGTGAGCTTTGCACACAGCTTATGCCTTCATACAACTTCGATGCACTTATCTATTCAGATTACAACACAAAGACAGTTCTTTCAGGCTCTAAGTACGACGCTAACTACTGGCTTGATACGGTTCTTACAATGGGTATGGACCTCGGTATGTTCTACTTGCGTAACCTCACCGATATCGGCGAAGGCAGCGCAAACGGCTACTACAATGTAATGCACGATCTCGGCGTAATTCCGTCAGCTGATGCATCTTCTCTTGTTTATGCAGCAGACTCAACATACGATTCGAACGGCATTCCGACATGGCAGTATAAGCTTGACTGGGTTATCGACTGGGGTCTCAGCTCTCAGGAGGATTGGACATGGAAGTTCGAGAAGTTCGTTGATTGTGGCGAAGTTAACCTTGCTACATATCAGGATCCGTGGGCTAAGCTCAACACAGTTCTTCTTAAGCTTCTTCCCCTTGATCAGGTATTTAATGCAAGCGGCGTTACAACTGCAAGCAACACATGGCTTGAGAATGTCCTCAGAGGCAAGCTTGTAAACGGTATCAACAGCTTTGATCTTCCGTTGGTTGCAAGCGCATTCAAGATTCCGGACGGAATTCTCAAAAACGGAAATGTTCTTACACAGGTTGTTACTGTTGTAAGAGGTCTCCTCAACTCTGTATTCTACAAGTTGGCAGGCAATTACACATTCCTTGCTGACAACACATACACAACTCTTGATACAGTCCTTAACCAGGATAACCTCAAGAATCTTGTTGTTTCACTTGTTGAAAAGCTCTATACAATCGGACAGAACGGTCTCTTTGATCCTATCCTTCCGATCGTTGGTATGGTACTTGGCTGGAAGACAAGCCCGCAGGCTTACTCTAACCCGTCAATTTACTTCTCAACAAGCTCAGGCGACACATATCTTCATCCGTCAGCTACAAGCGTATTGAAGTTCGTTAACAACTCTTCAGGTATGCTTGAAAAGCACAGAAATTCTGATAAGGTCGATCAGCCTTACACAATCAGAATTACAAATGTTGAGCTTGACAACGGTGCTTCTGCATCGGGCTTCCCGATAGACGTTGCACCCGGTGCTACGGCAGACATTTCGATTAGTGTTCCGAGTACAGATACAGTAGTCAAGGCAATCGTTACTTATTCTTACACAGGTAAGGACGGCAAGGCTCTCGGCGGTGAGCAGAAGATCGCTATGTACGCTCGTGTTGCTACAACATGGGACATCGAAGGCGACCAGTGGCCTAAGACAGACATCAGCTACTGGGGCAAGAATCCGTACAACAAGTTCGAGTTCACTCAGAACCTTTATAATGCAGTAACTGAATATAAGGGTCAGATTATCTACATCCCCGGCAGCGGTGCTATTCACCCCGACAGAAACTTCAAGAGTGTTTCTTACGCAAGACAGCCCGAGACTAAGTTTAAGAGCAAGTTTGACCTTATCACAAATAAGAACGAGGCAGGCTGGGTTGACCTTTCCAACAACGGTAACAAGACTTCGGCAGGTAACTTCTGGAAGGCTAAGGCCGGCGTTACACAGGATACTGAATTTGAATACGGCGTATATGATTCAGGTTCTGTTAAGCTTACAATGAGTAAGGGCAGTGATACTTGGGACGTTAAATTCATTTACTACACGGATTACAACCTTCCGAAGATCGTTAAGACTTACACAGACAAGAACCTTTTGGCTTCTGACTACGGTGCAGACGCTCAGGAAGCTTATGCAGCTTATGACGCAGCTCTCAGAACAGCAGTTTCGCTTGCAAACGCTCCTAAGCTTGAAAACTACACCACAACAGTAATGCCTCAGATTCCGGATGCTATCACAGCACTTGACAATGCTTACAAAGCACTTTCGGCATTTGAAAAGGTAACAACAGGCGCTGCAACAATCGCAACTCTTGAGAATGCATACAATGCAATCGAGGTTGACAAGGCAGCAGACCTTAACTATCAGGATAACGAGCTTTATGAGTACTTCCAGTACGACGAAGCAAGAAAAGCAGCTCGCAATATGATTGACTCCACAAAGGCTCCCACAGCTCCCGAAAATTACATTGAGGGCGAGAACCTTTCACAGGCAGTTATCGAGGCTATTGCGAATGCAAACAGCGGCAACATTAAGACAGGTATCAACGCTACTGTTTCTGCTCCTTCACAGGATGCTATGAACAAGTACAATGATGCAGTTGCTAACTTTGTTGCTCCTAAGTATTCAGAGCTTCAGCTCGAGGATCAGATTGCAAGACTTTCTTACTACTATGCATTTATGAATGCTACTAAGAAGACTTCGACAATTAAGACCTTCCTTGATCAGGAAATCTCAATCGCAGAGGCTCAGAACTATGTTCAGGGCGATTACAGCGCAGATTCATGGGCAGCTTATACTAAGGCTCTCGCTGATGCAAAGGCTGTTCAAGCTGATGCAAAGGCTCTTCAGTCAGCAGTATTTGATGCTAAGTATGAGCTTATGAAGGCTCAGAACGGTCTCCTTCCGAAGTACGCTTCGATGAAGGATAACGGCTATCTCGACGGCGAGCTTGCAACACTCATTGAACAGGCTAACACAGTTGTAGGTCACTTCAACGAGTACTTCAAGGTTAAGGATGGCGTTGACGCTACCGAAGCTTGGAAGCAGCTTGTTAAGGCTCTCGGTGTTGAGTATAACGTAAAGGTTAACGGTACAGATTACTCAGGTATTCTTTACAACAAGTCAGCTCTTGACTTCAAGACAAACGACAGACTTAACTCCAATAAGGAAAAGGCAAAGGTTGACGCAGCTTGCGACAGACTCCAGGCAGCTCTCAACAACTTCGTATCGAGCGTAACACTTGATACAAACGGTTCAGGCGTTGTAAATCAGGTAACACAGGATGTTAGATACATTCAGGGTATCGTTCCCGGTACTGTTACAACAGCTGAGGCTATCCTTAATAACGTTAAGGCTTCCAACCCGGCAGCTAAGCTTGCTGTTACACCTTCTAAGTCAAACGGCTTTGGTACAGGCGCTACAGTTAAGGTTTCTGTTGACAACATCGGCGTTCTCTCAACTTACTATGTTGTTATTTACGGTGACGTAAACGGCGACGGTGTAGTTGATGCATTTGACGCATTTGCAGTTGACAAGAACGTTAACAGCCTTGCAGCTCTTGACGGTGTATATGCAAAGGCAGCAGACGCTGACGCAAGCGGTACAATCACAGTTGCAGACTTGACTCCGATCATGAGTGCTTCTGTTGGTAACGCTGATGTAATTTCTCAGACAAGATAATTGACACAGTCAGTTATTGATTAGAAAAATGGGGGTGTCGGGTCAACCGGCTCGGCATCCTCACGGAAATTAAAAAAATCGCTTACATTTAATCGGCTTGTTCATAAGGTTTCGACGGTGCCTTTCGGCAACACCACTGCTGATAGGTTTTCCGAAGCAGAGTGATAGCTGTTTTTGAAATTTCCGCTGATTCAAAATATTGAATAACGTAAATGTATTGACATTTATGCTGATTAAGTGTATATTTATTGGGAAAACAGAATAAGGAGGCTAATAATGGTTTAGTCAAAGAAAATCCTTAGCCTTGCTTTAGCTCTTGTAATGGCTTTAGGTGTGTTGACTATGGGCGTATTTGCCGCAAAGACAACCCCCACAGCTACATTTACCGTTTCTTCTTCGGCTTCAGATGTTGCAAACGGGGATGAAGTTACAATCACTGTTAAAGCAAACGCTACAGAAACTTTCTATGCCGGACCTATGTCGCTCCCGATTGAGTATAACGCATCATTGTTTGAGTATGTAGCAGATTCAGCTACAGTTGCAAACATTTATGGTGAAAGCACAACCAAATCTGCTGTTAAGGCAGAGGCTGGTAAGCTTACAGTTGCACTCACTCCTTCGACAAGCGGTGCGGTAACAGCTCCCGACCTTAACGGAGCAAACCTTACTGTGCTTACATTCAAGCTTAAGGCTATCGGCTCAACAGGCTCAAGCACAGTAGCAATCGCTGATGACCAGAAAACTGCTGCTAACATTGGCGGTAAATTCTACTGCGGTTCGTTCGACAGCGCTAATCCGAAGACTGCCGAGCTCACAGAAATGGGTCAGACTCTTAACAGAGTTTCTGCAACAATTTCTTACAAAGGCGGCGCAGTAGAACCGAATAAATTGGTAATTAAAGATTCAGCTCCTTCAACCCCTTATATTGATAAAGTAAATAAAGCTGATGGATATACGGCTTCGATTTATGGCATTGATACGTTGGGTTGGAATGACGATCTTACTCCAGAGGGTGCACTCGCAGATTATTTGACAACCTCACTTGGCGACAATTATCTTCGTATAACTAAGCCTGAATCTGGTGTTGAGACAACTGGTACTGTTATTGAAGTTCTTGATGCTGATGGCAAAACAGTTCTTGAGACCTATATCTTCATTTATTTTGGTGATGTTGATGAGGATGGTAATGTCGGAAGTTCTGATGACTTTATCGTTTCTTACTATGAAGCTAACTATGAAGGTGTTAGTACTTTAGAACAACTTATGGCTGGCGATATTGACGGCGACGGTTGGTCAACAGCTGCTGACGGATTTACAATGACATATTATGAAAGTGCGTATTCAGGTTTGCCCTCACAGCAAGAAATTGCTGCAAAGGTAAACGCTAATACCTACGAGCTTATTTAACAAATAAATATTTTAGTTAAGGAGAATTTTCTATGATTAAAAAGATTAGTGCTGTACTTCTTGCACTTGTTCTTTGCTTTAGCGTAGTTGTTCTGCCTGTTTATGCAGCTGGTTTTGGCAGTGATTATAAACTTGCCGAGGGAAAAAGACTTGCATATAAAGTTGAATTGGATAAGGAATATTACAGTGCTGGAGATACTGTAACCGTAAATGTGTATCTTAATGTTGATTCCAACACACAGATTCATACCGGTTCAATGGCGTTTGGCGTAAGTTCTGCCGTGTTTGATACAACAACAAACGCAGCGGCTACGGTAAAGGCTACAGCAACTGCTAACGATACTTACAATTCATTCTATAATGATATTGCAGGTCTTAACTGGGCTTGGCAGAAAGCAGCGATAGTTACTCGTATTTCAAATGCAAATACTGCAGAAGAGAATGCAGCTTATGATCAGTATTTGAAAGTCGTTTTTACCCGTAATCTGTCTGGTTCGCATGCAAATGCTGGAACGAACAAAGGTGGATTGCCTGGCAATGATGTAAATGCTGATAAAGAACCTTTCTTTAGTTTCAAACTTAAAGTAAGAGATGATGTTGCTGACGGTACTCCGGTTAGAGTTGCAATTACATCAGGCACAATCACTTCTAACCCCGCTCAAACAGCGTTTAAGGCGTTCCTTGATGGTGCGACAACAAACGTATCTCCGGCTACAACAGCTTATGATGTATCTGCTGCGGTTGCAACTGCAACAGTTGGCACACCTGCTCCTGCAGGTCCTGTAGTAGCTAAGGCTAAGAGCCAGGTTAAGATGACCGCTACAAGCGCAACAACAGTAGCTGACGAGTTCAGCTTCAGAGTAATATCCAAGATCAGCGATTCTGATTGGGATACTTACTTCAAGAACACAGGTGTTGCAGGTGCTACAACTGATTACATCACAGCTGTAGGTATGGTAGCTTACAAGGGCGCTGCTGCTTTCGACGCTGAAACAGCTAAGAAAGTTGTTGCAGGTACAGACGTTGCTGATTATGCAGCAGCTTCTACTGATTACATCAGTAAGGTAAGCGACACAGCCGATGCTGAGTTTGGTGCTATCATTAAGGCTAACCACTCAACACTTAAAAACGACGTAACATACATGGGCTTTGTTCAGTATGTTGACGCTTCGGGCAACGCACAGACAATCTTCTACGAGACTGCTGGAACAGCTGCTCTCTCAACGAACTATGACACTATTGTAAATGCTTATCTTACAGCATATCCGTTCGCAGCTTAACTGAAACGGTTTGAAAGATAATTATTACAATAACTTGAGAGGAGAAAATTTGATGAAACAAATTTATAGCGCACCTGATTTCGACGTTTCAGTTTATGAAGTAGAAGACGTAATCACCCTTTCAGTAGGCACAGGTCCTGTTGAAGGCGGCGGAGACGGTTGGATTGAGATATAATCTGACGTCAAATCGTGCAAAATAACTAATACAAAAAGCAGGGTAAGCAATTACCCTGCTTTTTTCTTGCGTAAAATTCATAGTCGACACGGTAGGTCGGCGGCTTGCCCTATCGGGCAGATAAGAGCGAAAAGTGAATAGTGAAAAGAAGTGGGTGCTTCGCACGGATTAGAAAAATATATCATACCGTAGGGACAGCCCTTGCGGCTGTCCGTCAAAGGCTCCCTTGTAAAGGGAGCTGTCGTTTTTTTGGAACAAAAAAATGACTGAGGGATTTTTACAAAATCATATAAAATCAACCTCACAATCCCTCCGCCTCACGTTCGTTCGGCACCTCCCTTTACAAGGGAGGCTGAAATGCGGGTGTCCTACAAAGGTGCCCTTTACAAGGGAGGCTGAAGCGCACGAATTGAATTTTATATCCCTTTGCCGCCCCTTGATTTACCCACACAAAAAATTAACTATACAAAACCGCAAAATAATGTTAAAATATATAATAATGCTTAAAAGGCGGTGAGGTTACGGAATTGTTTGATATTGCCGGACTTAAAATCCGTATGGATTGCAAGGACGGGATGCTTTATGAACGCTCAAGGGCATATTTGAGCAAAAACCAAGACGGCAAAGAGGATTTTACCGTCGCAATGCCCGACGAAATATTAAAACAAAAAGCCGAAGCGTTGCCACAGCTCACAGCTGACGAATGTTACTACGTCTATATGGGCGAGGCGTTCTATTATAACCTCTTAAACCACAACGGAGTTTTGCTTCACGCCTCTTGCATTGAAAAAGACGGTGTTGCATATCTGTTTTCGGCGAAAAGCGGGGTCGGAAAATCAACTCACACGCATTTATGGTTGGACAAATTCCCCGACGCACATATGGTAAATGACGACAAGCCTGCAATTCGTTTAATCGACGGCGAATATTGTGCTTGCGGAACGCCGTTCAGCGGAAAAAATGATGAGAGCACAAATATAGCTGTTCCGATAAAGGCAATCGTTTTTCTTGAACGAGGCACGGAAAACAGTATTTCAAGAATATCGCCGCAAAGTGCAATACCGTTGTTTTTGGCTCAGACAATTCGTCCGTCAGCCGCAAGCGTGATGGATAAGCTTTTGACGGTGCTCGACGGTGTGCTTAAAAATGTACCGATTTACAGGTTGAAATGCAATATTTCCGAGGAAGCGGTTATGACCTCATATCTCGGAATACAAAATGATTTAATGAACGGAGATTCACAATGAAAATCAAAGACGGATATATAATCAGAGAGGTCGCAGGCAGTAATATCGTTGTTCCGATAGGCGACGAGCAGATGTCGTTCGGCGGAATTATGACGCTCAACCCCGTGGGTGCGTTTATTTGGAAGCTGCTTGAAAAGGGCGCAACAAAGGAAGAATTGGTTGACGCTGTTCTTAAAGAATATGAAATTGACCGTGCCACAGCTTCAAGTGATATTGACAAGTATATCGCAAAGCTCCGTGAAAAGAGCATAATAGAGGATTGAGCCGTGGAAAAGAAGAAAATACACCTTGCACAGCTCATCCCGATAATCGAGGATAAGCTTTCGCAGGGCGGAACGGTTGAAATGCCTATAACGGGTACGAGTATGCTGCCGCTGCTCGTTCAGGGCAGAGATACGGTAATTTTGGAAAAGTGCGACAGGAAGCTCAAAAAATTCGATCTGCCGCTTTACAGACGTCCCGACGGCGCATTTGTGCTTCACAGGGTCGTAAATGTTTCGGACGATTCGTACACCATGTGCGGAGATAATCAGTGGGTTAAGGAAAACGGTATAACCGACGGTATGATTATCGGGCTTGTCCGCACAATAAAGAGAAACGGAAAAGAAATTCCCGTAAGCAGTAAAAAATACAGAGCGTATTGCCGTTTTTGGAATATGCTTTTCCCGATAAGAAAATACATTGTTAAAGCAAGAGGAAAATTGAAAAAATGAAAAACACCGCCGCATTGAATTGGATAAAACGCAATTCCGTCTCGGAGCTGCCGAAAATGGTGTCGCTTATAATTTGCGACGCTCTTTATTCCGTGTGCGGAGTTTCAATGGCGGTGTTTGCAAAGCTTATTATAGACTCGGCACAAAAGGGCGACAAGGACGGACTTATTCACAATGCAATAATTCTGTTGCTTGTAATAGTCGCTCAAATATCGCTGAAGCTGCTGTCAAAGGCTCTTGAGGTGCGTATTTCGGGCAGGCTTGAAATGAAATACAAATCAAGGCTCTTTGAAAGCATATTAAAAAAGGATTATCTCAAAATCAGTCAGTATCATTCCGGAGAGCTTATGACAAGGCTCACAAGCGACACGGCTGTTGTAAGTCAGGCGGTTACAACGATAATGCCGGCGATTGCCTCAATGCTTACAAGGCTCGTTTGTGCGTTTGCGGTGCTGTTTGCGCTCGACAAATGGTTTGCACTTTTGTTTTTGGTTGCAGGACTTGCACTGTTTGTGTTTACAAGAATATTCAGAGGCTCAATGAAAAAGCTCCATAAGGCGGTGCAGGAAACCGACGGCTCTGTTCGTTCTTTTATGCAAGAGTCGATTGAGAGCGTGCTTGTTATTAAAATTTTCAACGTCGGCAAAAAAATTATGAAAAGGGCAGAGGGGCTGCAAAAAAACAACCTCGACGCCAAAATCAAGAAAAACAGATGGTCGATTTTTGCGAATTTAGGCTTTTCGGCGGCTTTCTCGCTGGGATATTTGTTCGGCCTTGTGTGGAGCGGTGTAAAGCTTTGCGCAGGCAGTATGTCGTTCGGCACGCTTACGGCAATTATGCAGCTTATAAGTCAGGTTCAAGCTCCGTTTACCTCACTTTCGGGCATTGTTCCGCAGTATTATTCGATGCTTGCCTCGGCGGAGAGAATTATTGAGATTGAAAATTTGAGCGCAAGCAAGAGCGTAAACGATAAAAGCATTGACACAGAAAAGATTTATTCGGAAATGCAAGAAATCCGCTTTGAGAACGTCTGCTTCGGCTACGGCAGAGCTACGGTAATCGAAAATGCCGACTTTGCAATAAAGAAAAATGAGTTTTCGGTTATTTCGGGAATATCGGGCATAGGAAAAAGCACGCTGTTTAAGCTGTTAGTCGGCGTTGTTCTGCCCGACAGCGGCAGGATTTACATAAAATGCGGCGATAGGGAATACGGCATAGATAAGTATATGCGAGGTCTTTTCGCTTACGTTCCGCAGGGGAATATGCTTTTCAGCGGCACGATCAGAGATAATATTCGCTTTGTTAACAGCTCGGCGAGCGAGGCGGAGATTATGCGTGCGGCGGAAATAAGCTGTGCGGATAAATTTATAAACGAACTTCCCGACGGTCTTGACACGGTGCTTTTGGAGAACGGACACGGTCTTTCCGAGGGACAGATACAAAGGCTTGCGATTGCCCGTGCGGTGCTTACCGACGCTCCGATACTTTTGCTTGACGAGGCGACGTCCGCACTTGACGAGAAAACGGAAAAGCAGGTGCTCTCAAATATTCGGGAGCTTAAAAACAAGACCTGTATCGTTATTTCGCATAAGGCGGCGGCACTTGAGATTTGCGACACCGAGCTTAGAATTGCGGATAAAAAAATCAGTATGCAGAAATTAAGGTAAATTTGTTTTTTATTGTTGTATAATTAAAATATATCTGTTATAATCATTTAGAATGATTTTATTGATAACTTTTCACAGAGGGAGAAAGCTATGAGGTATAGTTCGGACGAGAAAAAAGATTATGAGGACGGTATGAGCCTCGACACCGTGCTTATATATCTCAGAAAGATTTTGAATAAATGGTGGCTGATAGTTATTTCGGCTGTCGTTGTTGCTCTTTTGGGATTTATAATTGCAAAGGTTACTTACGTTGATAAATATTCTTCACAGATTATGTTTATTGCAAGCAACAGAGACTCGGCTATTTCGGTTGCAGGTCAGTCTGCCTCCGATATTAACGCTTCGGTTTCGCTTGCGGAAAGTTTCAAGTATGTTTTCACAACAACAGAGCTTGCCACAAATGTTGCAAACGCTTGCGGATATCAGGTTACTCCGGAGCAGGTTAAGAGCTTTATATCCGTAAATTCGATTGAGGAAACCTCGATAATTTACCTTACGGTTACGACCACCGACCCGAAGGTTTCTTACGGAATTGCAAAGGCTTATGTCGAGAATTATCCGAGTGCTATCGAAAAGGCGTTCCCGAACACAAGGCTTGCCGTTATCGACCCTCCGTTGCTTATGGAAAAGCCGAATGAAAACAACGACAAGGTAGTTTACACGGTTCTCGGATTTGTTATCGGTGCAATTCTTGCGTGCCTGTTGATTATAGCATCCGTTATCTTTAAGGATACCATTAAGAACAGCGAGGAAATCAGCAATAAGCTTGACGCCAAAACGCTCGGTACCATCAACAGAGTTAATTCCAAATCGAAAACCGACTCGAAGCAGGGTATTCTCATTACGGACAAGAAAACAGGCTTCTCCTTTATCGAGTCTTATAAGCTTATCAGAACAAAGATTGAATACGCTGCAACAAAGCACGGCTACAAGATGATTGTTGTTTCGAGTACGCTTGAGGGCGAAGGAAAGACCACAACGGCAACCAACCTTGCTCTTTCCCTTGCTCAAAACGGAAAATCCGTTCTTCTTATCGATGCCGATTTGCGTAAGCCCTCGGTTGCAAAGGCTTTGGGCTTCTCGGCTACGGATGATGAGGGAATTTGCGGAATAATCTCCGGAAATAAAACACTCAAAGAGTCGATTAAGTATTCCGAAAAATATCAGCTGTTCGTTCTTGTCTCGGGCAAGGCTGTCGATAACTCTTCGGAAATCCTTTCCTCGCCTAAGATGGAGGAAATCATTGAAACGGCAAAGAAGGAATTCGACTTTGTTATTGTTGATACCGCACCGTGCGGAATACTTGCCGACGCATCTATCCTTGCAGGCTATGCGGACACAAGCGTTCTTGTCATCAAGCAGGACTACGCACCGGCAAGAAAAATCAGAAGAGCAATGGATAACATTGAAAACTCGGGAATTGAAATTCTCGGCTGTATTTACAACAATGCGGAGGTCGGCTTCGGCAAGCCCGCTTTCTACGGAAAGAAAAGCGGCTATGGCTACGGTTACGGCTACGGCTATGGCTACGGCTACAATTCAAAGCACGACAGCGCAAAAAAATAACGCAAAATCAAACATTTTTAATCAAATTCAAACGCAGGCAGAAGCATTTTTGCCTGCGTTTTTTACATTTAGGATAATTTGCATAAAGTTACATAAAAAAATATATGAAATTTGTAAAAATTTTCATATATTTATTGACGAAAAGCATATTTAGTTGTACAATAAACTATAAATATGTGTATTATTGCGCCCATTTTAGAATAAATCTTGGGGGCAAGCATAACTTTTACTAAAATTCAACTGAAAAGTGCAGCGTATCGGAGGGTGCTTTATGGATATGAATATGGACATCAAGGATGTCATAGCCAAATTCAAATCAGGCAAGGGCGGTAAAAAGAATGCGAGGAAAAGGAATTCCTTTAATGCATTTTTTGAGAAAAATCCTAAAATGAAAATCATTTTGCCGCTTATATTTTTCATAATTGCGATTGTAGTTGCGGCGTTGATAATTATATCGGGCATCAAAACGGACGCAGGACTCGACGAAACCGTTACAAATCCGGCACAGTCGGTTGACGTTCTTCCGATGATTGAAAGAAGCGAGGGCGAAACCGTTGCGGAGGGTGTAGACCCGTTCTCCGAGGACGTTATCGCAAACGCAAAGATAAAGGGTATGGTATATAACTCCGACGGTTACAGAACGGTAATCGTGGAAACGAAGTTTCGTTCGTATGTGCTTCAGGTCGGAGATTACGTGCCCGGCTCGGAGTGGCTCGTTGAATCCATAACAGACAGCTCAGTTACCTTCTCGCTCGGCGAAAAGAAGAGAACTGTCGAGATGAAATAATTTGAAAAAATAAT
>ERZ1031078.491-NODE-491-length-13232-cov-4.406390_pt1 | contig 13232 bp, 9 predicted proteins | sample MGYA00518179_ERZ1031078 | MGnify/ENA primary metagenome ERZ1031078 (study PRJEB33719, sample SAMN04261274) | wastewater metagenome | biome: rural village; feature: human; material: feces | host: Homo sapiens | place: El Salvador | collected 2014-01-14 ... | reverse complement strand
TACAATGTCTGCGAAAATCTGCGAGTCCAGGCTTTTCAGGCGGATGGCGCAGCGCCACCCTTTTTCACCTGTTTAAAATATGTTCAGCAACCCATCTTGATGGCGACCTCCTCTCCGCGATGATTTCAATAACATATTCTGTGTTGGCATATGAAATTTTGAGGATTACCCTACACTTATAGGAGTTACCTTACAGGGGTTCCTTCAATTTGTGTTGATTTACGCGAGATAACGCTATGGAATTAAAGGATTATTACGCCATCATGGGCGTGAAACCGACGGACGATCTCAAGACAATCAAGACCGCCTATCGTCGACTTGCCCGCAAATACCATCCTGATGTCAGCAAAGAACCGGATGCCGAAGCCCGCTTCAAAGAGGTCGCTGAAGCCTGGGAAGTGTTAAGTGATGAACAACGTCGCGCTGAGTATGATCAGATGTGGCAACATCGCAACGATCCGCAATTTAACCGTCAGTTCCACCATGGCGACGGTCAGAGTTTTAACGCCGAAGATTTTGACGATATCTTCTCGTCAATTTTCGGTCAGCATGCCCGCCAGAGCCGTCAACGCCCCGCCACACGCGGCCACGATATTGAAATCGAAGTGGCGGTATTCCTCGAAGAAACGCTTACTGAGCATAAGCGTACCATCAGCTATAACCTGCCGGTTTATAACGCCTTTGGCATGATCGAACAGGAAATTCCGAAAACGCTGAATGTGAAGATCCCGGCGGGCGTCGGCAATGGTCAACGCATCCGTCTGAAAGGCCAGGGGACGCCGGGCGAAAACGGCGGTCCAAATGGCGATTTGTGGCTGGTGATTCATATTGCGCCACATCCGCTGTTTGATATTGTCGGCCAGGATCTGGAAATTGTGGTGCCGGTTAGCCCGTGGGAAGCGGCGCTGGGTGCTAAAGTCACCGTTCCAACACTGAAAGAAAGCATTTTGCTGACTATCCCGCCAGGCAGCCAGGCCGGGCAACGATTGCGCGTTAAAGGCAAAGGTCTGGTGAGCAAAAAACAGACCGGCGATCTGTATGCGGTACTGAAAATCGTGATGCCGCCGAAACCGGATGAAAACACTGCCGCGCTGTGGCAGCAACTGGCAGACGCCCAGTCGTCTTTTGATCCACGTAAAGATTGGGGGAAAGCATAATGGCTAATGTTACGGTGACTTTTACTATTACCGAATTTTGCCTGCATACCGGCATCTCTGAAGAGGAGTTGAATGAAATTGTCGGTTTGGGGGTGGTTGAACCGCGTGAGATCCAGGAAACAACCTGGGTATTTGACGACCATGCCGCCATTGTGGTGCAACGCGCGGTACGCCTGCGTCATGAATTGGCTCTGGACTGGCCGGGGATCGCGGTGGCGCTGACGTTAATGGATGATATTGCGCACCTGAAGCAGGAAAACCGCCTGCTGCGCCAGCGGCTTTCCCGGTTTGTAGCTCATCCGTGATGTGTGTTTGCCGGATGCGATGACGCATCTTAACCGGTCTACAAAGATTACAGTTCCTGTGGGCCGGATAAGACGTTCACGCCGCATCCGGCAACTGCGCCATAATGCCTGATGCGACGCTAAACGCGTCTTTTCAGGCGCACAAACGACGTTATCTGTTTTGGTGGTCGCACTCCACTAACACCAGCAATAACTGGCTTAGTGCCGCGTAAAAACCAAAGCTGTCATACTGACGACAACGCGCAACAAACTCTGGTAACCATTGCCACAGCGCCGTCAGTGTTTTTTGCCGCAAACTGTCGATTCTTCGCGCAGGAACGGTCCCCTCTCCCAGCGAAAAATGCAGATGGCTGAGCAATTCGAGATAGATCGCCAGATGATCTGCCGGTTCGTTGAAATTGCCGCTGGTTTCCATCCCTGCCTCAACTAACAAGCGTTTAATCTCTTGCTCGTCCTGTTTGTAGGCCGATGCATACGGCAGCGCCGCTTGTTTGTCGGTCATCAGAAACAGGCCGCAAAAGTCAGCGGCCAGTTCCAGACGGGCATCGTCACGTACTGTCAGAGCGGCAATACGGTTTTCCAGCGCATTCACCGCCGCAGCCAGCGGCGGTTCGCTTTTCAGCAACGAAAACCATTCAGCCATCTGCGCACTGGCGATTTGCGTCAGTTGTTCATCGTCCAGTTCACGGGAGAACAACTGCGCCAGCCAGGCGTAAATACAGGCAATCTGTTGTGCTGTCAGCGTGGTCATGATTTCACCTGCGACGCGGGAACATATTCGCACTGCGCCACCATCTCCACGGGGCCGTTAAACGCCGTCACCTGCTCCACTGTTCCGTTGTACTTCTCAATTTCCACCAGCGTAGTGTGCGCACTGGTCGCCTGCGCCAGCTGCGATGTACCGATGTCGATGGTCAACACGTTGGGGTTACCGTATTTGCACAGCGCACCAGGCTCGCCGCCTTTATCTGGATCGTACCATGCCCCTTCGTGAATTCGTGCCACGCCGGGTGCATAGCGGTCAGAAACCACTGCCCCTGCCAACACCTGACCGCGAGCGTTAAAGACGCGTACCACATCACCGTTACGAATACCGCGCGCGCTGGCATCCTGCGGGTTAATGAATACTGGCTCTTTACCCGCTACCGTATATTGCTGACGCAGCGTTTCCGACTCACATAACTGCGAGTGAAGTCGGAAATCCGGATGCACAGATTGCAGATGCAACGGATACTTTTGCGAGCCAGGCCCACCGTGGGAGCGTTCGATTTTCTCAAACCACATCGGATGCCCCTGACAATCGTCGTAGTTCATATCGGCGATGGTTTTCGAGTAGATCTCAATCAGGCCACTCGGCGTGCCCAGCGGTTCGAGATCCGGATCTTCGCGGAATGCCTGGTGGCGAACAAACATCTGCGGATGGTCAAACTCGACGTACTCTTTGTTATTCCAGAAGTCATCAAACGCTGGCAGATGAACGCCGCGTCCTTTGCCTTGCTGTACACCTTCCTGCCAGATGCATTTCAGCCAGCCCATTTCGTCCAGCCCTTCGGTAAAGGCTTCTTCGCGATTAAAGCGACGGCACAGCTCGCGGAAAATATCGAAGTCGTTGCGCGCCTCGAACTGCGGCGGCACCACCTGTTTCATGGCGATAATGCCACGGTTGGAGTGATTGCCGTACTGGTCGAGATCGTTACGCTCAAACTGCGTGGTCGCAGGCAGTACGATATCGGCAAAGCGGCAGGTTGAGGTCCACTGGTTATCTATGGCGATAACCGTTTCCAGCTTGCGCAAGCCTTCAATAATGCGGTTGATCTGCTGATGGCGATGGAATGGGTTAGTTCCGGCAAAAATACACATTTTCAGCGGCGGCAGTTTTACCGATTTACCGTTCCAGTTGATCACTTTCCCCGGTTCGAGGATCGCATCGATAAAACGGGCAATCGGAATAGTGCTGCTGTAGCCTTTGTAGTCACTGTTGTCGTGAACAGGCGGAATCGACGTAGAGCCGGAGAAACCACTCAGAATAACGCCTTTACGCCCCGGCGTGCCTGCGCCGTTGTAGTGCCAGCCAAAACCAAAACCACCACCTGGCAGGCCAATTTGCCCCAGCATCGCCGCCAGAACCACAATCATCCACGCCCACTGTTCACCGTGCTGCATACGCTGCACGCACCAGCCAGCAATAATTTGCGTTCTGTTCGCCGCCATCTGCCGCGCCAGCCCACGAATGGTTTCGGCATCAATGCCGGTCAGTTTTTCAGCCCATGCGGCATCTTTCGGCTGACCGTCTTTCTCACCCAGCAGGTACGGCAGGAACTGCTCAAAACCCACACAGTAGTTAGCGAGGAAGTTTTTGTCGTACAGGTTTTCACTGTACAGCGTATACGCCAGCGCCAGTTGCAGCGGCACGTCAGTTTGCGGGTTAACCGCAATGTGCTTCACATGCTCGCGCCCCAGATACTCATGGGTGGATGTGACAACCGGATCGATGCTGATGACCTCAATTTCACCGGCGGCGACTTTCGCTTTTAGCTGCGCGTAATATTCATAAACATCGTGATCCGGGCACCACCAGTTCGCTTGCTGGTTTTTCAGCAAATCGGAGCCCCACAGCACAATGGTTTTGCTGTTCTGCAATACCAGCGGCCAGGAGGTTTGCTGTTCATACACTTCCATTGAGCCAACCACGCGCGGCAGGATCACCTGCGCAGCACCGGTAGAGTAATCTCCGCCCGTACCAACGCTATTACCATGCAAGGCAATAGCTTTCGCCAGCATCCCCGAAGCGTTATGGAACATCCCCGTCGATTGCCAACCACTGGCGGTCAGCAAGGCACTCGGCCCGTGAGTTTTCTGCACGCGTTCCAGTTCTTCATAGAACATGTCGAGGGCTTCATCCCAGCTCACGCGCACAAAACGGTTATCACCGCGCTGGGAGGTATCGCTGAGATGGCGCTTACGCAGCCAGTCCACGCGTACCATCGGATAACGAATACGCGCCGCGTTGTGTACGTGATCCGGCAATCCGGCAATCATTTTCGACGGATATTTATCCAGTTCGAACGGTTTTGCCGCCACAAAGCGACCATCCTTCACCGTCGCGCGGATAGCCCCCCAGTGCGACCCGGTAAGAATGCCCTCTTTCGAGATGACAGCGTCAGTCGCCGCTTGCGCCGCAGTCGCACGGCGCGGCGTTAACAATGACGGCCCCAGCATCCCGGCGACGGTTAAGCCGCCGAGTTGTGCCAGAAAACGCCGACGTGATGCCTGAAAGAGATCGTTATTGTTCATTATTTTTCTTCCTTCTTATCGCCGTGAGCCTTACCTGCGGTGTCAGACGCATTCATTTGCAGATATTTCAACAAGGTGCGTTCTTCACGTTTATCGAGACTGGTAAAGCCAATCATGCCGTTGAGCGTGCCGATCCAACCGTTAGCGTCAAAGTGGGCGATTTCCGGTGCGCCGTGGCACTGGTTACAGGTGCCGTTGTACAACGAATCCGCATAAGCCCAGATCGGTTTGATATCGTTCACCATGTCGCCTTTCTTCATCCACGCAGTGGCCTGCAACTTGCTCCACTCGGTATTGGTGTCGGCAACGGTGGTTTTCTCCAGCGTTTTTACCTGCTGCTGCACATCACCACGAATCGAGGCAACAAAGATGCGTTTACCTGGGAATTGGGTGAGTACACGCTGACGTCCGGCGCTTTCCGTCCAGCCGGTAATTTCAATTTGCAGCCAGTCGCCGTCACGTTTAAGGACTTTCACTTCCGAAGCAGGCAGCAGAGAACCAGAGGCTTCTTTATCGCCTTTCGCCGCATAAATTGGCTTAATATCAATAGAGTACAGCGTGTCACCACTGTCATTAGCACTGGCGCGCAGCTCATCGAACTGCTTACGGAAGCCGCTACTCATATCCGGTAACTGGTGGGCAATACCTTTATGACAGTCGATGCAGGATTGATTATCTTTCGCTGCCACCTTCATCTGACGTGCTGCTTCAGGATGCTGCTTCGCATGATCCATCGCATCGTAGTTATGGCAGGAGCGGCAGGTTGCCGAGTTGTTTTCTTTCATTCGCGCCCATTCACGCTCGGCAAGTTCCGCGCGTTTGGCTTCGAATTTTTCAGGTGTATCAATGGAGTGAGCAATAAAGGTCTGGTAGATATCATTGCTCGCTTCCAGTTTGCGCTTCACCATGCCTGGAATATCCGGCGGGATATGACAGTCATGGCATTCAGCTCGCACGCCGGAGGCGTTCTGGAAATGCACCGACTGTTTATATTCTTCATACACCGGTTGCATACTGTGGCAACTGACACAAAATTCGGTTGTGCTGGTGACTTTGATCCCAACGTGTGGCAATACAATCAGCGCAATGCCAATCACAATCCCAATTGCGACCAGCGCCAGTACCGACCAACGAGCACTGGGTCGGCGTAGCGCGTTCCAGAGTTTCCGCATAATAGCCCCTGTAAAATTATGGTTTAGTGAAGCGATCTTAATGAGCAAATATGAACAGCGGCACTGGTCAGGATGAACGGCTTACGGCAGAATATGAACAGATATGAACAGAATGAGTAAAACCCTCTGATGCCACATCACATTGTTATTGTTGAAGATGAGCCGGTTACCCAGGCGCGATTACAATCTTACTTCACTCAGGAGGGGTATACCGTTTCCGTTACAGCGAGCGGTGCCGGGCTGCGGGAAATTATGCAGAATCAGCCGGTAGATTTAATTCTGCTGGATATCAACTTACCCGATGAAAATGGCCTGATGTTAACCCGCGCCCTGCGAGAACGCTCAACGGTGGGGATTATTCTGGTTACCGGACGCAGCGATCGGATTGACCGTATTGTTGGGCTGGAAATGGGCGCAGACGATTACGTCACCAAACCGCTGGAACTGCGCGAACTGGTAGTACGGGTGAAAAATCTGCTCTGGCGAATCGACCTCGCGCGACAAGCTCAACCGCACACTCAGGACAACTGCTATCGCTTTGCCGGTTATTGCCTGAATGTGTCGCGCCATACGCTGGAGCGGGATGGCGAGCCGATTAAACTGACCCGCGCAGAGTATGAAATGTTGGTGGCATTTGTGACGAATCCGGGCGAAATTCTCAGCCGTGAACGTCTGCTACGTATGCTTTCTGCGCGTCGGGTGGAAAACCCTGACCTGCGCACCGTCGATGTGTTAATTCGTCGTTTACGTCATAAACTCAGCGCGGATTTACTGGTGACGCAACATGGTGAAGGTTATTTCTTAGCCGCTGATGTGTGCTGATAAAAATAGACCGGACGAAATCCCCCTGGTGACAGCGAGCGGCGGATATGTTCTCGGTCGGCATTTTTCGGCGTCAGAACTAAAATCGGTGGGCTGACATTATCAGACACCGATTGCCCCTGTAATTGCCTGATGGCCTGCTCAACTGCCAGTTCCCCCTGCCAGACCATTTGATCGCTGGCAGCCATAATCACTCTTCCCCGCTTCAGCCCGCGATACACCTGATGTGAAAGATAAAACGACACCACGGTAAGCGGCGTTTTCGGGTTACGCCCTCCCCCCATTGCCGCCTCTGCCGCAATGGCCGTTCCGGCAACGACGTCGATTTCTGGGTGGCGTTCCAGCATCTCCTGCAACAGGTTACGCTGGATTTCAATATCGTTATCACCAAGCGCAATATCAACAATACGCACCGGGCTTCCGGCAATGGCTGCGCGAAAACCCTCGACCATCTCCTTACTGCCCCCGGCGTTATCGGGTCCGGGCATCAACAGCACATTCAGTGGTTTACCGTGCGCCCATTGCACCAGATATCGCCCCGGTTGATAGCCCATCTGAAACCAGGGCACACCAACGCGGCTTTTCACCTGGGGAGCATCAATAGCATTTACCAGTTCGATCACCGGCAGACTTGCTACCTGCTTTTGCAGGTCGGGAAATGAGGTCGTGCTACTACCGAGCAAAATGGCCTCTGCGCCCCACTGTTTACACTGGTCGATTTGTGCTTGCTGGGTAGCCAACTGGCTGTAGCCGCCTGCCTCCAGCACTTTTAAATCCACACCGTAGCGGCGAGCAGCCTCCTGCATACCATAGTTCAACGATAACCAATATGAATCTTTCAGGCTGGGATAAAGCGCGCACAGTTTCCATGCGCGTTTGGCTTTAAGCGGCGTAGAGGCTTGCAACGTGAAATGCTGCGCATCATGCCAGCGCAACAGGTTATCAGCCGAAAATGCCGGCAACATGAAAAGGGAAAGAAGTAAAAATAGCAGTACGCGCATGATAGCCTCATCAATAATAAGGCTTTATGCTAGATGCATTCCGCTTTGCGACTCAACCTTTTTCACCTAAAGTGCACCGACCGTGAATTTAACCCTGACCCGAAGACTCTGGATGGGCTTTGCCCTGATGGCGCTGTTAACCCTGACCAGTACTTTGGTGGGATGGTACAACCTGCGCTTTATCAGCCAGGTGGAAAAAGACAACACTCAGGCATTGATTCCTACCATGAATATGGCGCGCCAGTTGAGCGAAGCCAGCGCCTGGGAACTTTTCGCCGCGCAGAACCTGACCAGTGCCGATAACGAAAAGATGTGGCAGGCGCAGGGGCGAATGCTCACCGCACAAAGCCTGAAGATTAATGCGTTGCTGCAAGCGTTACGGGAACAAGGTTTTGATACCACCGCTATTGAACAACAGGAGCAGGAGATCTCCCGTTCGTTACGTCAGCAAGGGGAACTGGTGGGGCAGCGTTTGCAACTGCGCCAGCAACAACAGCAACTCAGTCAGCAGATAGTCGCTGCCGCCGATGAGATCGCACGCCTGGCGCAAGGTCAGGCGAATAATGCGACAACTTCCGCTGGAGCGACCCAGGCCGGGATTTACGATTTGATCGAACAAGATCAGCGTCAGGCTGCTGAAAGTGCACTCGATCGGCTGATTGATATCGATCTTGAGTATGTTAACCAGATGAATGAACTGCGCCTTAGCGCTCTGCGGGTGCAGCAAATGGTGATGAATCTGGGGCTGGAGCAGATCCAGAAAAATGCACCAACGCTGGAAAAGCAGCTCAATAATGCGGTGAAAATTCTGCAACGTCGGCAAATACGCATTGAAGATCCGGGTGTTCGTGCGCAGGTCGCAACAACGTTAACTACCGTTAGCCAATATAGCGATTTGCTGGCGCTGTATCAGCAGGACAGTGAAATCAGCAATCACCTACAAACTCTCGCACAAAATAACATCGCCCAGTTCGCGCAGTTTAGTAGCGAAGTCAGTCAGCTGGTCGACACCATTGAGCTGCGTAATCAGCACGGACTGGCGCATCTGGAAAAAGCGAGTGCACGCGGGCAATACAGCCTGTTATTGCTGGGGATGGTTTCACTTTGCGCACTGATTCTGATCCTTTGGCGCGTGGTTTATCGCTCAGTCACGCGTCCACTTGCCGAACAAACGCAGGCGCTGCAACGGCTGCTGGACGGTGATATTGACTCCCCTTTCCCGGAAACCGCTGGCGTACGGGAGCTGGATACCATCGGGCGGCTGATGGATGCGTTTCGCAGCAATGTTCATGCACTGAATCGCCACCGCGAACAGCTGGCGGCGCAGGTCAAAGCGCGTACAGCTGAATTGCAGGAACTGGTGATAGAACACCGACAGGCACGGGCGGAAGCAGAAAAAGCCAGCCAGGCAAAATCGGCGTTTCTGGCGGCGATGAGCCATGAGATCCGCACACCGCTGTACGGTATTCTCGGCACTGCTCAACTGCTGGCAGATAACCCCGCACTTAACGCCCAGCGTGATGATTTGCGGGCAATTACTGACTCTGGTGAATCGTTGCTGACCATCCTCAACGATATTCTCGATTATTCCGCTATCGAAGCAGGTGGCAAGAATGTTTCGGTCAGCGATGAGCCCTTTGAACCGCGCCCGCTGCTGGAAAGTACCCTGCAATTAATGAGCGGACGGGTGAAAGGTCGCCCGATTCGCCTGGCAACGGCAATTGCCGATGATATGCCGTGCGCGTTAATGGGCGATCCACGACGTATTCGTCAGGTTATAACCAACCTGTTGAGCAACGCCCTGCGTTTTACTGACGAAGGGTACATTATCCTGCGTAGTCGCACTGATGGCGAGCAATGGCTGGTCGAAGTGGAAGACAGCGGCTGCGGTATTGATCCCGCGAAACTGGCAGAAATCTTCCAGCCATTTGTGCAGGTAAGCGGCAAACGCGGCGGCACCGGGCTGGGACTGACTATCAGTAGCCGTCTGGCCCAGGCGATGGGCGGCGAACTGAGCGCCACCAGCACGCCGGAGGTTGGAAGCTGTTTTTGTTTACGCTTGCCGTTACGTGTTGCCACGGCACCCGTGCCAAAAACAGTCAATCAGGCGGTGCGTCTTGACGGTTTACGTTTGCTGTTAATTGAAGATAACCCGCTAACCCAGCGAATTACCATTGAGATGCTGAAAACCAGTGGTGCGCAGATTGTTGCTGTTGGCAATGCCGCGCAGGCTTTAGAGACACTGCAAAATAGCGAACCGTTTGCTGCCGCACTGGTGGATTTTGATCTGCCGGATATCGACGGCATTACGCTTGCCCGACAACTGGCACAGCAATATCCGTCGCTGGTTTTGATTGGCTTTAGCGCCCATGTCATTGACGAAACGCTGCGCCAGCGTACCAGTTCATTATTCCGCGGGATTATCCCTAAACCGGTGCCGCGTGAAGTGCTCGGTCAGTTACTGGCGCACTATCTCCAACTGCAAGTCAATAACGATCAATCGCTGGATGTATCGCAACTCAATGAAGATGCTCAGTTAATGGGAACGGAGAAGATCCACGAATGGCTGGTATTATTTACACAACATGCCCTGCCGCTTCTCGATGAAATCGACATTGCCCGCGCCAGTCAGGATAGCGAGAAAATAAAGCGTGCCGCGCATCAGCTAAAAAGCAGTTGCTCGAGTCTGGGAATGCATATCGCCAGCCAGCTATGCGCACAACTGGAGCAGCAGCCATTATCTGCCCCCCTTCCACACGAAGAAATTACACGCAGTGTTGCCGCTCTGGAAGCATGGTTGCATAAGAAAGACCTGAACGCGATTTGAATCAATATCAGCCAGTTAAGAACAACTAGAATAGTGGCATTTGGTATACAACTTAACGGACTGGCAAAATCATGGCAGAGAATAAAAGAACCCGCTGGCAGCGGCGGCCAGGCACGACGGGCGGCAAATTACCGTGGAATGACTGGCGTAATGCCACGACCTGGCGTAAAGCGACGCAATTATTACTGTTGGCAATGAATATTTATATTGCCATCACGTTCTGGTATTGGGTGCGCTATTACGAAACGGCAAGTAGCACGACATTTGTCGCCAGACCGGGAGGTATCGAAGGCTGGCTACCGATTGCCGGGCTGATGAATCTGAAATATAGCCTTGTAACAGGTCAGTTACCGTCCGTCCACGCCGCCGCGATGCTGTTATTGGTCGCTTTTATCGTCATCAGTCTATTACTCAAAAAGGCCTTTTGCTCATGGTTATGCCCGGTTGGTACGCTTTCTGAATTAATCGGCGATCTCGGTAACAAACTGTTTGGTCGGCAATGTGTCCTTCCCCGCTGGCTGGATATTCCTCTGCGCGGCGTGAAGTATTTGCTGTTGAGTTTTTTTCTCTATATCGCGTTATTGATGCCCGCTCAGGCGATTCACTATTTTATGTTGTCGCCCTACAGCGTGGTGATGGACGTTAAAATGCTCGATTTCTTTCGTCATATGGGGACCGCGACATTAATCAGCGTGACCGTTTTGCTGATTGCCAGCCTGTTTATTCGCCATGCCTGGTGTCGTTATCTTTGCCCATATGGCGCGCTGATGGGCGTGGTTTCGCTATTGTCGCCGTTTAAGATTCGTCGCAATGCCGAAAGTTGTATCGACTGTGGCAAATGCGCAAAAAATTGCCCATCACGGATCCCGGTCGATAAATTAATTCAGGTACGAACAGTGGAATGTACCGGCTGTATGACTTGCGTAGAGTCATGTCCGGTAGCCTCAACATTGACCTTTTCACTGCAAAAACCTGCGGCAAATAAAAAAGCCTTTGCGTTGTCTGGCTGGTTAATGACGCTACTGGTTCTGGGGATTATGTTTGCGGTGATTGGTTACGCAATGTATGCGGGAGTATGGCAAAGCCCGGTACCGGATGAATTGTACCGACGCTTAATTCCACAAGCGCCAATGATTGGTCACTAAATTAGCAACAAGCGGAACATCACCTCGCACGGGTGATGTTCACAAAATCACATTATTTTGATTTTGACATCATAACTTTCAAGCCCGGTCATTTTTTCTCGTGCGGTGAAGCGAATTTCAGAGACTTCTTTCCCTGTATTCTTGTTCAGCTCGGCGATTTTTTGCGCGATAAAGTCGGCGATTTCCGTTTCGGCTTGTTTTTTTAACTCTTCAATATTCACTGTTAACCTCTTCTGGTCTTGAAAGACAGCAACACGCCAGTAAGGTGTTGGTTCCCGGTACCCTGGTCAGGTAAGAAATGTTATAAGCCATCTCCCCGAAAGATTCAATAATCAACAGGTTATCGCTTACTATACATACAGCGTTGAAGAAAAATAAGGCAGATATAAAAAAGGCTCCACGAGGGAGCCTGATATTATTTTGTGAAATCCAGCGGCGCATGGTCAGTGCGTATTTGCAGCGCGACGTTATCAAAGGTGATCATCGTCGATTTACAAAAAATACACTTAGCGCCCAAAGGGTTTCGCTCCGTCACATCGAATGCCGATGTGCGGTACTGTGAACCATGACAACATGGACAGCGGAAATGGAGATGTTGAGTAATAACGGCAACCTTAGAGCGTAACAACGTTCGCTGCCGCGGGGCCACGTTGCCCCTGCTCAATAGAAAATTCAACTTTCTGATTTTCGTTCAGCGTGCGGAATTCATTGCTCTGGATGGCGGTGAAATGGACGAAAACGTCTTTGCTGCCATCATCAGGAGTGATAAAGCCAAAACCTTTATCTGCGTTAAACCATTTTACTAAACCAGTCATTTTATTAGACATATTTTACTTCCTTCATTTTGGGCCTTTCGGCAAACAGGGCTTTAATACAGAAACTACTTAGTGTTCAGGAGAGAGACTCAAAAGAAGGGGATAATGCCTGATAATGAGAACTGCTTTAGTAAACTACTTTGTATGCTGTCTGTCTTTCAAACCGACGCAGCTATTAACGCATGATAATTGAGATTAAGCAAATTTTATTTTAGCCGTCCGGCGGTCTTAAATATCGCTGGCTTTATTTTATTAACCCCGTATAGTGCAGCGCAGTATTTTCAGTAAGGAATTTGTTTGTCCCGTAAAATGACAGGAATTGTCAAAACCTTTGATCGCAAAAGCGGCAAAGGATTCATTATCCCCTCCGACGGTCGTAAAGAAGTTCAGGTCCATATTTCCGCATTCACTCCCCGCGACGCAGAAGTGCTTATACCAGGATTACGTGTGGAATTTTGCCGCGTAAATGGCCTGCGAGGACCAACAGCGGCAAATGTTTATCTCTCTTAATATGACGCTGCTTGTTTAAAGCTGACTGGTTTTATTGGAATAGTGCAATAGTCAACATCATACATTATAACATCAGTTACTTTTCCACAAAGAAACCAATCCATTTAAGCGAATATCTCTGCACCTAATAGTGGCTTTGTTGAATAAATCAGATTTCGGGTAAGTCTCCCCCGTAGCGGGTTGT
>ERZ1031078.477-NODE-477-length-13434-cov-6.014500_pt1 | contig 13434 bp, 25 predicted proteins | sample MGYA00518179_ERZ1031078 | MGnify/ENA primary metagenome ERZ1031078 (study PRJEB33719, sample SAMN04261274) | wastewater metagenome | biome: rural village; feature: human; material: feces | host: Homo sapiens | place: El Salvador | collected 2014-01-14 ... | reverse complement strand
GTTTCTGGCAGCACAAAAAGGTGCCCCGGCGGCCGAAAAGCGCAATTACACGCTGGTGTTCGTGCTGCTGATGCTCAGCAAGCTGGCGGCCGGCGGCTGAACTTTTGTGTCGCCTAAAAGCAAATCCATTAACCGCTCTAACGGTATAAGCATTTCAATACGCACTTCCGAAAAATCTATTTGCTCTCCGCTTTTGCTGTCTATGGCTGTGTGATTATAATATTTGCCGGCAAAAAACACTATATCGTGTGCATTAAGGGTTTCAAGCATTGCAAAGATTTTTTTATTATATTGCTTTCCGTAAACCGCACAAGGTATGTTTTGATATGTATATTTTTGCTTTGCTTCGTCGTTATTGCGTTGTACGCTTGTTGTTATAGTAAAAGCACCTTTTGCCGTATCTTTTACTTTTGAAAACACGGCAACGGGTTCGCCTTTTTTCGCAAGCATTGTACCTACACCAAAAACATTAAGTTTTCCCATTGCATCTCTTGCCTGTACAATCACTCTGTATCACTCTCCGTTAGTTTTTTAAGTTTTTGTTTGGCTTCTTCTTCGGTTTTGCATTGCGCGATAATTCTGCTTTGCTCATCGACCTCGCATACGCACCACCAATCGTACTGCCAATCTTTCAATATCGAATATCTGGGAACAAGCAACCCTTTTTCGATTTTATCTTCAAGTTCTGCAAGGCGTTTTAAGCAATCAGATGTAGAAACAGTGCTTTTTATTTGAGTGTATTTACCCGCGTTTTTAATTGTCATTCTTTCATAATTCTCAAAGTTAATCATTCTTCTATCTCCTTGTTGTTTTCGTTTTTTACCCACTGTCCCTGAATTTTAAGGCTATCGCCACAAATTATGTTATTCTGTAAAATCTTATAAGCCATTGCTATTGCCATACTATTAGCGGTCGGAAAATTCTCTATATACTGCTCTAATAATCGCTTTCTACACTCTTCGCAATTATCCGCTTGTATGTCTATGCCTACAACACTTGCAAGTGCCTTTAACCCGTCTTTCGGTGTTTTGCAGAGTTTATATTTTCGAGCAAGTATCTCAATAAGAAAGTTACCCGTACCGCAAGCAGGTTCAAGAAACGTACTGTCTATTCGCTCCCATATTTCAGCAGGAATAAGATCGCACATATCTTTCACAATAAAATCGGGTGTGAAAACTTCGGCAAATTCTTTAACTCTTGCTTTGCTTTTTATTAACTTTTCGACCATATATTTTTACTTCTCCACGGATGATTTGAATTATCCGTTTTTATTTTTGATAAAATTTTCAATTCCATTTCGTAACACTTACGACAAACTCGTTTACCCTCAATACAAGGCTCTTTGTTACACTGCCAACAAATACCGAATTTGCCGCGCATAAACGTGTCATTTGTCCTTTGTCGGATTTTATTATACTTACGGCAAGCCGAGCAAGTTTTATATCGGTAGTTTTCGTCAAGTTTTTTCCCACAAACAACACATTCGTGATTTTCAATGTGCCGTTGCCGTAATTTCCTGCGCTCTTCGCATCGCTTTTGTCTTGCTTCTTCCGTTGAATAATATTTTACTTTTTTCGACTTTGCCATTTTTTCGGCGCATTCGTAACAAGCGCTACGTCCGCCCAACGTGTAAGCATCTTTCTTCATACAATAAACGCATAAATGCAATCTCTTACACATTGCACGATATTCTTTCCCGTAGTCTATCGCATCTTGTCGGTTTTTATATGCCATTTGTCGCTCCCCTATCCCTTTTACAATTCAAGGTCTATATCGTCATACTCTGTCTTTTCTTTCCTAAACGGGCATAAATCGTTATCTTCGCTTTTGCCGTCATAGTTTAGGTAAGATTTTATCTTGTAAATATTACAGTTTTTACCATTTGTGTTTTTACAACCTTCACAATCTATGTCAGACGAAAGATTAAGCAGTTCAACCAAATACTCTCGGTCAATATAATCTTCCATTTGCGAACTTTTCGTTGGCGTTGTTCCCCTTGCGACAAGTCTTAAAGTATTTAGGCTCGCCTTGTTCCTTAACTGTCTTTTATAACTATCGCCCAACCGTTCATAAACGCTTTCTGAAAAGTCGCTAATATTTTTTATTGCCTTTTGCAACAACTTCTTCTCTTTTTCGCTTAAAGCATTACCTTCTGTCAATTCCTTTGCAATAAACGTTGCAGACGTTATGATTAAATGCTGACTTTGTTCGGTTGTGTTAAAATATCCTTTCACTTTATAATTTCCTCTACCGTTTCGTTTATCTTTTCTTTCCAGTCTATATCGAACATTTGTCCGAAGATTGCCATAAGCACTGTGGTTACAATACTGTCGCCCGCAAGGTGGTAACAACTCGACTTTGACTGATTTTTTCTTATCTTTTCAAAATCTTCTTGTTTAGCACCCATTAACTTGAAACATTCTCTTTCGGTCAGTTTTCGTACTCGATAATTTGGTTCAACAAGTTTCACGCCGTTGCGAGGAGCGTTGTTTCCGCAAGTTGTTGTCAAAGCACCGACGGTGCTTTGGTCTGCCCTTATTCTTCCGTTATAATCATCATAGACTATTGGCTCTTCTAAAATTTTCGGCTCTAAATTTCCACCACCGCAAGTATGTAAGGTAGGAGATAATCCATTAGCATCGTAAACTCTTTTTGCTATATCGTGCATTTTATCCCATTTACCCCCCCATTAGAAGGTTTCCAACCAAAACCGTGTCCTTGTGCTTCGTGCCGTTCTTTATGCAGGTTCAGCGACCGAATCGTTTCATCTTTTAGGTAATAACTCTCGTCAACATTCTTGTCTAAAAAGTTTTTCAAAACGTATTGCAACTTAAAGCCTGTCGGCATATCGTAATAATAATCACCTAAAACACTTACCATAAAGCACCGGTTACGATTTTGTGCTATTCCAAAATCTTTTGCATTTAGTAATCCCCATTTGGAGTGATAACCGAGTTTATCGAGGAAAGCAACCCATTCGGCAAAATGCTTTATATTTTTGCTACCGATAACTTCGGGTACGTTTTCCATTAAAAGCACTTGCGGTAACTCTTTCGTTTCTGTTAAAAGCCTTTCAACTTCCCAAAGAAGCCCGCTTCTCGTTCCACAACCTTTCTCCATTCCTGCACCTTTGCCGGCAGAAGATAAGTCCTGACAAGGAAACGAATAAGTAAGTATGTATGTAAACTTGTCTGTATCTACAATCTGCAAGTCATTTCCGTTTATAGTCATTATTGAGCCTAAATTGTGAGTGGCTCTCATATTGTTGTAGATTTTTCTTGCTTCTTTCTCGGACAACCTTTCTATCTGCTTATTGTTTAACGGCGTTGAATAGTCCGACGATATTCGCCCTAATAACCAAGCCTTAACTTCTGCAACCGTCATATCTTCTGAATAATCGGTGTTATCGCTACTAAAATGCAAGTCCTTGTAGGCTTGAATTGATTTTATCGCCCACTCGCTTAATTTGTAATGCTCAAATGGTATGCCTAAGTATTTCAAAGCAAGCGATTGACTTCCATAGCCGCCAAACATCTCTATAAGCCTTATCGGTTTCGTTATCTTAAACGGTTTAACCCCGTCAAACATTGAGATTTGCATAGGTCTTTACTGTTGGAAAAAGTCCGCTTGTTCTGCCGTTTCGGTTTCTTCCTTTTTCTTCCTTGTTTTAGTTGTTTTTTTGTCAACAATTTCAACACTGTTGATATTTTCGGCATTACCTTCCGCTTCGTTGCTTTCGATTAAAGGTTGCTCTTCTGCCGTTCCGAAAAAGTCGTTTTGTGCTTCGGTCGGTGTCGCAAAAACTTCCGCTATCGTGTTTTCGTTCTTTTCTTCGTATTCTTCCGCAGTTCTCATTTCGATTGACTTCGGAGCATTTTTTAGGACCTTTCTCAATGCAAGGTTTTTAGCCATTGTGTCGAAGTGTTGAATCCACGGAGTTTCTGCTTTTGATTCCTCTTTCCAATCTTTTAACTTTTCGCCGTTTTGTATCTTCATATAAACATCATAATCAAACGCTTTACTAAATCTCTTTGCGTGTTCAATTACTTTTATTTTCGGCAAGTAAATTGACTTAAAAAAGCCGTTTAATAATTTGAAATATGCGTAATAACCGATAATTGCCTTACTTTCTCTTTCGTCATCATCTTCAATAAACTCAATTACAGGCTTACCCGTTCTCTTGTCTTTGCCTTTATATTCGCCTTCATGAATTTCAATCGCATCTAAATCTTCATAAACACCAGAGCGCATTGCCAACATTACTACACCATTAGTCATTATTTGGAATTGCGCCTTATAAGACTTATAAGATTTAGTGCCTGCATCCCAACCTACACCGTAAGGTACGATTGCATATTCGCCCAAAGACGGTGACGGAGATAATCCTAACGCTTCGCCTTGTAACGCCGACGAAATTATTGTCGGCACTTCGCATTTCTGCAAAGCGGGCGTTGCCGATACCGCCGATACCACCGTTGTAACAAATCTTGTTACCTTGTTATCGTCTCTTAAAGCGTTTTTAACTAACCCTAAATACATAGGCGTGTTAATCGCTTCGCTGAAACTTAATTTTTTCTGTCCGTTTTGTTGAGTTAAACTGTTTTTTACTTCCATTTTTGTTTTCTCCTTATGATTCAATCTACCTTTCCATATTTAATGCCGTTCTCTCGCAAGTATCTACCAAGGTCGGCAAGTTGTTGTTTCGTCGTCCACACCCTAAAATCAGTTGCAAAGACTTCTTCGGTTTCGTCTACAACCGTTTCTTTTGGGGGTACAATCGGTTTTTCTGGTGTGGGCTGTGTATTTTCCTTAATCTCTTGCTTTCTTGTTTCTACGGCTTGTTTTTCGGCTTTAAGACGGCTATCGTATGTAATTATGTCCGTCATTGTATGACCTTCGGCGTATCTGACAAGCAAAACGCTTTCAAATTCGCTCTGTAAGGCTTTAATTGCCGTCAGTTCGTTTTTAACCGTTGCAATCTTTCCGTCTATCTCTTCAAGCACCGTGTTTGCCTTTTTGCCTTTATTCAGCCATTTCGGGTCGAATATCTGCTCCCAAGCCTTATAAGCCGTTATTCCGCTTTCGTCCGCCTTGGTTTCAAAGTAGTTGCGGTAATGGTTTTCAAGTTTATCTTTTATCTCTTGTTCCGCTTTCGTAATCTGCCCCCAGAGATTATCTCTCGCCGTATTGAGTACCGCCGTAACTTCTTTGAGTTCTTTCTCGAATATCTCGTAAGGCGCGTTGTATTCCTTTTTAACCTGTTTACGTTTATCTTCGATATTTTTAACGACTTTATTTATATCGGCGCAACGCTTTTTCGCGTTTTCAAAATCATCGTCCGTTGTAAGAATTAAGTTTCTGTCGGCTTCCGTTTGTCGTTTTGCCCATTCTCCGAGTTCTTTCACGTTGGAAAGTATCTGCGGAAGGTTTTTCACAAAATCGTCTTTTACAACAAAGTCCATTGATTGCGGTACTTGTTGCATTGTGTTAAGTTGTTCTATTGCTTTTTCAATTTCCATTTTTCGTTTTCTCCGTTTTTATAGCGTCATTGTTATCGGCGGTCGCTTATCGTTTAAGACGTACCACCAAAATTCGTGTCCTTTTTGTACTACCCACTTAATATCGTTCTCTACATTTGCTCGGTCTATCAAGTATTCTCTTATCTCAGCGTTGTTGTCGGGAAATCTCAACTCGGCGTTTAATATTACAAAGTCAAGCCCTGCCGTAAACATTTGTTGTAAAATCTGACAGTAATACGATTGCGGTATTTGGTTGTGCCATTCTTCAATCGCTTGTTTGCTTTGCGCTAAAACCGTCTTGCACTCATAACCGCCTTTCGCTCCGTCTATTAGTCTTGTAATTAAACCGTCAAGAGTGGACGTTAAATACGGATTTTTTTCATTGTGGTAAACCCTGTAAGGAAAATATTCAACTCTATACTCTTTCTCGTGCTTTAAGGCAAACAATGCTCTCAAATACTGCTCCGCTTCCGTTCCGTAACGAACTCTTTCGTTTCCGGTAATATCTTCTGCTTGCAGCCTGCCTGTTTTTTCTTCCCATAAATCGCTTATCGACTTAAAACGATTTATACCGCAAGCAATCGCTATTTCGGAAGCACCGAGAGATTTGTATCGATTTTCAAGCCACGTTTTTCTGTCGGGATAGTCCGTGTACCTAATCATTACGCTTGTTCCTTTGCCAACTCGTCCAGACAATTAAGATAAACCGGTTCGCCTTTGGGTATAAAATACTCGACGATATGTTTCGTTTTGCCGTAACGGTCCGTAACTTCTTTTCTTCGCGTTTTGATATTTACTCCGCGCTGTTTCAATCCCCATATTCTTGCCGGAGATTGAAGTATTCCCAAATCCTTAATCGCTTGCAATGTTGTAATGCTACCGTTCTCGAATATGTACTCAAGAATCATTCTTTCCTGCGTTCCGTCTTTAATATAGACCGAATTAACGTTGTTGTTCATTTCCTTTCTCCTTATCGTTTTGGTTTTTATCATCGTAGACTTTCAAATCTATTTTGACCTTTTCGTGATATTTGCAGGTATCGGGATTATCCAAACACCTGTCTTCACAAGCTTTTCTTTTGCATTTGGCGCAACAAAGATTTTTGAATTTACAGTAGTTGCTTATTAAGCATCGCATTTCTTCTTTCTCCTTATCGGCTCGTTCAGCTGTTTCCACATTCTTCTTACCCTTTTATCACAATCGGGTTTAAGCTCTATTTCGACTTTTTCGTTTTCCAAGTTTCCGTATGCTTTCAGATTTTTGTTTTCCATAAGCAAGAATCTATCCTTTTTCATTTTCAATCCCACCCTTCGCAACCGCAGTAGTATAAATCACAATCCTTTTTAGGTCGATACTCGAAAAACGGCAATCGTTCGTCGCTTTCAACCGTTTTCCCGCAAAAACAGCACTTTGCTTGTCTACCCGTTAAATCAGATTTCGCTTCCGCAAGCTCGGCGCAATTACATATCACACAATAAGGCTTACCTTCTATCGTCGTTCCGCTTGCAGAGTGTCCGCATTTCATAATCGGTCTGTTTTTCATTTCGTATCTCCCAAAAGCTTGTCCAGCTCTTTCTTTTGTTTTTTTCGCCCCCTGAATAACGGAAAGTTTTTTAGGAAACGATTTTTTTCTATTTCCAACTTATTTGAATTAACAACGTTACAAAACCCGTCATAATCCACGTAAAACTCTTTAACCTCGTCAGACAGCTTGTTGTATTCAGTCTTTTTTTTCTTGAAATATGCATTTATGTCACAACCCGGAAAATATTCAGAAGTTATGTATACCATTTCGGCGCGAACCTTGTTTACCTTTGCCCATTCTTCTTCAGGCGTTGAAAGCGACAAGGCTCTGTTTCTCTCAATTATTTCGACGAAGTGAGCCGAAGTCGGACAAGTTTCGCTTTCTTTGAGTAAAATCTTCAAGGCTACGTCAATCTCTTGGTCTGTATAACCGTCCAACGCTTCCATAAGGTTTTTTACCTTTACAACGAACAACTTTTCAGGCATATCCTTAAAAGCGTAAAAATATTCGGCTTGTAAGCTTGTCATTATCTCAACTGCTTTCTTGCGGTCCATTATCAGATTCCCCTTTCTCTTGTTTTTCTCTTTTTTCTTCCTCTTCGGCTTCCTTTAACATTCTCTGTAAGATGTCGAACTCTCGGCTGCCTTTCGGTTTTCGGTTATAGTCTTTGTAATATCCTGATATGATTCTCGGATATATGTCGCAGATTTTCTTAAAAGAAGTTACGTTTGCTTTCAGCCATTCGCTTTCTTCAAATCTTTCCGTTAAAGTCTTAAAGTCCATTTGCGCCAACCTTGGTCCGTAGTTGTCAATTCCTATTCCGAATTTCTTACAAAAAGTATCTAAATCTTTATCAAGGCTATCTAACGTCGTTGTCGTCGTTGACTTTTGTTCTTCATCCCCGTTTGCCCTATTATTTAAATAAAAGCTTTTTTCATCGACTACTAATTTATTTAACTCTATACTATCCTTACCTATCTCTATACTATCCTTACCTATCTCTATACTATCCTGTGTATCCACTTTGTATACACTTTGTATACACTTTGTATACATACCTTGTTTTTTGCTGTAAGAATTGTTCTCGTCAAGAAAAAGTTGCTTCTTATGTTCTTCATATTTTGTTGGCACATAACGGTCTTTTTGTATGTAATTAAGTATTCTCCAATGCTTAATCACAATTACCCCGTCCTCAAAAATCAAAATAAACTTTTTTGCAATAAGCAAGTTCATATCGTCATTACTTGCCCCGCATTGCCTCATTATTGATTTCGGGCTATTTACGAAACCGTCATCGTCCGCAACCATACCAAGTGTAAAATACAAACACCTTGCACTCATAGGCATATCTAAAAAAGCATCTGACAAAACAATCGTTTTTGCAAACATTCTGCGTTCAGCCATTAGTTCAAATCAAACTCCTTTTCTTCTCGAATAATTTTGTAATAATTTTGTGACGGAAAACCTTTTTGTTTTACAATTAAACTCCCGCCATTTTTTAAGAATTTTACGGCTTTGGTTATCGCATAAACACTCAAACCTGTATCTTTTTTTATTTGCTCTTGTGTTATACAAAAATCATCTTCACCACAAGCGGTCTGATAATAAGAAAAAACGCACCAAAGTATTGCTCCGTTCACACCGTATTTTTTCAATGTTTCTCTTGGGATTCTTACACCTTGAAAATTCTTTTGAAAACCAAATCTTTCGCTTTCTGTTATTCTGTTATCTAATTTCATAATTTCACCTTTTACACTTTTTTAGCACGCAAACGGTCAATCGTTTCGTTAAGTTCTTTTTCCTGCGCTTCCGATAAATATCGGATTGCGTGAAGTCCGATAAACACATTTTCAGGAACTGTCATTATTTCATTTCGTGAGCAATAATTAAATAACAACTCGTCCGAGAGCCAATTAGTACATTCTCCCATCATTCTTGCCTTTCCCAAGCTGTCAGTCAATTCGTTTAGTTGCTCAAAGTCTGCAATGTAAATGTCTTTTTTTCTCATTCTTAATCTCCTGATACAATATAATTGACCGAAAAAAGTGCGGTATTTGAATTTGCACTTTTCAAGTTCCGTTACCTAAGCTATAATGGAAGGGTAATACAGGTCTGACCATACTCTCCTTGGGCTTTTACGCCCGTCAATAAGACTGTCAGCCGTCCTTCCATTATAGCGTTCGGTTTTTGCAGGTTGGGCTTCGCGTCCGTGTAACGAATCAGATTGAATCGGTAATGGATAAGGTCGGTCGCCTTAATTACTAATTCTTTTCTTGGAGGTTACACTTATGAATGCTGTCGGTATCGACGTCTCGAAAGGCAAATCTACCGTAGCCGTCCTGCGCCCGTTCGGAGAAATCGTTGTTTCTCCGTTCGACGTATCGCACAGTCCAAAGGAACTTTCGAAGCTCGTCACACTCCTTAAAACTTTGAACGGCGATACGAAGGTTGTTATGGAATATACAGGTAATTACTATCTCCCAATAGCCCTGTTTCTCCGTAACAACGGTTTTTTCGTTTCTGTAGTCAATCCAATTTTAGTGAAAGATTACAGTACAAAATCTTTAACTGTCCGTAAAGTTAAGACCGATAAAAAAGATGCTCTTAAAATTGCTTCTTTTGCTCTCGATCGTTGGAATGAGCTTTCGCCGTTCTCCGCTCAATCCGAAGCTCGACTTTTACTTAAATCCTACAATCGCCAATACAATCAATACAACAAGCTCAAAATTATATTGAAGAATAATCTTATCGCTCTTCTCGACCAAACTTTCCCCGGCGCAAATACTTTGTTCTCTACGCCGACAAGAAAGTCCGACGGTCATGAAAAATGGGTGGATTTTGTTCTCAAATTTTCTCATTCGGAGTGTATTTCGAAAAAATCTTTCTCATTTTTCCTAAAAAGTTATCTCTCTTGGTGTAAAAAGTTCGGCTACAAATTTTCCAAAAGCAAAGCTCAAGCAGTTTACGATTTCGCGTGTAACTGTTCGCCGTCTTTATCTTTTTCAGACAGTTCAGCTTTACTTGTCTCAAATGCTATAATTCAACTCAACAGTATTAACGAAACACTTGCGTCGTTAGCATCCGAGATGAACAAGATTGCAGCCACGCTTCCCGAATACGACTCTGTTATGTCTATGTTCGGCGTGGGATCCGTTCTCGGCTCTCAACTTATTGCCGAAATCGGCGACGTTTCCCGTTTCCCAAACAAAAAAGCTCTCGTCGGTTTTGCCGGATTAGATGCTTCTCCGTTTCAATCCGGAAACTTCAATCCGCAATCTCGGTCTATTTCAAAACGCGGTTCAGCAGCCTTGCGAAAAACGCTGTTCCAAGTAATGTCCGTCGTTTTGCAACGAGCACCGACGAATAACGTAATATTCCAATTTATGGACAAGAAGCGTTCCGAAGGCAAACATTTCTATGTTTATATGACCGCTGCCGCCAACAAGTTTTTAAGAATTTATTATGCTCGCGTGACGGAGCATTTGAACCTTTTTACAACAACCACCGCTTAGCCGTTTTTATTCATATTTCAAGTCTGCGTTTTTACGGAGGCTTTTTTGTGTTACCGTTTTTTGCTTGGAAAATTTTTTCAATTTCCTTCTTCATTTCTCTTGACTTTTATTTGCAGGTCTTGTTGTTTTAATCGACCGTTTTGGTCTATATTTATTATATGTCCATTTTGGTCTATTGTCAAGCAATTTTGACCACTTTGGTCTATAATATTAAAAGTAACAAAAGGAGTTTCGTTTATGGGAGAAAGACTTAAACAATTACGCCTTGAAAACGGTCTAAAACTGAAAGAAGTTGCAACCGCATTAAACGTTACAATTCGAAGTATAAACCGATACGAAGACGGTACTCGAGAACCTTCCGTTGACTTAATAATCAAGTTCTGCAAACTCTACAAAGTTTCAGCAGATTATTTATTAGGACTTACGGACGACTATTGAGTTGCGCTTCAATAATTTCTCGTTCGGTACAATCATACAGTTTGGCAAGCCGTAACACCTGTTCAAGACTAATTTGTCTTGTCCCCTGTTCATATCTTGAAACAGCACGGACACAAACGTTTAACTCTTTTGATACTTGCAAAAGGGTTAGTTTTCGTTGATTTCTTAAATCTCTTAACGTTTCCACGTGTTACCCCTTATTTAATAATTCCGCGTTTTTTGAAAATTTGCTTGTGATACTCTCGAATATCTGATACTTCGTTGTTGCGGTCTATTTGATTTTCGTACCACGTTTTGCCCTTGGCGGAACAAGGACTGTATTTTTGATTTTCCGTTTCGCCGAGTTCTCTATCGTGCGTTACTTGATTGTATCTGTCTTTCGGCTGTACGCCAAAATAGGCAAAATAATCTTCCGTATGTATTTTGCCTTTTACGCCAAGCTTATCCCCGACAACTCGCTTGATTTGCATTATCATCTGACTTGCTTGCGACTGACTTTTGAAACCCAAAAGCTCCTGTATCTCTTGCGTTGTTATATAGTCCTTACTGAATATCTCTTCTCTGCGTTTGTAGTCCATAATACATTCTCCTATTTTCAGTTTTTTTGATATTTATTTATTATCGTCGGCAAGATAATCCAACGATACGTTTAATGCCTTTGCAAGCCTTATCGCCGTGTCAAAATTCGGAATCTTAAAACCTCGTTCGTAGCACGAAATAATGTATTGTGTAACACCGATTTTGTCCGCAAGTTCCGCTTGCGTAAGATTGTTTTTCAATCTGTGCGTTAAAACTTTTTCGCCAAATTTCATAACTTTTCACGCTCCTTTTTATAAAATTTTCGTCATAGATGTTTATATAACTACCTATTTTTGTAATTTCTCGGTTTTGCCGTTGACATAAAAATTAAATTTTGTTATAATTTAATCACCACAAAAAAACTAAACAAAATTTTATCTACATCAACAGCACACCGACCACCTTTAATACGGCTGACATTGCCCCGTAACTAACGGGCAAAAAGGAGTTGTTCTATATGAAACAATTTTTGTTTTTGCCTGTACATTTGGGTGTTTCGTCAAGGTAAAAACTTTCATAGTGAACTTGACGTTGCTTCTTGCAGGAGCGTACGGCAAATACCTTTTTGGTAAACGGAATCATAACCGTTAAAGTCCTGCAATCCGAACATCTTGCGCCCTAATAAGCAGAAGAGGGAGTGCGTATATTTACCCATTACTTCGTTCGGAAGATACCAACAAATATGGCGTTCTGTCGGTTGTTTTAGGGAACGACCGAGCAGAATTGTTATTCAGCCCCTACCTACGGAGCAGATATGGACGGTAAAGCATTGACTACCGCATTAACAAAACCCTTGTAAAACACTTAACTTTCAGGCAATGCCGAAGGTCTATTTTTTGTTGGTTTCGTTATTTCTTGGTTTTATTATAAAGGAATATTTGCTAATTGTCAAGAGAATTTAGCATATTTTCCTATTTAATTTAAAAAAATAATCCACCCTTGGTGGAAGAAAGAAATTGCCAAATGATTAAAGAAATTTATGATGTCCTTACTGAAATAAAAAATAGGACCGATAATTATGAAGACGATTTACCACCCCAAAAACAAAGATTAAAAGATTTGGGGTATATCAAACTTAAACAAGTAATAAGAAACGGTATATATCACGATACTTGGATATTAACCGATAAAGCAAAAGCAGAAATTGAACTTTACGAAAGAGAAAATCGTATTGAAGAAAGAGCAGAAGTGGCAAACGCTAATGGAAAAGAGGCAAATAAAATCAATAAACACTCTAATATCATTAGTATTGTTGCTATAATTATTGCTTTACTTTCTTGTATATTTACTGGTTTGACATATATAAACAGTTGTTCCTATAAATCAAACGAGCATTGCTATATTCAATGCAATAGTCACTATACCGGCAATAATAGTAATAACACCTAAAACAATCTGCCTACGTTGACAATATATTAAATTCTTTTGAGTTAATGACAAATATTCATCGGCGTCTCCTTCTTCCATATACTTGCACGAATCACCTTCACGAAGTCCTTTGCATACTTTTTTGTCGAGAAACTTTAAACGTTTACGTTCTTGCTTTGTCATACTACACCTCATAAAAACTCATTACTTATATTATAAAGGAAAATTTGCTAATTGTCAAGAGAAAATAAACACGGAGAAAAAATATGAAACATTCTATCGTTGAAACTATAAAAACCATTTGGGGAAACTCTTTACAAAGCCTTGAAAAAGAATTAAATTTGGGGAATGGCACTATTGCAAGATGGGATAAGAATACCCCTTCTATTGACAAACTTTCGTTAGTAGCGGAAAAACTAAATGTTTCAGTTAATTTTCTTTTAGGTGATGAAGAAAATCATACCACCCTTTATGATAGAATAATTGACTTGTG
>ERZ1031078.476-NODE-476-length-13438-cov-8.361354_pt1 | contig 13438 bp, 7 predicted proteins | sample MGYA00518179_ERZ1031078 | MGnify/ENA primary metagenome ERZ1031078 (study PRJEB33719, sample SAMN04261274) | wastewater metagenome | biome: rural village; feature: human; material: feces | host: Homo sapiens | place: El Salvador | collected 2014-01-14 ... | reverse complement strand
TGGTTAGGATGCTGCAAGGTATAGGCAGCCATCTCGAAATTCTTGTAACGGTGCTGATGGGAAATAACTTGAAGGCGATGAGATTGTACGATGAGGCTGTGGCATGTTATGATAGGGCAAGTGGCATGTTGCCCAATAGAGTTTATCCCATATATCAAAAATGAAACTCTATCTTGAAACTGGGAGAATATGTCAAGCGAAACGCTGTGCTCACCATTTGTTAGCAAGGAAACCGAAAGTGCAATCCTCTGCTACGAAGCAAATGTATGATGAGGCTTGTGCGGTGTTAAAACATTAATTGATGGTTGTTTCTAATATTCAGAACTTTTCGTTATGTAACATGGAAGCTTTTTTTGTGATAAAAACTATATGGGTAAACAAAAAGTGAACAAGAAAAGGGTTGAGTTATAACTTTTTTAGTTTATCTTTGCCATCGACAATTTGGTTTAGCCAATATTTATTAATTTTTTAATTGAAGAGAAAATGAAGAATAAAGTCTTAATAGTAAACTTTGTATTGCTGGTACTTACTATCTGCCAGTCTTGTAGTAGCTATAATGCGACCACAAGTTTGGCAGATGTAGATACCATCAATATTGATAAGTCTTTGCATGAAGATTCTATATTGTTTTCAACATATTTTAAAGTTCCTAAAGTGATTCCTTTGGAAACAAAAAAGGAATGTCTCATTCAAAATGTGCGTTCATTGGAAATATTTAAAGATAATATATATATATTAGATTACAAGGTTAATAAGTTGTTTGTCTTTGATAAAAATGGAAATTTTAAGCGTTCAATATCAGAGCAGGGACGTGGTCGTGGGGAGTATTTAGAATTGGCAGACTTTTCTATAGATAGGAAAAATGAGGTAATCTATTTACTGGATGAAGCTGCAGACAATGTTCTGAAGTTTGATTTGAAAGACTATGAATATTTTTCTACGATAAAGACGGAAAGAAATGGCTATCGTACTTATAGTATGCTAACCATCGGTAATCGAGCATTTTTAAATAGAACTTCAGTTATGGAGGAAGAAAAATACGAATTAAAAGAGATAGACCTTCCAAAACAATATACCTATGGATTTATGCTATAGTGATAAAAAGGGGGTAGTATCTTTGCTTCAGACATCTTATATTCCTTACTTCATTGAACATGTAATTAAAAAAGGAAAATTAAAGGCCGGACTGGAACATTATGCTAGCTTAATGCGCTTGAAAGCGAACTCTAATCTTGTTCTATTTTATCTTGAGTATAAATAGGCTTTAATATGTGATAGAAAATGAGATTTCTAATAATTATGGTAGGAATGCTTTTCTTTAGTATTTCCCCCTTTTTTGCGCAGCAAACCGTTACTTTGGACGATGCCATCCGCATCGCTCAGAGTAACTCGTTTGATGCCCAATTGGCAAGGTTTAGTTTCTTGTCAAGTTACTGGACTTATAAATCATATAAGGCAGAACTGTTGCCATCCATGAGTTTGTCGGGAGGACTGATGAACTTCAATCATTCTCGGGTTGAGGCTAGAAATGCAGAGGATGGAAAGATAAACTATGTAGACAATAACTCTTTGGTGAACTCGTTGACCTTGTCATTGCAACAGCCGGTTAGCAGCCTGGGTGGTACGCTTTCGTTACAATCGTACCTTTATCGACTGGATCAGTTTGACTATAAGATGACAACCTATAATACATTGCCTTTGCGCCTCTCTTATTCTCAGCCGTTTACTTCCTATAATGAATGGAAATGGCGAAAAAAAACGGAGCCCAAGGAATATGAGAAAGCGAAAAGGGTGTACCAGGAAAGCATCGAGGACATAGCCATAAAAGTGTCAAGTCTATATTTTGCAGCCATCTCAGCCCTGTCTGACTATCAACAGAGTTTGGCAAAAAGCCAAGACTTAGAAGAACTTTATCGCATATCGCAAAGGCGATTGGAGCTGGGCACCATTACGAAAGGAGACTTATTACAGTTAGAGCTTTCAAAACTCAATGCTAAGGTAACCGTGAATGAGGCGAAAGTGAAGCTGAATGATAGCCTATATGATTTGTTTTCCTATATGCGAGTAACCGATTACGAGCACGCCAACCTCTTGCCTCCAGAGAATGTGTTGGATATGGTGCTCAATGTGAACGATGTGCTGCTAAAGGCTCGAACCAATTCCTCGCATGCCATCACGCAAGACTTGGAACTGATTGCCGCCCAGCAAAACCTGGCAAAGGCGAAGTCTGCCCAAGGTATTCAAATGCACTTGAATGCCGAGGTGGGGTTTAATCGTACGGCAGATGGATTTGCTGCAGCCTATAGTCATTTGCAAGATAATGAGATTATCGGGGTGACAGTAACGGTGCCTATCTTCGATTGGGGTGTCAAAAAAGGACGAGTGATGGTGGCTAAGTCGAACCTGGAATTGGCAAAGACCAAAAGGGAACAAGCCGACAACGACTATGTGCAGAGCGTGAAGCGCGAGGTGATGCAGTTTAGTTTGCAGGCGGCGCAGTGTCGTACCTCCTTGCAGGCTCAGAGAATATCCCAGGAGCGTTATGACATCACGAAGAAAAGATTTGAAGCAGGCAATGTGTCGGTAACGGAACTGAATACCGCCTTACAGGAATTGGAAACAGCCAAGTCGCAATACATCAGTCAACTGCGAACTTATTGGAATTACTATTACACCTTGCGTAAGTTTACGCTCTACGACTGGGTGCAACATCAAGAATTGACAGTAGATTTTGATGCTTTGGTCTTGTAGCCGCTGGAAAGTAAAATAGAAATGTCTTCTATATAATAAGAAATGTTATGACAGGAAATAAATATTTGTTTTGTGTGCTGGCTATGGCATTGATAGCCTTGCAAGGTTGCAAAAAGACAGCCCATGTAGATGAAGAGCAAAGTATGGCAAACGCAGATAGTGTATCTACGGAAATTTATGTGGATACGTTGAGGCTACATGAGCAGACCTTTCATCGCCAGTTGATATGTAATGGCAAGTTGAGGGCTATCGAGAAGTGTGACTTGTCGTTTGCCGATGGCGGTGTCATAGAGCAAGTGTACGTGCATAATGGCGAAAGGGTTTCCAAGGGGCAGGTGATAGCCAGAACTGATAGGAGCGACGCAAGATTGAATTTAGAGAAGGCAACTAGAGAGTTGGAGAATGCTCAGGTATCCTTAGCCGACAAGCTCATCGGCTTGGGGTATGATGGCATTTCTGCCAATGTGCCGGCTGCTGTGATGCATCGAGCTAAAGTTACTTCTGGCTATTATCTTGCCCAATACCAGTTGCAAGCAGCTAAGCGATCATTGGGCAAGTGTACCTTGTTGGCACCTTTCGCAGGGCGTATCACCGATTTGGTGAACAAGCGCCATCAACGAGTGGATAAACTCTGCGGATTGGTAAATGATGGTCAACTAGATGTGGAGTTTGAGGTGCTGGAGGCTGAGATTAAGCATCTGAGTGTAGGGCAAAGAGTATGGGTGAGCCTTTTTGTGGATGATGCGGCGAGGTATGGCGGAAGAGTCGTCAACATCAATCCAATGGTCAGCGACAAAGGCTTGATTAAGGTGACAGCTCGCATTGCCAATGACAAAGGGCTGTTGATGGATGGCATGAATGTGAAGGTTATTGCCGAGAATGATGTCAAGAAAGCCCTTGTCGTGCCAAAGGATGCCGTGATAGAGCGAGATGGTTATCATGTGGTTTTCATCTATAGGGATGGAGAGGCTGTTTGGACTTATGTGGATGTGCCTTATGCCAACATCGGGTATTATGCCATCACTGGCTGTGAGCGCAAGGGTACTCAGGTGCGTGCTGGAGATGTGGTGATAACTTCCGGTAACCTGAATCTGGCAGATGGAACTCAGGTGCATGTGAAAAAGAAATGAAAGATAAACCGATAGCTTATGGTTAAGTATTTGATAAAATGTCCCGTTGCCGTAACGATGATATTGATAGCTCTTGTGACGATCAGCATATTAGGCGTGAGAAAAATTCCTGTTTCTCTCATGCCCGACATCGATGTGCCCCAAATAACGGTGCAAGCCAACGTGCCAGGTTATTCGGCACAGGAAATGGAGAAGGATATAGTGGCTCCTTTGCGTCTGCAGCTATCAAGAATAGCTGGCATCAAGAGCATCAGTGCAGATTCGAGAATGGGTATGGGTAGTATTCTCTTGAGGTTTGAACCTGGGTGCGACGTTGACATGTATTTCATTGAGGTAAACGAAAAAATAGATATGGCGATGGGCAACTTGCCTAAGGAGATGGAACGCCCCAAGGTAATCAAGGCAAGTGCTCTTGATATTCCTGCATTTTATCTAGATATATCTCTAAAGAATGAACGAGATGGAGAAGAAGCATCTGCGCAGTTTGCCCAACTCTGTGATTTCGCAGCCAACGTGGCTAGCCGAAGACTGGAGCAATTGCCATCTGTGGCGATGGTAGATATGAGTGGACTAGGAAACTCAGAGATACTTTGCATACCTGATAAGGCAAAGATGGAGGCGCTGGGCATGAACGAGGATGACTTGCAAGCAGCCTTGACTGCAAGCAATGTGCAATTATCCTCATTGTCGGTGGTGGATGGCATCTATTGCTATCATGTGCATTTTGACAATCAGGTTTTGACGGTAGATGATGTGCGTAATGTATATCTGAACCATGAAGGACGCCTGTTACAGTTGAAGGATTTGTGCGAGATAGAGGTACGTACCATGACAAGGCAAAACATCAATCGCCATGAAGGTAAAAACTGTGTGTCGCTTGCTGTCATTAAGCAGAGTGATGCCCAAATGGGCGAATTGCGAGAAGCCATTGCTGATGTAGTGGATGACTTGCAAAAGAATAACCCTGAATTGAAGTTTGACATCACGAGAGACCAAACAGAGTTGTTGGCTTATTCCATCAACAACTTGGAATGGAACCTCGTGGCAGCTATTTTTTTCACCTCTTTGGTCTTGGTGCTTTTCATGCGTCGATGGCGGTTGGCATTGTTGGTTGCTCTATCCATTCCCTTGTCCTTGCTCATCACCCTGTTGAGTTTCAGGTTAATCGGTATTTCGCTCAATATTATATCCCTTTCAGGTTTGATATTGGGTGTAGGTATGATAGTGGATAATTCTATCATCGTGATAGACAATATCTTGCAGAAAAGAGTCTCTGCCCAAAGTGTGGAGAATGCCGTGGCAGAAGGAACCTGGAATGTTTTTACCCCTATGTTGAGTTCGGTGTTGACTACCTGTAGTGTGTTTCTGCCGCTTATCTTTATCGGAGGTATGGCAGGAACCTTGTTCTTCGACCAAAGTATGGGCATAACAATAGCACTTTTTGCCTCCTTGATAGTGAGCGTGGTCGTGCTGCCCGTTTATTTCTATTTGCTTGTAGGAAGGAGAAACAAAGACAAGGTTGGGAAACTTACAGAAGTGCCTACCAACAGCAAACTCCACTTATGGATATATCGTCATCATGAAAAAGTACAGCACTGGATGTTTGCCCATTTGCGTCTTTGCCTATTCTTGTTCTTGATGACCATTCCTGGATTGATGTTGGTGTTTATGATTTCTGAACGTCGACAAATGCCAGAAATAGGTTATTCGGATGGAATCATGTATGTGGATTGGAATGCGAATATATCGGTAGAAGAGAATGACCGGCGCATAGCCTGGCTGTTGAAACCAGCCAGGGAGCAGTTGGAAACCAATACCTCCATGGTGGGAAAACAGAACTTTATGCTTTTCCATACTCGTGAGATATCTTCTTCCGAAGCCCTAGTCTATATCAAAGGGCATAGCATCAGTGATTATCGAGAAGTCCAAAAAAAAATGCAAGCAAGGCTCGGTGATAAATATCCCGAGGCAATGCTCTCTTTCAGTCCTTCTGGTAATCTGTTTGAGTTGATTTTCTCTTCGGGTAATCCTGAATTGCGCCTTCAGTTGCAAGATGCCTCCGGTCATCGTCCCACCGTAGAGCAAGCCATGGCTTTCGTGGATTCTCTGAGGCATCACTTTCCAACAATGAAAGTTCCATCAGTAGCTACAGAAGAAAACTTGGTGCTTGATGCCGATGTGGAGCAGATGGCGCTATATGGTATTACGTATAGACAACTCTATAATAAGTTGTTGCAGCTGGCTGGAGGCAATGAGGTGATGCGCATCAATCGAGGTGCAGGTTCAATACCTGTGGTTTTAGGAACATCGGATGCTGATAGACAGCAGATTCTTTCTTCTTCCTTGAAAAATCAAGAAGGAATTGAGGTGCCCCTTCAACTTTTGATGAAGGAAAGAAAGGCGTACGACTTCAAACACCTATATGCTTCGGATGCAGGGGAGTTTTATCCTGTAGATATAGAAACCCATGGTAAGGTGAGGGAGGTGTTGGATTACGTAAGCCAGTACAATTTGAGAAATAAAACAGTGAGGGTAACTGCCGTGGGTGATTACTTTGAGAGCAAGCAGCTGATTGTCAACTTGGCTTGGGTGTTGGGTGTGTCGGTGCTTTTGTTGTATTTCATCTTGTCGGCACAATTTGAGAGTTTGATTCAGCCATTCATCATCTTGACGGAGATCGTGGTGGATGTCTTTGTCGTGTTGTCGATGCTCTATCTGTTGGGCTTGTCCATCGACTTGATGTCCATGACGGGAATCATCGTGATGGCAGGAATAGTCATCAACGATTCCATTTTGAAGGTGGATACCATCAATTGGCATCGGAAAGAAGGTCTGGAATTGATGGAGGCAATAGCACTGGCTGGGCGTGAGCGTTTGTTCCCGATAATCATGACATCGCTTACCACCATCTTCTCTCTGTTGCCTTTCCTCTCTCGTGGTTCGATAGGTGCAGACTTGCAGTTCCCCTTGTCGTTAACCATCTTGATAGGGATGGTGGTGGGTACGGGAGTGAGCATCTTCTTCGTACCAATTCTTTATTATTCAATTTACAAGAAAAAAGCAGCTAGGAAATTATGAAGTTATCGTCTTTCTCGGTGATTTTGGTATTTGTGGTCATGATGGTGATGGGCTTTGCGTTGGCTCCTTTGCTGGATGTAGGTACAGACCCTACGTCACGTCAAGGTAAACAACTGACCATCAGATGTGAATGGCCACAAGTGTCTGCCAAGGTAGTGGAGCAGAATCTGACAGCTCCTATAGAAGGAATGGTATCTGCCCTTAAAGGTGTGGAGAGCGTGTCTTCTCGCTCCTCCTTTGGACATTGCGAGGTCAATGTACGCTTGAAAGAGAACCAGAATGTATCAACGGTGAAGTTTTCCATTTCTTCCATGTTGCGCCAATCTTATGCAAAGTTTCCTAAGGGTGTTTCGTTTCCAATGATAGAGGGTGGGGAAATCGTCAATGGGCAGAAAGCAAACCATGAAAGCCCGTTGCTGCTTACTTATCATGTCAATGCTGACATGCAGCCGGAAATGATTAAGAAACTTATCTCAGGCATGGTAGTAAGACCTTTGGAGACGATAGATGGTGTGACAAAAGTTGAAGTTACGGGCACGACAGAACGATATATGGAGGTAAGCTACGACCCGATGCAGCTGTCTGCTTGTGGTATAACACCTCAGGAAATGCAAAATGCCATCCGTAACTATATCGGAAAAGACGAGGTGGTAGGTACGATGCTGCAAACCACTGCCGACCATAAGCAGGAACGGGTGGCTTTTCGGTTGGTAACGGCTAATAAGGAGGCAGATTTGGCTTCGGTCCCAATAAAAAAAATCGGTGGCAAGGTGATTTACTTGAATGATTTGGCTCAGATAAAGGTGAAGAAACAGGACCCCTTGGGTTATTATCGGGTGAATGGCTTGAATACCATATATATAAATGTATATGCATCGGCTGATGCTAATTTCGTGCGTTTGTCGGATGCGGTGCAAGAAGAGGTGAATGTCGTCAAGTCACAAATTCGTCAACCTTTATATGTGCATCTGGCTTATGACAGTGCCCAACAGCAAAGGGATGAGACGGCTAAGTTAGTTGGACGTACTTTGCTGTCTTTATTATTTTTGCTTGCCTTTGTGTTTGTTGTTTATCGCAGTTTCAAGTATCTGTCGGTTGTAGCATTTGCATTGGCAGCCAATTTTTTGATGGCAATTATTGCCTATTGGACGTTTGGATTGAAATTACATGTCTATTCCTTGGCAGGGATTACGGTGTCGATGGGATTAATTATAGATTCCACCATCGTCATGGCTGACCATTATGGGTATTATCATAATCGAAAGGCTTTCCTTTCGATATTGGCGGCTATGCTTACGTCTATAGGCTCATTGATCATCATATTTTTCTTGCCTCAGGAAATGCAGGATGATCTTTCTGACTTTGCATGGATTGTAATTGTCAATTTGGTAGTAGCCTTGTTGGTATCTTTTTTCTTTGTGCCAGCCTTGATGGAACAATGGCATTGTGCTGTCCCACGCCTCTGGTCATGCAAACGTAGGTTTGTTGTGCGCTGGAATCATATCTATCATCGATACCTCCTGCTGACTTCTCGCCATCATTGGGTTTATTATATTGCTCTTCTTTGGGCGTTTGGCATTCCTTTTCATGCCATGCCTGAGGATTGGGGCATGGATAAGTGTGGTTTTTTGACTGATTATCTGGGAGGTACCTCCCAAATGTTTGTAGATTATCTAGATGGAAGTGTACAACGCAGGAATGCTGATGAGCGTAAAACTTTGCATGTTCAAGCATTGATGCCTGTGGGAGGAACTGCTGTTCAGTTGAATGATAAGATGATATTGGTCGAGGAACTGTTGAAGAAATATCCTGAAATCAAAGAATTTGTGACTCGTATAGATGGTAGGCAAGGTGAGATTACCGTGAAGTTTAGGGATGGGGTGGATGCAAGTTTCCCCTATCGGTTGGAATCGATGGTGATAGGTAAGGTTATTACTATCGGAGGTGCTGACTGGAGTACTTATGGAGTTAGTGAGCGAGGCTTTAGCAACTCTATTGATCTACAGTATAAGGCAAATAGAATTAAGATTTCCGGGTATAATTATGCACAGCTTTATCGGCTTTCTGAGAATATATCTGGGTATTTAGGTAAGAACCCTCGTGTGCAAGACATTGCCATTGAGACACCTGGATTTGAAAACCAAGAGGACGAAGTGTATGTAGATTATCAGAAGAATAGGTTGGGTATGTATGGACTTTCTCCTTATGATATTCACCGAGAATTGCGTATGTTGTTGTCGCCTGAATATGTTGGGGCGTATAAAGACCATCAGATGAATGTAGATGTGTATCTGAAACCTTTGCCTGTCGAACAATATGACTTGTGGCATATGGAGAATAGTCAGTTTCATGTGGATAGCTTGCAGTTGTTTGCGTCCGATGTGATGAAGTTGCAGCGTCGTGAGGCTAAGGAAGTAATTCCCAAGGAAAAACAAGAATATGTACTCAATGTAGCATTTAATGTGTTGGGCTCCTATACCTATACAACAGAATACCTGGATAGTGTGATGGCACATTTCAAACGCACTCTTCCTGTGGGGTATCATTGCGAGATGCCTAGTTATAAAGGCGCAGATAGTGAGGGAGCCAATTATTGGCTGCTCTTGTTGGTTGCAGTGCTGATATTCTTTATCTGTTCGGTTGTGTTTGAGTCTTTGCGTATGGCACTGGTTGTAGTTTCCATGATACCTGTATCTTTGATAGGGGCATTTCTTACTTTTATAATCACTGGCGTGGAGTTTGGTAGTGGTGGTTTTGCTTCCTTAGTGTTGCTGAGTGGCATTGTAGTGAACTCGGCTATCTATATTCTTTGTCAATATGCCAAGATTCAAAAAGAGAAATCGATAAGCAGGATGAAAGCCTATTTGTGTGCATTCAATCATAAGATAGTACCGATATACTTAACGGTTATCTCTACCATTGTGGGGTTAGTTCCATTCTTCTTAGAACAATCAGAGGAGCCCTTTTGGTTCTCGTTTGCCGTAGGTATAACTGGTGGCTTACTGCTGTCGATTCCTGCCATGATATTTGTCATGCCTCTGTTTTTGAAGTTTTGAAGATTTTTAAATTTGTCGTCGATGAAGACCACGGCTACCTTTATGGCTTTGGGGAATGGCAACAGAAAAGATGCCTTAGCAAAAAAATGCGGGGTCATCTTTTCTGTTTTATAAAATAGATACTCTTGGATAATTATTCGACATGATAGCCATCACAAAGTAATTGTTACATGAAATAAAGTAATGTGTTGAAAAAAAAGCTATTTTTGCGGCGTTTTAACTGTCGTGTATCAAAGAAAGCCGGTGAAAATCATCGGCATCATAACAATTATAAACTTTTAATTTCAACCTAAAAACAATGAAAAAGAGATTTTTGGCGATGTTGGCGGCTGCGTTGCTACCGTCATGTCTGTTCGCCCAGTTTGGAGTGGTTTCTCCGCTTCATGTGAATGGCAATCAGTTGAATGATGCCTATGGCAACAAGGTGGTTTTGCATGGTGTGATGGATACACCGAGTCCTTACTTCAACAAATACCGTTGGGGTAATACCTGTACCGACAATAACATTTCGGCATGCATAAGCTATTATGACAAGATTTTCGGAGCTCTCCAGAATCCTGCCAAAGGTACCTATTGTAATATCTTCCGTCTTCATCTCGAACCAGGCTGGACCAATGATCCCAACAAGAAGTCAACGGGTTCTGATACTGGAGAGGCTAATATATCGCGTTTCAGTGCTACCCGTTTGCAGAAGTATCTTGATGCCCTTTATCTGCCTATTGCGCAGAAGGCCATCAATCATGGCTTGTATGTAGTGATTCGTCCTCCAGGCGTATGTCCTAAGGATTTGAAGGTAGGCGATGCTTATCAGAATTATCTTAAAACGGTGTGGAACATTGTTTCCAGCAACAGTTGGGTGAAGAATAATTCAGGCATCGTATCCCTGGAACTTGCCAACGAGCCTGTTCATATATATAATAGGTATGGTCAGAGTTCTGCTACTGCCATGCGGGATTATTTCCAACCAGTGGTTGATGTGATTCGTAAGAATGGCTTCAAGGGTATTATCTGGATTCCTGGCACAGGCTATCAGAGCCAGTATGAGAATTATGCCACCTATCCTGTATCTGATAGTAATTTCGGCTATGCCGTTCATGTGTATCCGGGATGGTATGGGGCAAGTGATACCAACTATGATTCCAATGCTTTCATCTATAATTTCCAGAAGCAGGTGCCTGTGGTAAAGAATAAACCGATTCTTGTTTCTGAGATAGACTGGAGTCCGGAGAGACCTGGTGCAGGTAAGTATAATGAGTTTGGACAGTGGGTGGCCAGCAACCTGGGTTCATGGGGAACTGCCACTACCAGCAAATGGGGTAATGCCTGGAAGAAGGTGATGGATCATTTCGGAAACATCAGCATGACGCTGACCAGTACTGACGATTATCTCGATATCGACAACTTCCTGAAGACGGGTAATATCAAGGCAGGACTGGAGGCTAACCCTGAGGCATGCGGTCAGACCTGTTTCTACTGGTATTATGAGTATTCCAAGAAAGACTATGCTCATAAGTCTGCTGATACGTCTTCTTCTAACCAGACCACTCAGCCTTCTACCGGTACCCAGGGTGAGAACATCATCAAGTCGTGGGGCAATGGCAGCGGATTCGTTCCTTCAGGCTGGACTGTAGTAGATAATGGCAGTCAGGTTTATGCCGGCAACAAGTCGAGCGGTTCACGCATCATGAATTTCTCTGGCGACTTCAAGAATGCTTTCTATGTGAGAAGTGTTTCAGCCGATAAGGCTGGCTATATTGAATATGGCAATGCCAATGGCTATACCTTGCCACTGGTATTTGGCGAGTATGAACTGACCTGCAATGTGGCAGCCTGGAAGGGTGCTCCATATATGAAGATAGAGGTGTTCGACCCTCAGAATGCCGTTCTTGCTTCTACTATCGTCAAGGCAAATGGCAATGCGAATGGCAATGCGGGTGCTTATCTCTCTGGTACTGCCAGGGTATCACTCTCGTTCTATTCCATGATCAAGGGCAACTATCGTGTACGTTTCACCCCTGTGGCAGATGCCAAGGGCACAGGTGGTGCCTGGGTTGAGGCTCTGGTAGGCAATGTGGCTCTTTACTTCAAGGGAAATCCGCTGGCTCTGAATGCCGTGGGACAGGTTCCTGCCGGATGGAAGATTGTTGATGCAGGAGAGCAGAAAGCGGCTGGTGCAGCTGGCATCGGTCCACGTATCTTCCAGTTTGCCGGTGGTGATTTTTCTACGGGTCTTTACATCCGTCAGAGCGATGCCAGCAAGGCAGGCTACGCCGAGTTTGGTTCTACTTGGGGCTACGGCTTCTCATTGAAGCAGGGCAGCTATGTATTCTCTTATAATGCCGTGGCGTGGTCGGGTTCTCCTTATCTGAAGTGTGAGGTTCTCGACGAGAGCAACAGAGTGTTGGGTTCTCAGATTATCCAGTGTACCAAGAATGTGAACAAGAACACCAGTGCAAACACTTATGGCAGCAACAGTGGTCAGGTATGGTTCAATGCTTCCCACACGGGTTACTATCACTTCCGCTTTACTCCTGTGGCAAACAGCTGGGGTGGCAGTGGTTCATGGCTTGAGGTAGTGGTAGGTCATCTGAAGATTTCCATGACCAATGCTTCCCGTTCAAGAAGCATCGATGGCGGTTGGAATGATGGCACTACGGGCATCGAGCAGGTTGGGAGTGCTGAGAATATCAGCGGTCAGGAGACCAAAGAGAACTCTGGCTGGTACACGCTTCAGGGTCAGCGAGTAGATAATCCAACCAAGGGTATCTATATCCATAATGGCAAGAAAGTGGTTTTGAGATAGAATATTAAATGAGACTTCCATGATACATCAATGAGACTTCTTGACACTAAAACCGAGAAGTCTCATTTTTGCTATTTTTCTATATATTAAAATATAATTATCGAATTTATGAAAAGAATCCTTTGTGCACTTATCGCTGCCCTCTGTCTCTGTACTTGCTGGGCAGGGAATGGCAAGAAACCTATTGTCTGGGAACAGCCGATAGCTGAATCGAACCAGCTATTTAATGATCCCTTTCAGTCTCAACTCAACATCTATCGTGTGGAATTCGCAGATGATGAAACACGAGTGTTCATGCACATCACTTTTCGCCCACACTATTGGGTAAAGTTTGTGAAGGAAACCTATCTCCTTGCTGATGGCAAGAAATATCTCGTCAAGAGCTGTGATGGACTGAAACTCGACGAAGAACACTATATGCCTGGCTCTGGCAGGGAGGATGTGGTCTTCCACTTCGCACCGCTTCCCAAGAAGACCAGAAAGTTTGACTTCCTGGAAGGTGACGGCAAAGAGAACTTCAAGATACTTGGCATCGAGAGCATCGATACCCGTATCAAACAACTTTTCTCCTCGCTTTGGCGAAATGATGCGACCGGCGATTGGGAGATAGGATTCTATGA
>ERZ1031078.475-NODE-475-length-13449-cov-8.864790_pt1 | contig 13449 bp, 9 predicted proteins | sample MGYA00518179_ERZ1031078 | MGnify/ENA primary metagenome ERZ1031078 (study PRJEB33719, sample SAMN04261274) | wastewater metagenome | biome: rural village; feature: human; material: feces | host: Homo sapiens | place: El Salvador | collected 2014-01-14 ... | reverse complement strand
AATGCTGGTACAAGGACAATGGCAGGATGCGCTTGATTTCTGGATTAATAATACCGATTCGTTAACATTAATTAAATGGCTGGCACAATTCATTTCTCAGTCCTCTTCTGAAGATGATTCGCTACTTTTACAGTCTATTGTAAAATGGAAGGGAGGCGATGAGGAACAACGCTGGGAAATATTTAAAAACTCGGAGTCTGCCGGATTTTCCTCTCAGGCAGGTGCCCTTGGGTTATCATTATTTGTATCACAGGGAAGTCTAAGTCCGCCCCCGTATGAACCAGTCCATGCACCGTCATGTTCAGAAAAAAAAATTATATATGGCGTCTTAATGACTCAGTCGTGTAAAGCTCATGATACGCTGGATGAAGGTGTGTTTTTTCTTTTTCAGCATTGGTGTAATAGTCAACCTTAGGAGGGGATATGCCTCAACCCGCTGCAAGAGTTACTGATATGCATGTATGTCCTATGGTGATGCCAGGTTTGCCACCTGTTCCTCATGTAGGAGGCCCCTTGTTACCACCTGGCTCTCCGTCTGTACTCATTGGGGGATTACCGGCAGCGACGCTGGGGAACCAGGCACTTTGTACTGGGGCAGTGGACGTCGTCATTATGGGCAGTTTTAAAGTTTTTATATGCGGCAAACCGGCCGCACGGATGGGCGATAACTGTGCTCATGGGGGGGTAATTGTCAGCGGGTATCCTCAGGTATTAGTGGGATAAAAAATGAATAAATTCGAGACGGATACATTACTGCTTCCTGTTATTGGAGAATCGCCGGCAGGTGAAGATATTGAGTATGATCAGGTGTATAGCGAAATACGGGAAGCAAGACAAAATGATCCGGACTACATGTCCCAGGGGGAATGGGCTGTCAGTGAACCCCGCAGAGCTGACTGGCGTAAGGTAAGAAAATTATGTGAGGTTACTTTACGCAATAAGAGTAAAGACCTGCAGATTAGTTGCTGGTATGTGGAGTCCCTGACGCAATTGTATTCGCTGGAAGGGCTGCACTGCGGACTGGAATATCTGGCTAAATTTATTTCTCAATACTGGACTATATGCTGGCCATCGCACGAAGAAGGCCCGGAAATACGTTACAGTAAATTAGTCCGTCTTGATATGGATTTATCCGAGTATCTGAAATCCTGTCCTCTTCTTGATGATAAAGAAATCACGCTTGCTGAATGGTATAAGGCGCTGGCGTTTGAGCATGGCGCAAGTTTATCTGAAGAGGGAAAGGAAAAATTAATAGAAAGCGAAGGCGATCACTCGGTTGAAGCGTTCAAAAAATCTGTCGGTAAATATAATACACGAAAGATTAGTGAGCAATTTCTTAAGTTTTCTGATTTGCCAGACAAAATTGATGAGATTGAATCCTTTTACTTCTTTCATACGCATGAAGACATACATCATATTTTCGCAAAAACCAGACATACCATCAGTGAAATCACTGAGTTACTGAGCCGTTTTTTACCACAAGACGTACAGGATACCAATGCAGTTTCACCGTTATCAGTTGAACCCGGGAGCAGGGAGACAGACAGGACGTTGCCGGCGGAACAGCAGGCGTTTCATGCTGCCTTAACCCCCTCAACAGATAAAGAGATGACAAGGGAGAAAGCGATAGAACAACTGGAAAAAATAGCTATTTTTTTCAGGCAATCTGAACCCACCAGTCCTGTCCCTTATCTTCTTGAGAGAGCAGTACGCTGGTCAACAATGACTATGTCAGAATGGCTTGAGGAACTACTTAAAGATAATGACTCCGTGGAACAAATAAATCGTGTTTTAAAAGGATAAAAAATTAATGACTGTTAAGAAACTGCTACTGATAACTATGGTATTACCTTTTTTTATTACTGCCTGTTCGGATAAGTATTCTGAGCAGGATAAAATACAGGCCATTAATAATGTTGATACTCCATTTGGCGCTGGTATGCTAATTTTCCGGATATCACCGGACACACAATTAAACTCACTTAACGAGATATCAAATAGTTGCGCTTTATTGTTCTTGCAGTCTTCAGGTAAAAAAACATTACAGGACTTAATGAATAATCCTGCATTGATTAAACAGTTTTTCAGCGGGTCTGGTAAAGCAGATGGTATTCTTAAAGTTGATAAGTATATCGCAATGCCGGGACAGGAGATAACACTACATATAGACAGAAGTGAAGGCGCTAAATATGTGGGGGTTATTGCCGGATATTATCCGTTTCCCGGAAAACAACATATGTTGCTTTTAGATATTCCCGTTGATGTTGTTGAGGAAGGTTGGTGGAATAAATCATTACATGCATCACTTTCACCGCTTTCAAAAAATATATCGATGGGTAAAGAAAGTATCAGTATAAAATAATTGTACAGGTATTACTGCATGCAAGAAGAAGAGCAACTTGTTTATTGGTATTCAGGGCTTTACTTACAACCTCAGCACTTTCAGTCCATTGATTTGCATCATAGTTTCATGCTGGCCAGAACCAGGCAGTTATCACAACCTCATCATCAGGGTTATTATGAATGTCGTATAAATGATGATCTTCTGAAAGAATACACTGTCAGAATCGAGAAAATAAAAGCAGTGTTATCTTCAGGACATTATATCGAGTATCCGGGTAACTGTGTGGTGCAGGATAAGTGCCTGACAAATCTCCGGGGTACAGATCCTGGCACCGTAACGTTGTGGCTTGCTCTTAAGCGATTTAATTCCGGACATAAAAATGTATCTGGCATCAATGATAAACGCGGCTCTGCCAGATGGGTAAGTTCCGATGATGAAGGCAACATGCGTAATGTGTATCATGACAGTCAGGATGCCGGTATCACAAGAATAAAATATGATATTCAGATCCTTACCGATGAGGAAAAAGAGAATACCACAGACTTTGAATACTTACCTCTGACAAGAATTATTTATGACAATAATACATTGTGTATTGATGATGAATATTCATTTCCTGCAATGAGGTTATCAGCGAACAGCAAACTCAGAGATAAGATCGCAGAGATTCATGCTGATATTCAATTCTACAAAAATAAACTTGAAGAATACCGATATACAGAACGAACAGTGTCCGATGGACATCTTTATAATTTTTTGATCCTGTGTGCTATTAACAGAATATCGCCGCTTCTGTCTTCCTTTATTAATGAAGATGCCATTCACCCATGGTTATATTATATGATATTGTGTCAGTTTACAGGGGAAATATCGACATTTAAAAATTCTGTGTTTTCAGAGGCAAGAATTGTTGATTTGACATACAATCATTATGAGCAGATTTCCTGTTTCAGTAATCTTCAGTATTATATTAAAGTAATGCTTGATAATTTATGTAGAGATAAGATTATCAGTGTTGAATTTAAAAAGATAACAACAGATACCCTGGTCTGTAATTTTGATGAGTACAGTTCCAGAAATAATTCAGATTACTATATTAAATTAACTTCAGAGACCTTTAAAAAGAATAACTTAATTGCATTGTCCGAGATTAAGATTGCTCCATCTGAACATATAGATCTGATCATTCAGCATGCGCTTCCAGGCATTACTTTTACAGTGATGGATGTCGTTACATCTGAGTTACAGGTAAGAGACAATATCATCTGGTTAAAGATCGATAAACATTCAGAGTTATGGAAGTCAGCTCAGGCCCAGAAAAGGGTTGCATTTTATTGGTCATGTAGCCCTGATGATTTACTGGTAGAATTAGTATTATCGCAGGAAAGAAATATGCAGTAAGCCGTCTTCCGGCTAACGGGGCGAACCAGACGGCGGATGGCAGAGAAGGGTCCATTCACTGCCAGTGCCTGAAACAGCTTTTTCTCCGTCAGTGGAATCCGGATCTCAGGACAAGACCTGTCAGGCGCTACAGGGGAACCTGATGGCAGAACAGAAAATGGCAGAATGTTCGTGAACACGATGAAGGAAGCTGCATCGCGTTCATGCCTGACCATATGTAAGCTCTGCAGTGGTTCGGACATTAAGGAGAGACCTCCGCACAGTGCACGGGTATGTTGCTCACCTGGCGAATGTCAGTAGCCGTGGGCAGATTGCAGTTACAGTTTATCGTTTCCGGGGACAAAACATGTTATATAAATATTTATGTCATGGAGGTACTAGTGAATATCGTTGAATGCTATATGCCAGTATTTAAACTCATATCATCTGTTAAAGTCTTTCCTGAAGAATATGGTGATTACGACAGTACCAGAAAGCAGATAATTGATACTGTTGAAGATGTCGTGCGCAATAGTGAAAAAATATCTTTAAGTGACAGTGAACTGGATGCGGCATTTTATTCAATAGTTGTTATGCTTGATGAGGTTATTTTGTGCTCCGAAATTCCGTACAGAAAAGAATGGCGCGATAATCTTTTACAGATTAAATATTTTGGACATTCCACTGGCGGTGTTGAGTTTTTTAACATGCTTAATAAAGTCATTGAATCCGGAAGTCAGGCTGCATGGGTTTTTCTCTTATGTCTCTTACTTGGATTCAGGGGGAAATATTCTGTAAGCAATGATGATGAAATCCAGGATTATATATCAAGACTGAAAAAACAATGCGGGTTAAATATTCGTGTTGAAGTAAAAAATAAGATCGCATTTAAACAAAAAAAGAATAAATCATCATGGTTTAATTTTTATTTGTCACTTGCAGGTATCATTATTATTTATTTCGTATTGTTGTTTGTGATATATGTAAGAGGATATTTTCATTGTTTCTCTGGATTTTTGTGTCTGTTTTCGTTTTATCTGTCTGTTATGTCATTGGCGTGTTCAGAAACTGGACAGATACTACAACTGTATTTTACTGGATTTTTGTAATTCTGGTTACACTCACCCTGAAATTGATTGTGGATTGTATCCATAATTACTTTTCGTCAGGTAAATACAGAAAGCTGGTGAGGTTATTTTCCAGGAAAAAAAGAACAATAACACTTGATTCATACTTCAGGAAAGGAATGAATATTATAAGTAAAAAAGGAAGAGGCGTGGTCCCCTGGTTTTTACTTACGGGGGATTCAGGAAAAAACGCTTCCCTGCTTAAGGATATTAATCTTCCCGTCTTTCACAGTAATGAGTTAAATGGTATTTCTCAACAATTCAGAACAATTCGTTGGTGGTTTTTCAGGGGTTCAAGTGTACTGGAGTTGTCAGGTAAGATATATGACAACCCGGGGGTGCTGAACTCTGTGATAGGTTTTTTATCAGCACGTAAATCTAAAAAGCAACCACCTCATGGCATTATTCTGGTTATTCCTGTTGAAACGTTACTTGATCATGATTACTCCTGTATTCAGGTGTTATCTCAAAAAACAAGAAATTTTACAGAACAACTGTCGTCACACTTACATCATAATATCCCGGTTTTTCTGGTTATAAGTGGATGCGAGCACATCAGTGGGTATTCATTGCTGGCACAAAAAATTCATCAAAAAAATAACAATGGGTATCCGGTATTTTGGGCAACCAATAAATCAGACACAAATGCATCTGAATATGACTCATCATATATATTGTCATCATTAAAATCTAATATTACGACAGAAATATGTCATGTACTTGATGATACATTGAGTGACCAGGAAAAAAACGAGATCCTGTTGTTTCCGGATAAATTGAATGATATAAAACATTCACTGGATGTGTTTATTTCAACATTCAGTATCGATAACGTGTTTTTTTCTCAGACAGAAGTATCCGGGGTCTGTTTATCTGGTGAACTCGTTTCGGGTAAGGATAAAAATTATTCTTTTTCTGATGTTTTAGTTTCTGAGATCCTACCACAAATACAGAACTCAGAAGTTATTCACGTTAATAAACGAAGAATAAAAATGTCATTCAGATCCGTTATGGTTATGACAGCGCTGTGCTTTATTGGATACAGTGCATATTGTTCATATCATATATATGATGTCAGGCAAGGTTCTGTGGATCTCAGCCCTGCATTCCTGACTGACCAAATATTAAAATATGAAGATAAAGTCAGATCTAATATACTTTATTTACCTTTTAAACCCGCATTGAATGATAAATATTTATTTTTCAGAGAGTCTCTTTATAACAGTAGCAGATTCGAGAGCCGTCCTGTTTCATGGCGTGTTGATGAATATAAGAAAAAATTCCTTGCGGCTTCCCCATCAGGAAAGCGTGAATTGATTCTGTCGCTTGCCTCATCGCTTATCGCTTGGGATAAGATGGTTAAGGATGAATCACTGAGTGATTTAACAACATTTCCGGGTATTCATGAGTCAATAAAAATAACCAGACCTTATGATAAAATATCATCAATAGCTTCACTGGCTTTAGAAAGAGATGAGATACAAAAAAATCATGGAAGTGAAAATATTGATGTGTTCAGAAAACTCCTTAGCGAGTTTATTCAGAGTGATCCATCTTATTCATGGTTTGTTTCTGAATATCTTGATATTCCGGCCGTAAAAGTTACGGATTTCTGGGAAGATGGAAACGCGTCTGTCAGTCTGTCTGGTATATGGACTCAGGAGGGACAGAATAAACTTCATCACTGGTATGAGAATATCAAAGAAGCATATGGACGTGATACGGTTCCGGAATCGTTTTCATATTTTGTGCAGTACCTGGAAGAAAGTCGTCAGGAGCATTTCAGACAGTTCATCATGGCTGTCGCAAGGGAGCGTAAAGATTCACATTCAGGGTTAATGAGTCCGCTACAGCTGACAGATATCATACAAAATCGTTCATCTGAGCATAAATTTTTTAAGTTTGTTGATGATGAATTACATAATATCCCGGCAAGTTCAGCGCAGGACTGGCTTTCTGATTTCAGGCTGCTTTATCGTCTGTTTTCTCTTAAAGTGGATAACGGAATGAAGCGTCAGATAGAGCAGTTTGACATAATGGTACGTATATATCTGATGTCTGTTTTTAATAACAGTCAGATTAACAGGACAACGGAACATGTAACAGCATGGAGAGACTGGCAGAATGCGCTCCGTAATGCCGTAAATTCTGAGTTACATACAGCATCATCCGTTGAACTGATCCGTAATGCTATGCGTTCAGACCCCAAAAACAAGCTGGTAATATTATTTGATGAATTTGAAAAGGTTCGTTCAGTGATTAACAGTAATAATACAGATCCAGTGATTGATTCTGTATGGGATATTTATGAACGGCAAAATTATAAACTTCTCGACCATGCAGTCACGTATACGGGGTGCAGGGTTGATGAACAATGGAGAAATTCTGTTTTAAGCCAGTTAAATTCAGATAAACACTATTCCAGTCATTCTGAAATGCAGGGTAAAATATATAAAAACATTATTAGTTTTTTAAATGGACCCGCTAACGGTGTTTTAGCACTTGATGCCGAAGGTGCCAGAGTATTGTCGTTCAGGGAAAGAAGTATACCGTTTACGCCTTCATTCATTAGTTTTCTCAATGACGTTGTTTCTCCGGATGATTTGCTTGACGTTCAGCTCAGAGAGCGAACTCAAAACAAGGATGAGCTGATAAATGTACAGGGACAATTAGACGTACTGAATCAGACCCTGCAAAAGATTGAATCACAGCCTTACAAAATGACGGTAAGTAGTGCACCTGCGACGATTTCAGGTCATCATGGCGTTAAACCAACAGGTACAACTCTGACTCTTGAGTGCAAAACAGGTAACAGCAGTATAAGAAGCATGAATTTTGCAGATTCAGGTCTTTTTACCTGGTATCCAGGAAGTTGTCATTCTGTCAGCATTGATATTTCGTTCCCTGACTTTTCCACCACCTATAAATTCACAGGTGAAACAGCCTGGATTGATTTTATCAACAAGTTTTCGGATGGAGAGGATGAGTTAATGACAAAGGACTTTTCTCCTGAATCAAGAAGTTTTCTTGAATCAATGGGTATAAAAAGTATCCTCGTCCGTTACAAACTGAGTGATACCGGCGATCTCAGTCAGGCATATATCGAATGGGAACAGTTAAAACAGGAAAAGGATAAACTTGAAAATTTGCAGATTAGTCTGAGTAATAAACTGCTTACCACTCATAGCTGGGAGAAAAGTGGCTGGATTTCCAGATTGCCTGGCAAAATAACAATATGTCCAGCAGTACAGGAGTGAGAAATGAGTACTTACCTGAAATCAATAATTAAAAAATTATCTCCAGAAAGCCGTAGTACTCTGGATTCTGCTATTAATTACGCAATATCACGATCACACCATGAAGTCGATTGTTTGCATTTTCTGTGGAAGCTATTACAGGAACATAAGTCAATAACCGAAAAGTTTTCTGAACTGTCTTTATTTAACCCTGACAGGGTCCTGCATGCCATTGAAAGTGAGCTCATCCTTATCAATACAGCGTCACAATCCTCACCTGTATTTTCTGAGTCGATGCAAACTCTGCTGGAAAAAACATGGATACATGCCAGCACTAAATGGCAGTTTAATCATATAGATATCCCTGTCTTGTTGACTACTCTGATTACTCTCAGAGATTCAATATTACCTTACAATGTGGCTGGGGCGTTATATTGTGATGTGGATGTTGCAGAGAAATTGCTGCTATCTTTGTCTGTAAAAACAGAGCATTCTTCTCATCGTGCCACGGATAATGCGCCACATGAATATATCAACAAATATACTGAAAATTTCTCTTTGCTGGCCGAAACAGGGAAACTGGATCCTGTTACTGGCAGAGAGAAGGAAATCAGGCAGCTTATCGATATTTTGCTTCGTTGCAGACAGAATAATCCGATACTGATCGGTGAACCTGGTGTCGGGAAAAGCAGTATTGTTGAAGGTTTAGCCCTGCAAGTTGCATCCGGCCGTGTGCCTGACGCACTGAAGAATGTCAGGATCCTTGCGCTTGATATGGGCGCTCTGCTTGCGGGGGCTAGTGTCAGAGGGGAATTTGAAAATCGCTTAAAATCGCTCTTAACCGAACTTAATTCTCTGGATGGTACCGCTATTTTGTTTATTGATGAGGCCCATTCCCTTATCGGTGCAGGAGGACTTCCCGGACAAACGGATGCAGCGAATTTACTTAAGCCTGCTCTTGCCCGTGGGGAATTGCGCATTATCGCCGCCACGACATGGGGAGAATACAAAAAGTATTTTGAAAAGGACGGCGCATTAGCCCGGCGTTTTCAGATAGTCAAAGTCACAGAGCCAAATCAGGATGTCACTGCAGGGATGCTACGTTCTCTTTTACCCATGATGGAAAAGCACCATAACGTCTCCATCAGGGAAGAAGCAATAACTGCCACAGTACATTTATCCGACCGTTATCTGCACGGGCGTCGTCAGCCTGATAAATCGGTCAGTCTGCTGGATACAGCCTGCTCACGGGTTGCTGTATCTCAGTCCACCTCCCCGGATGCCATTCAGGATCTTGAAGCCTCATTAGCCAGACATCAGGGAGAACTTGCTCTGCTGACACAGGAAAAATCAAATGTTTGGCGTCAGGAAATGCTTGTAAATGAAATTGCTCAACTTGAGATGGATCTTGAGCAACTGAAATCAGCATGGCGTCATCAAAGTGAACTGGTTGCCAGGATACAAAGTACAGATGATGTTTCATCAAAGGATATGTACAGAAAAGAACTGGAAAGTGCATACAGGAAAGACAGCCCTATGGTTTTTGAGTGTGTTGATAAAAACTGTGTTGCTGATGTCGTGTCAGGGTGGACAGGTGTCCCACTGGGTGTATGCCTTGATAGTGAACAACAAAAAACATCCGGTCTGTTAAGATGTCTGGAGCAACGGGTTTTGGGGCAACGATATGCTATGTCTGCGATAGCATCACAAATCCTTATTTGCCGGGCAGATCTTAAAGATCCGGTAAAACCCGATGGGGTATTCTTACTTGCAGGCCCTTCTGGTACCGGCAAAACGGAGACAGCCAGGGCGCTGGCCGAGTTTGTTTATGGTGATGAGAATAAACTCATCACGATTAATATGACGGAATTTCAGGAAGCTCACACGGTTTCCACTCTGAAAGGCGCTCCTCCAGGATATGTCGGTTTTGGTCAGGGAGGGACTCTTACCGAAAGAGTCAGTCATAATCCATACAGTGTTATTCTGCTTGATGAAATCGAAAAAGCACATCCGGATGTTCTGGAGTTCTTTTTTCAGATATTCGATTTGGGGATCATCGAGGATTCTGAAGGTAAGATGGTGTCTTTTCGGGATTGTCTCATCATAATGACATCCAACCTTGCTAGTGAAAAGATAACGAGCATATGGGATGAGGGGGAGATCGATAAAGACAAAATAAAAGAAATGGTGCTTCCTTTATTTAATGAACATTTTGGCACCGCTTTCATGGGAAGAGCGAACTTAATTCCGTTCACTCCGTTGCATACCAGAACACTCAGGGATATCGCAATTATTAAAATTGATAAGATCTGCCAGCGTTTTGAACGGGCATCTGGTCAGATGTATAAAATAGATTACAGTGACACTCTTATTGACTGGATTACACATCATTATCAATGTGACAAGTCTGGTGCGAGGGATATCGATGCCGTACTTAACAGAACGGTTCTCCCTGTCCTTGCCAGATATTTAATTGACTCTGAAAATAATAAAACAACAAAAAAAATAAGAATGTCAGTAAGAAAAAACAATATTACGTTACGTAATTCGTAACGTAACAGGGTAACTCACTGTTTTGATTTCTCTTGTACGGACGTCAAACTGAGCCATAAATGTCTGGTTTGTCATATGGCGATATGCCGGTCATGGCACGTGACACCGTGACTGGCACCGTTATTCAACCGTGATGTCTGAATAACGGGCCACGGGTGAAGTCCTCTGAACACCCTGTGAGGATAATTGTTAGCGGAAGCGCAGGATTCCCGAAGTAAAATCTGAAGGGAGCCGGATACAAAATGCTGCTCTGACAACAGGGAGGGGGGAAGGCTATCGGGGGCAGATGGTATACATTTTCCGATGTTCACCAGGCATGCACTGGCGAAGAAGCGGCAGGCATAAGCAGGAACGTCACGCGAAATACCACGCTATCGGTAACTCAGCCTGTGTGTACGGCATCATGAGGTGTTCCTGAACGGGACTCGGCATCGTGGTAATATGCAAACAGGTTGCACATGAAGGGCTGCACATCATTTTAACTGTGATTACGGCATCCATCCGTACCCGATGATGAGCAGGGAAGCACAAGTGCAGGCAACAGCAGTCATTGCCGGCAGCAGAGGAGGCGGAGGGGAGCCAGAGTTGTAAGAACGGTATTACGTAATATTGCCTTACTGTTCCCGTATTACAATGAGAACCATATTCATGTTGTTTTATTGGGGAACAGACGTAAGCAGGGTAATAACAATAGCTTAAGAAAATGGACAAAAATTCATACTGGATCTTACTGTAAATACGACTGATCCAAAAAATAATAAAGAATTTCTCTGGCTTAGTTACAGTATAAATAATTTAAGTTCGGTAAAATATGAAAAATCATACTGGATGACACTGGAAAAGTGAACCGCCCCGGAAATCCTGGAGACTAAACTTCCTGAGAAAGAGGTAAACAGGATGACTAAAAATACTCGTTTTTCCCCCGAAGTCCGTCAACGGGCAGTTCGTATGGTTCTGGAAAGTCAGGACGAATATGACTCACAATGGGCGGCAATTTGTTCCATTGCCCCAAAGATTGGCTGTACGCCGGAGACCCTGCGTGTCTGGGTACGTCAGCATGAGCGGGATACCGGGGGCGGTGATGGTGGGCTCACCACCGCTGAACGTCAGCGTCTGAAAGAGCTGGAACGTGAAAATCGTGAACTGCGCCGCAGTAACGATATCCTTCGCCAGGCTTCCGCTTATTTTGCGAAGGCGGAGTTCGACCGCCTCTGGAAAAAATAATGCCACTGCTGGATAAGCTGCGTGAGCAGTACGGGGTCGGAGCGGTATGCAGTGAACTGCATATTGCCCCGTCAACGTATTACCACTGTCAGCAACAGCGACATCATCCTGATAAACGCAGCGCCCGTGCGCAGCGCGATGACTGGCTGAAGAGAGAGATACAGCGCGTATACGATGAAAATCATCAGGTGTACGGTGTGCATAAAGTCTGGCATCAGTTGTTACGGGAAGGAATCAGGGTGGCCAGATGTACTGTGGCACGTCTCATGGCGGCTATGGGACTTGCCGGTGTTCTCCGGGGTAAAAAGGTCCGTACGACCATCAGCCGGAAAGCTGTTGCCGCAGGCGACCGCGTAAACCGTCAGTTCGTGGCAGAACGCCCTGACCAGCTGTGGGTGGCTGATTTTACTTACGTCAGCACATGGCAGGGCTTCGTTTATGTGGCGTTCATCATTGATGTGTTCGCCGGATACATCGTGGGATGGCGGGTCTCCTCGTCCATGGAAACGACATTCGTGCTGGATGCACTGGAGCAGGCCTTGTGGGCCCGTCGGCCGTCCGGCACAATTCATCACAGTGATAAAGGTTCTCAGTATGTGTCACTGACCTATACGGAGCGACTAAAAGAAGCAAAACTGCTGGCATCAACAGGGAGTACAGGTGACTCGTATGACAACGCGATGGCGGAGAGCATCAATGGTCTTTACAAAGCGGAGGTAATACACCGTAAGAGCTGGAAAAACCGTGCAGAAGTGGAACTGGCCACACTCACGTGGGTGGACTGGTATAACAATCGACGATTGCTGGGAAGGCTGGGTCATATCCCACCGGCAGAAGCAGAAAAAGCTTATTATGCTTCCATCAGAAACGATGATCTGGCAGCCTGAGTTCACAGATAAAACACTCTCCAGGAAAACCGGGGCGGTTCAGGCCATATCAATGATTTTCTGGTGCGTACCGGGTTGAGAAGCGGTGTAAGTGAACTGCAGTTGCCATGTTTTACGGCAGTGAGAGCAGAGATAGCGCTGATGTCCGGCGGTGCTTTTGCCGTTACGCACCACCCCGTCAGTAGCTGAACAGGAGGGACAGCTGATAGAAACAGAAGCCACTGGAGCACCTCAAAAACACCATCATACACTAAATCAGTAAGTTGGCAGCATCACCGTGGATGCAGGCAGTCGTTGTGATTTCCTGAGAAAAATAATTTCAAAATGGATACCACCAAATATAATATAATGGTATTTATGTGATGATAATATTTATTAAATGAGGTAACGATAATGTTCTCAAGAAATCATCCTCATCGCCAGCCGTTCAATGCCAGAAACTCAAGGTTTTCTGAAAGCTCCATTGATCACCTTCTGCAATATAAACCATTTGGTGATAACCATTCTCCGGTACTGTGGAACTCGAAGTATGGTCATCTCGATAACTGGCCTGAAACAGCGCATATGATGGCACTTCTTGGTATTCACCCGGATACATGGCTTGTGCGTATCACTTCCCCCGATTTTGTTGACCTTAAAAATATTAACTGCCTTTTTAAGTACGAACTCTGGCTTCTCAGCCATAAGAGTCTTGTACT
>ERZ1031078.473-NODE-473-length-13497-cov-6.744458_pt1 | contig 13497 bp, 10 predicted proteins | sample MGYA00518179_ERZ1031078 | MGnify/ENA primary metagenome ERZ1031078 (study PRJEB33719, sample SAMN04261274) | wastewater metagenome | biome: rural village; feature: human; material: feces | host: Homo sapiens | place: El Salvador | collected 2014-01-14 ... | reverse complement strand
GGCGGCCTAGAAAATACACGGCCAGGCAGCTGGAGAGGTTGATCGACAGGTACTTTGACAGGATCACCACGGTTGAGACGGTGACGGTCCCCTATGACACGGGGGAAACGGACAAGTACGGCCACCCCGTCATGGGCCGGAAGGCGGCCGTCAATCAGCTGGGCGAGGAGCTGAAGGAGACCCGGTATCTGGTGCCGCCCACCATCGGCGACCTGTGCATGTATCTGGGCATCAGCGGGAGCACCTGGGCGGTGTACTGCGACCCGGAGAAGCACCCGGAGTTTTCGGAGGCGACAGCGCGGGCGCGGGGGCGCATCCGGGCGTACCTCCAGCGCGAGCTGCTGACCCGCAGCGGCCGGGACGTGAAGGGGATCATTTTTGACCTGCAGAACAACCACGGCTACCGGGAGAAGCTGGAGCTGGACACCCGGGAGCAGGAACTGAAAATCGCCAAGCTGGAGGCGGAGCTGGCCCGAATGAAGGACGCGGGCACCGGCAGGGAGATACGGATCGCGCTGGAGGGAGAGGCGGAAAGCTATGCACAGTGACGTCCCACTTGCTGCCCCCTCTGGGGGAAGTGCCGCGCAAGCGGCAAAGGGGGTGCAGTCAGAGACATCGAACAACACCCCCTCAGTCTCGCTTTGCTCGACAGCTCCCCCATCGGGGAGCCAAGGAAGGCGGGGTGGCAAGAGGCTGGAGATGCCGGCGCCAAACGAGAAGCAGCGGATGGCGCTGATGGAGCGGCATCGGTATGTGGGCTACGGCGGCGCGCGGGGCGGCGGGAAGAGCTGGTTCGTGCGCTGGAAGGCGGTGCTGCTGTGCCTGCACTACCAGGGCATCAAGGTGCTGGTCACCAGGCGGACGTACCGGGAGCTATATAACAACCACATCGCGCCGCTGCTGGCCATGCTGGGCGGGATCGCCCAGTACAACAAGGGCGACAAAATTTTCTATTTCCCCAACGGCAGCACCATCAGCTTTGGCTACTGCGACGGGGACAACGACCTGGGGCAGTACCAGGGCGCGGAATACGACGTGTGGTTTGCCGACGAGGCGGGGCAGTTCCAGGAGAACTGGCTGACGGAGATCGACGCCTGCGTGCGCGGCGTCAACGGATTTCCCAAGCGGACATATTACACCCTGAACCCCGGCGGGCCGAGCCATGGGTATTTCAAGCGGCTCTTCATCGACCGGCGGTTCGAGGCCGACGAGCACCCGGAGGACTACGCATTTATCCAAGCGCTTGTGCAGGACAACAAAGCGCTGATGGCCACCCAGCCGGAGTACATCCGCAGTCTGGAGAAGCTGCCGCCGAAGCTGAGGGCGGCATGGCTGGAAGGGCGCTGGGACGTATACGAGGGCCAGTTCTTCGAGGACTTTTACGACCGGCCGGAGCACTACAAGGACAGGCAGATCACCCACGTGATCGATCCCTTCGACATCCCCAAGGACTGGAAAATATACCGCAGCTTCGACTGGGGCTATCACCGGCCATTCTCCTGCGGGTGGTGGGCCATCGATTACGACGGGGTGGCATACCGCATTCTGGAGCTGTACGGCTGCACGGAGACGCCCAACGAGGGGCTGAAATGGCCGCCGACGACGGTGTTTCAGGAAATACACAAGCTGGAGGTGGAGCACCCCTGGCTGGCGGGAAAGCGGATCATCGGGATCGCGGACCCGGCCATCTGGGACGCGGAGACCGGCGAGAGCATCGCGGACGTGGCGGCACGGCATCAGGTGTACTTCCAGCCGGGAGATCACAAGCGGCTGCCGGGCTGGATGCAGGTGCACTACCGGCTGGCCTTCGACGAGAACGGCTATCCAATGATGTACGTTTTCAGGAACTGCAAGGCGTTCATTCGGACCATCCCGCTGCTGCAATATGACAAGCACAAGCCGGAGGATCTGGACACGGAGGGCGAGGACCATGTGGCGGACGAGGTGCGGTATTTCTGCATGAGCAGGCCCATCAGGCCGCGGGTGGCGGCGCCCAAGAGCAACTACAAGCAGACGGCCCTGTATCAGGCGCTGGAGATCCCGGAGGGGGATCTGATGCCCAGGTACACGAGGCCCAGAATGGAGGTTATCCATGACGACGATACGTAAACGGCCGGAAGAGGAGCAGGAGGAGAAGCGCTTTCCCCCGCTGCCGGACAGGCAGGGACAGCCGGTGGGGATGCCCGGCGAGGCAAGCGGGAGCATCGGGGCGGACGTGACCACCACGGGAGAGATCCCCGGTGTGGCGGCACAGCCGGTGCGGGCGCGGGAGGCCATCGGCGTGGCGGAGATCAGGCAGGCATACGACACCCTGCAACGCTATCGCACGGGGAAAAAGGCGCTGGAGCAGCGGGTCATAGACAATGAGCAGTGGTACAAGCTGCGGCACTGGGAGAACCTGCGCAAGGCCACGGACAGCGGCGTGGAGCCGTCCTCCGGGTGGCTTTTTAACGCGCTGGCCAACAAACATGCGGACGCCATGGACAATATCCCCGCCCCCAACGTGCTGCCGAGAGAAGAGGGAGACAAGGCGGAGGCGGAGATGCTCAGCAGCATCATCCCGGTGGTGCTGGATCAGAACGACTTTGAGGGCACGTTTTCGGCCGTCATGGACGACAAGCTCAAGGGAGGCACGGGCATCTACGGCGTGTTCTGGGACGCCGACAAGCTGAACGGGCTGGGGGACATCAGCATCCGATGCGTCGATATCGTGAATCTATTCTGGGAGCCGGGCATCCGCGACATCCAGGCCAGCCGGAATGTGTTCCACGTGGAGCTGATGGACAACGACCTGCTTTCCGAATTGTACCCCCAGGCGAAGGACCGGCTGGGCAGCGGCACCGGCACCGTGGCGGAGTACATCCACGACGACACCATCGATACCAGCGAAAAGAGCGCGGTGATCGACTGGTATTACCACAAAAACGGGAAGCTCCACTACTGCAAATTCGTGGAGGGCGTGGTGCTGTTCGCCACCGAGAACGAGGCGGAATATCAGGATGGGTGGTATGCCGATGGGCAGTATCCCTTTGTGCTTGATCCACTGTTTGCCGTCAAGGGAAGCCCCTGCGGGTTTGGATACATCGACGTGGCCAAGAGCGCCCAGGAGTACATCGACCGGGGGAACCAGGCGATCCTGATGAACATGCTGGCCAACGCCCGGCCCCGGCACTTCATTCGCAACGACGGGAGCGTCAACGAGAAGGAATACGGGGACTACACCAAGGACTTCATCCACGTGGCGGGCGGCAATTTGGGCACGGACAGCATCATGCCGGTGCCCCAGAATCCGCTGACGGGGAACTACATCACCATAATTCAGGACAAGATCAACGAGCTGAAGGAGGTCACGGGCAACCGGGACATGTCCACCGGCGGCACAACCGGCGGCGTGACGGCGGCCAGCGCCATCGCGGCCATGCAGGAGGCAGGCAGCAAGCTGAGCCGGGACAACAACAAAGGCAGCTACCGGGCGTTCCGGGCGGTGGTGCTGATGGTCATTGAGCGCATCCGGCAGTTCTACACCCTGCCCAGGTGCTTCCGCATCATGGGGCAGTCGGGACAGGAGCGGTACATCGAGTACACCAATCAGGGGATCGCGGAGCAGGTGGACGAGAGCGGAGACCTGCGGCTGCCGCTGTTTGACGTGGAGATTTCCGCCGAGAAGCAGAGCGCGTACAGCAAAATGAGCAACAACGAGCTGGCGCTGCAATTCTATTCGGCGGGGTTCTTCAACCCACAGATGGCCGATCAGGCGCTGGCCTGCCTGGACATGATGGACTTCAACCGCAAGAGCTTCATCGAGAACAAGATCCGGGAGAACGGCAGCATGTACCAGATGATGCAGATGATGCAGCAGCAGATGCTGGGCATGGCGCAGCAGCTGGACGGGATGCAGGGCAGCAACCTGACGGAGCAGATGATGATGCAGTTCGGTCTGACCCAGCCGGGCATCGGAGCGCCTGCCACGGCGGCGGGCCAGGAGGCCCTGGGCGACGAGGGCGGGAAGCTGGGTGAGAGCAGCACCACCAAGAACGCCAGGAAGCGGGTGGCGGACAGCACGGACCCGCAGTAAAGGAGCACTGGGATGATCGAGATCAGGCTGGGGCCGCGGTCCGTGACGGCCAAGGGGCACGCGGGATACAGACCCTACGGGCAGGACATCGTGTGCGCGGGGGTGAGCGCCCTGCTGGCCACGGCGGCGGAGATGCTGCTGCGGATGGAGGCGGCGGGCGACGTCCGGCTGACGGAGCCGGTGCAGCTGGAGCCGGGAGACGTGCGCCTAACATGGGAAGCGCTGGGAGACGGCACCAAAGCAAATATGCTGTGGGAGACGCTGGAGACGGGCCTGCGGCTGATGGAAGCACGCTACGGCCAATATGTTGTTATTACGTCGGGAGAACCCGATGAATAAGGGAGCAGCCACCTGACGGCTAGATTATGGGCACGCCCACCAAACGGGCAGAGGAGCAAGATATGAGATACCATTTTGACGACCTGGACATTTTGCAGCTGATGGCCGAGGGCGGCCAGGGCGGCGGCGAGGGACAGGCGGAAGCGGGCGGAGACGGCCAGGACGCCGCTGGCAGCGAAACACCGGCAGCAGCGCCGGAGGACCTGAACGCGGAATTTGACGCGCTTATCAAGGGCGACGGGAAATACCGGGACGTCTACGGCAAGCGGGTACAGAAGGCCGTGTTTGAGCGGATGAAAGGGACCAAGGCGGCAGTGGACCGGCTGAATTCCTTTTCCGGGGCCTTTGAGGTCCTGGCGGCCCGATACGGCTGCACCCCGGACGACCCGGAGCTGGCGAACAAAATCGCCCAGGACACGGGGCTGCTGGACGAGGTGGCCATGAAGAACGGACGCGACCCCGGCACGGAGATGGAGCTGGCCAGGGCGCGGGCCCAGAGCGAGCAGGCCAACGCGCTGATCCAGCGCATCCTGGCGGACCAGGAGATGCAGCGCTGGCAGGCGGAGGCGGCGGAGCTTCAGGCCAAGTACCCGGACTTTAACCTGGACGAGCAGATGCAGAACCCGGACTTTGCCGATCTTCTGCGCAACCACAACGTGACGCTGGAGGGGGCATACATGGCCCTGAACCACGACAAGGTGATCCAGCAGACGGTGCGCCGGGCGGAGAAGCGGGTGACGGACACCGTGGCCGCCGGGAAAAACCGCCCCAGGGAGAACGGCATGGGAAGCCAGGCGGGGGCGGCCATGAGCAAGGATCCCATGCAGATGAGCACGGCGGAAATCAGGAAATGGCAGGCCGCCGTGGCCCGCGGAGAGCGGGTGAGCTTTGCCAGATGAAAGGAGAAACATGAAGAAAATCTATCTGACCCTTAACTTTTTGCAGCTGATGGCTGGAAACCTGAACACCAATGTCACCACGGACACCGGGCTGGCCCCGGAGAACAAGACGTTCTATGACAAGACGTTGATCGTGGAGGCAGGCCCGAACCTGGTACACGATCAGTTTGGCCAGAAGCGGCCCATCCCCAAGAACGGGGGCAAGGAGATCGAATTCCGGCAGTACGCCAAGCTGCCCAAGGCGCTGACCGCGCTGACCGAGGGCGTGACCCCCGACGGGCAGAAGCTGACCGTGACGAAGAAGACGGCCACGGTCAGCCAGTACGGCAACTATGTGTGCTTGTCGGACATGCTGGATCTGACGGCCATCGACAACAACGTGCTGGAGGCAACCAAGGCCATCGGCAACCAGGCGGGCCTGACCCTGGACACCATCACCCGGAACGTGCTCCAGAGCGGCACCAACGTCTACTACTGCCCCAAAAAAACCGCCTCCGGCATGACCGCCGTGGACGACCGCAGCAACCTGGACGGCACCTGCGTGCTGACCGTGGACGTGGTAAAGAGAGTGGCGGCCACCCTGAAGGCGGCCAACGCGCCGAAGATCAACGGCGACTATGTGTGCATCCTGCACCCGTATGTGGCCTACGATCTCATGAGCGACCCGGCATGGGAGGACATCCACAAGTACTGCCGCCCGGAGGAGCAGTACGCGGGCGAGATCGGCAGAGTGGCGGGCGTCCGCTTCGTGGAGACTTCCGAGGCGGCCATTTATGCGGGCACGGAGGACGAGTGCCCCACCGGTCTGGCGGTGTTCGGCTGCCTGTTCCTGGGGGCGAATGCTTACGGCGTGACGGAGATCGAGGGCGGCGGCCTGAAGACCATCATCAAGCAGCTGGGCAGCGCCGGTACCGCCGACCCCCTGGACCAGAGAAGCACCGTGGGCTGGAAGGCCATCAAGACGGCGGAGATCCTGATCGAGGCGTACCTAATCCGGGTGGAGTGCTGCAGCGCGTTCAGCCCGACGGCGAAGAAGAACTAAGGAGGCAGGAGCATGAGCAGGACGGAAACAGAGCAGAAAAGCGAGATGCTGACCAAGACGACACGCATTCGTCTGCCCGTAACGCGGGAGCTGAGCGAGGACGTATTCGTTGGGATCAACGGCAATACCTGGCAGATCAAGCGGGGCGTGTATGTGGACGTGCCGCTGGCGGTGGCCAAGGTGCTGGAGCGCAGCGAAAAGATGCAGCAGGTGGCCATGGAGTACGAGGCCCAGGCGGCGGCCCCCCTGGAGCAGCTGGAAAAGCAATAAGGCAATACCAAATCCCCCGCCCGCGCGGGGGATTTTCAGGATGTCGAAAAATCCCTGGCGGGCTTTTCCGCCAAACTTTCACAGTCTGCTGCGCGCACTCCTTGTGTGCCTATGGCCCACAACTCGCACACTTGCAGCCTGAGAAGTATTTTCGTCCACGCGCATGTCGCGGCCGAAAATGATTTAATTTTATTCGCTGCCTGACAGCAGCGAACTCTGCGAGGCTTTTTTTATGATAGGAGGGATGATATGACCATTGGGCAGGCGCTGGAGGAGATCGGCGAAATTCAGCCTCACAGCTTTGGCAATGAACGGATGATCGCCTGGCTGCGGCAGCTGGACATGGAGCTGTACGAAAAGATCATCAGGACCCACGAGGGGGCGGAGGGCGTGGCAAAGCCGGAATACACGGCGGCATCGCCGGACGGCACGGTGCTGCTGGTGCCGGAGCCCTACGACTGCATTTACCTGCACTGGCTGCAATCGCGGATCGACTACGCCATGGCGGAGTTCGGGCGGTACAACAATTCCAACGCCATGTGCGAGGCGGACAGGCAGGAATTCGCGGCCTGGTACAACCGCACCCACATGCCGGTGCAGCGGACAGGGGGGAAATACTTTTGAGATACCCGCAGATGCAGGAGCTGGCCAAAAGCACCAGTGCGACGGAAAGCTGGCTGGGCTATCACCATGCCCGGCGCATCGGCGCGGGCGAGAGCTACGACGAAGTGAACATGGGCGCGGCGGAATACCCCATCATGGCGCCCAGGCGGAAGCGGGGGACGGTGGCCAGCCCCGGGAACCCCCAGGGGCTGATCGCAAAGGATGTTCTGTGCTGGGTGGACGGCAGCAGGTTCGTCATGGGCGATCAATCCTATGACCTTGGCCTGAGCACGGCGGAAGCGGACTGCCCCAAGCGGCTGGTGAGCATGGGGGCCAACGTCATTATCCTGCCGGACAAAAAGTACATCAACACCAAGAAGCCGGCCGACTGCGGAAGCATCGAGGCCAGCGTGACAACAACGGGAAGCGTGACCTTCACCCCCTGCGACGGGGAGGGGGCCATCCTGGAATCCCTGGTGGTGTCGGACAGCGCCCCCACGGAACCGGCCAACGGGACATACTGGCTGGACACGGGGAGCACGCCCAACGCCATGAACCGATGGAGCGAGGCGGACGCCATGTGGGTCAGCGTGGCCACCAGCTATGTGCGAATCGCGGCGGCGGGGCTGACGGACGCCTTTAATGACCTGGACGGGGTGGAGATCAGCGGGGCCGAGAGCAACGAGAAGCTGAAGGAGCTGATGGGCAGCCATGTGATCTGGCGGAAGGTGGACGGCGGGCTGATCGTCATTGGTCTGATCGCCGGGCAGGAGACGGTGACGACGCCCATCACCATTGCCCGGCACATGCCGAACCTTGATTTTGTGATCGAGAGCGGAAACCGGTTGTGGGGGTGCCGGTACGGACTGGCCCGAAACGGCGAGTACGTCAACGAGATCTACGCCAGCAAGCAGGGCGACTTTAAAAACTGGAATGTGTTCCAGGGCATCTCCACGGACAGTTGGGTGGGCAACTGCGGCAGCGACGGGCCGTGGACGGGGGCGGTGAACTACCTGGGAAGCCCGGTGTTCTTCAAGGAGGGGCACATCCACCGGGTGTACGGGAACCTGCCCAGCCAGTACAGCATCACGGACACGGTGGCCCAGGGGGTGCAGGCGGGCAGCGACAGGAGCCTGCAAATCGTGAGCAATACGCTGCTGTACCTGAGCAAGACGGCGGTGTGCGCCTACGACGGGTCCATGCCCACGGAGATCAGCGAGGCGCTGGGCAACCAGAGCTTTTCCGGCGGCGTGGCGGGGAGCATCGGATACACCTATTACCTCTCCGCCCTGGACGAAGGCAACGCACCGGTGCTGCTGACCTATGACCTGAAGAAGGGCCTGTGGCACAAGGAGGACGGACTGCGGCCCCAGTGCTGGTGCGGAATGGGCAAGGAGCTGTACTGCATCGACACGGCGACCAAAAAAATCCTCTCGGTGACGGGGGCCGGGGAGCCGGAGGAGGACGACATCCAATGGGAGGTGGTCACCGGGGAGATCGGGCTGGAGAAGGCGACGTCCTACTACAACAGCACCGCGGTGATGCCGGAACAGAAATACATCTCCAAGCTGGCGCTGCGGCTGCAAATGGAGCCGGGGGCGAAGCTGGAGATATGGATCCAGTACGACGGGATCACGCCGTGGGAAAAGGTGGCGTCCATCCACGGCAGCGGGCGGCTGAGAAGCTTCACCCTGCCCATCCGGCCGAAGCGGTGCGACTGGCTGCGGCTGAAGCTGAAGGGAACCGGCGTCAGCCGGGTGTACAGCCTGGTGCGGTGGCTGGAGGGCGGCAGCGAGTACGCAGACAACGACGGCGCGGTGCTGGACTTCTAGGAGGAAAACACAATGGCGATGGAATTCAGGCTCCCCAACCTGACGGGGAGCGCGGACGAAAAAATCGATATCGCGGAGCTGCGGCGATTTTTGTTCCAGCACATCCAGCAGCTGAACGTGGCCCTGGGGCAGCTGGAGCAGCTGATGGAAACCGGGAGCCAGACCCAGGCCCAGGCGGCACAGAGCGGCCAGGGGGAGATCGTCAAGAAGGTGCTGGCCCAGACGGGGAAGGAATACGTAAGGCGAAGTCAATTTGACCGATACATCCGCATGGGGCTGCTGGGGCAGGACGACGCCGGGCAGCACTACGGCGTGGACATCGGACACACGGAGAGCACGGAGGGCGGGACGGTGTTCCTCCTGGCGGCACGGCTGGAGCCGGGGGCCAGCTGGCTCTACGACGGGAGCGGGAACAAGGTGCTGGGCGTGGTGGGCAGCACGGTGCGGATCGGGAGCTACACCATCGAAACGTCCGGCGGGAAGATCACGATAGACTAAGGAGGCACAAATGGCAACGATAAAGAATCCATGGGAGCAGGCCAAGACCTGGGACGAGCGGATGAAGCTGGCGGCGGAGCAGTACGCCACCCGGCCGGACTTCCAGTACAATTTGGCGGATGATCCCCTCTACAATCAATACAAGGAGCAGTACCAGCGGCAGGGGCGGCTGGCCATGCTGGACACCATGGGCCAGGCGCGGGCCAACAACGGCGGCTACGGCACCAGCTACGCCATGCAGGTGGGGCAGCAGGCCTACAACAATCAGCTGGCGGCGCTGAACGACCGCATCCCGGAGCTGTACAATATCGCGCTCTCCCGCTACCAGAACGCGGGAAACGACCTGCTGAACCGCTACAACTTCGCGGCCCAGCAGGCGGCGCTGGAGGCGGCGCAGAACGCCACCGCCGGCGGCGGCGGAGGAGGGAGACGGAAGGTGGATCTGGTGACGGAGGCAACCAAGGTGGCGGGCGCCATGGGCGTGGGGGCGGCAATGCGGTACATCCAGCAGCAGATCGGCGCGGAAAAGAGCGGCGAGTGGGGCGACAAGAAGACCCAGGAGGCAGTCAAGGCAGCGGACAACGCCAAGGGCGTAAGTCAGACGGAATACTGGAAGAAGTGGCTGGCCGGTCAGAACAAAGCATCGAAGAAGAAGTAAGCCGGGAGGTAGGCAATGGCGAGGAAAAAGCAGAAGAACAGCTATCAGACCGCTGACGAATGGATGGGCCGCCAGAGCGGCGGAAGCACGCCGGGCAGCGGGGGCACGCAGAGCTACGGCGGGATGCAGACGGCGGATGAATGGATGGGGGCCAATGCCGGCTCGGAGCTGACGATGAAGGGACAGGCGGCCTTACAGGCAAGCCAGCTGTATCAGCGGCTCCAGGACGCGGCCCAGGTGCGGGCGCGGAAAACCATGGCCGGATATCTGGGCAGCGCCACCAGCCAGGTGCTGGGGTACGTCACCGATGGCATCAACCGGGGATGGCAGGCGGGAAGCACCGACCGGGTAAACCAGGCGGTGAATGAATACAGGGAGCAGGTGGAGACAGGAAAGGACGCAGCGGCCCAGCGGCGATCGCTGGAATCCCAGCGATCCAGAGTGGAAATGCTGCGGGCCTCCGGCAGCATTGGCGAAGCGGAATATCAGGAAATGCTGGCTCCCATTACCAAGAAGCTGGCGGAGCTGGAGGCAGTGCCGCGTAAGCCCAAAAGGCCGACGCTCGACGCAAAGGAATGGGCCAACGAGCAAGACCCCAGCGGGAAAAGCACAGAGCAGGAGGCGCTGTGGCAGCAGGCGGCGCGTGCGCAGGAGCGGAAGGACAGGGCACAGGCGAACTGGGACGAGGCGCGGAGCGGAGCGGAAAGCGGGCTCCCTCCCCTGCTGTCTGACAAGCGGCGATATGACCAGGCCGCCGATCAGTACGACGAGCTGATGGGTCAGCTGAACGGTAAGAATGAAGCCGAAAAGAAAAAGAAAGCATTGGAGGCGGAGCGGGAAAAGGCACAGCAGGAGCTGGAGGAAGCAGAGGCCGCGCTGCCACAGCTGGAGGAAGATTTTTACCGGGTGCCAAACGGGGACTTTGACGGTGTAAGGGAGCGGTATCTCGCCGGAGAAGACCGCATCACGGATGCGCAGCAAAGGATCAAGGACCTGGGCAGTGAGATCAAAGCGCTGGAGCAGGTGGCGCCGCTGGAGAAGCTGGACAACGAAGCGCTGAACTATGAGGTCTACCGCCGCAGGCGGGATTTCAATACAACGGTAGAAAAAACCATGCGGGCGGGGCTGGACAAGCAGGATGATCCCGTCAGCTGGTATCTGGCCAACCAGGAGGCGCTGGACGCGAGCGCGGACAGCGAGACCCCGCTGCAGCGGTGGCACTGGCTGTCGGACAACGAGATCGCCATGTACTACTACGTGCTGGGAAAGCAGGGACAGGACGAAGCAAAGAAATACCTGGACACCATCTCTATTCGGCTGGATAAGCGGATTTCTGATTACACCCAGGCACTGACGGAAATGCAGTATGGCACTGCGTCGCTGGCGGGTAAGATCGGAATGAACGCGCTGCGCGTTCCGGCCAGCGTGGCGGGCGGAATCGCCTCCGCCGTGACGGATGTGGGAGAAGCTCTCACCGGGAATTTTAACCCCTATTCTTCCGGCCATTCGGTTTCTAATTATGCCAACACGGTAAGCGGCGTGACGGCGCGGGACATCACGGAGAACGTGAAGGATCCGTTCTGGCGGACGGTGTGGCAGAACACCTACTACGCAGGCATGTCCGCGCTGGACAGCGCCCTGGGCGCGGCACTGTTCGGCAAAGGGTACACGGCCATCATGGGCGCGTCATCCGCCTCTCAGCGGGCCAGGGAGCTATACGAGGACGGCGCCTCCGGGGCGCAGATCGCGCTGGGCGCGTTGGCCTCCGGCGCAATCGAAATGGCCACGGAAAAATACTCCATCGAATACTTTACAAACAACTTTCTGAAGGGGGACATCAAGGGCTTTGCGGACTGGATGAAGAAAACGCTGATCCAGGGCGCAACCGAAATGAGCGAGGAGGTGGCCTCTGAGCTGGCCAACCAGGTGGTGGACGCGCTGCTGCGGGGGGCAAACAGCGACAACAACCAGGAAATCCAGGCGCTGATCGCCCAGGGCATACCTGAGGAGGAGGCAAAGCGCCAAGCGCTTGTGAACCGGGCGGTGGATGTGTTCTGGGCCGGGTACGGCGGCTTCGTTTCCGGCGCGGCCATGGGCGGCGTGGGCGGAGCCATCGATAAGGGAATACAAAACGCCCAGTACAAAGCGGACGGGGCGCGGATCATCCAGAACGAGGGCATCCAGGCGCTGATCGACCAGGCAAAGGGGCTGGACGTGAACGAGAAGCTGCTGGCCATTGCCAACGACCGGGCGACCCGGACGCTGGAGCAGCTGCAAAGCGAGAACCTGATCCGCCGGGGGCAGACCCGGAAGGCGCTGGGGCAGCTCTATGACCAGGTGACCCGGGCCCAGGCGAACGGGTTGGAGAGCACGGCGCGGGCGGACGTGCGGCAGGCGGCGGAGCAGGCGCTGGCCGGGCAGGTGGAGAACCCCCAGGCAGCGGCAGAGGCGGCCACCAAGGCGGCCTTTGGCGAGGCGCTGACGGAACAGGAGCAGCAGGCCGTGGAGGCGGCGGGGGGCGAGAGCTTCGTGGCCCGGCTGCAAGACACGGCACGCAGCGCCACGGACACCTGGCTGCGCACGGTGGGGCTGGCAGCGGAGGAAGGCAGCAGCCTGAACCCGAAGACGCTGGCCCAGCGGCGCGGCATCGTACAGGAGGCGGCGCAGGAATTCAGCGACCCGGCGGCAATGGTCAGCGCCTACCGGGACGGGCAGGATCCGGCGCTGTTCATCCGGGGCTGGAAGGCGGCCTATGCCAACGGGCGCAACGGCGTGGCGGTCAAATACAGCCTGGACAGCAGGCTGACCAGCAGGACGGGCATGTCCCGTGGACAAATCATCGCGGCCCATGAGGCGGGCAGAAAGGCGGCAGGATATGGCAGCACGCAAACACAAACAGCAGAAAACACAGCAGCGGCGGGTGGCGTATGGCAGGGCCAGGAATGGAATGATATGCGCGATCCCGGTCGAAAAAATGGCGCAGTGGCAGAAGGCGCAGGAGCGGGAGCAGCCGGCGGACAAGAAGCTGGAGGCGGAGCTGACGGCGCTGCTGCTGGGGGAAAAGTAAGCGCCAGGGGACTGGGCATCCGCAACGGCACGGCGGAGGAGAACCTGACCGTGCGGCCCAAGGAGCAGTACACCAAAGCCGAAAAGGCAGCGGCGGAGGTGGCGGCGAAGCATGGGCTGGAGATCACCATCGTTCAGGGCGGAAGCATCAAGACGGTGGAGCAGGTGGACGGGAAGGACGTGCTGACCAAGTCGCGGGCGCTGATCGTGGGTGA
>ERZ1031078.446-NODE-446-length-13852-cov-4.036530_pt1 | contig 13852 bp, 8 predicted proteins | sample MGYA00518179_ERZ1031078 | MGnify/ENA primary metagenome ERZ1031078 (study PRJEB33719, sample SAMN04261274) | wastewater metagenome | biome: rural village; feature: human; material: feces | host: Homo sapiens | place: El Salvador | collected 2014-01-14 ... | reverse complement strand
CGATCGTGCTCAGTGTGCTGCTGTGGCTGGGACTGTCGCTGACAGGCCGCAAGAATCCCATCACATCCTTCGACACGCTCGTCTCCGACTCGTCGGTGACCGTCGGCATCGAAGGCGACGCGCCGAAATCGCTTGACATCCGCACCGAACAAGGCACCGCCGTGGAGCAAGCGCTGCTCGGCAACGTATACGAAACGCTGGTGTCACGTAGCGAAACCAACAAGCTGCAGCCGGGAATCGCCAGCTCCTGGCAGGCTTCCGACGACGGTCTCACGTACACGTTCACGTTGAACGGCGGCATGACGTTCGCCAATGGGCACAAACTCGACTCGTCCGACGTGGTCTGGTCGCTGCAGAACGCCGTCAACAACCATTACGTGGGAGCCGACCAGCTTGGTGATCTGAAGGAAATCACCAATCCCAATGCGAATACGGTGGTCATCACGCTCGCCAAGCCGAATCCGCGGCTGTTGCGCGCGCTGGCCGGCCGTGCAGGCATCGTGTACGACGCGGAAAGCAAAACCAACTATGCGAAATCGGCGGTCGGATCGGGACCATTCACCGTGTCAACCGCGGACCAATCGCAAATCGTGCTGCAACGCAACGACTCGTATTGGGGCAAAAAAGCCGCATCATCGCAAGTGACGCTCTACTACTACGCCAACGAGGAATCCATGGCCGATGCCATGAAAGCCGGCAAAATCAGCATGGCGCTGCCGCTGAGCGCTTCAACCGCCTCGGAACTGGGCAAAACCAACGGTATTACCGCGGACAGCGGCATCAGCTTCGACAAGGTGATGCTCGCGTTCAACAACGACAACAACAGCCCCTTCTCCGACGAGCAGATCCGCAAGATGACGCGATACGCCATCGATGCGAAGACCATCGCCAAGAACGCGCCCGACGCGTACGCGCCGCTGGGAGGGCCAATCAGCCCGCTGGAAGACGGGTATGAGGACCTGAGCGGACTGTACTCCTACAACCTCGAACAGGGGCAACGGATGCGCACGTATTTCGGAGTGAACTACATCGCGCCAATCGACATTCTGGTGCCGAAGGAATACGAAAGCATCGGCAACGACGTGAAAACCGCCATCGAAAACCTCAATATCAACACCAATCTGGAAGTGCTCGATTCCGCCGCGGACGTGACGGAACGCATGAACGCCGGCACCTATAACATCGCGCTGACCACCATGAGCGACGAAGGTGACGCAAGCGTCTTCGACAACGGCCAGTCCGTGTTCCATTTCGAGAACGGCGACGCACAGCAGGCTTACGCCAATGCCATGGCCGCGACCAACGACAACGATTATCAGGCCCGCATGCGCGATTACGCGCGCGCCGTCAGCGAGAACGCGGCCAGCGACTGGCTGTACACACGCAAGAACTTCCTTGCCGTTTCCGATGGGCTGCAGGGGTATCCGAAGAATCTGACCGATCGTCTGCTGCCGTTGAACAGATTGACGCTGCACTGATTTTTCCACGGTTTTTTATGTGGATTTTCCGCGATTTGCCTGCGATTCCGGCATTCGGTTCGATAGGCGCTGATACGACGGCAGTTGTCACATTCGCTTTCTAGACTAGCGACTATGACTGAAAGCCAAGATAACACCATCAACGCGAACCTCACGCCGCTGCCCGACAAGGTCGGCGTGGACGGTCTCGAAGACAAGTGGCGCGGAGTCTGGGACGAGAGCGGAGTCTACAAGTTCCAGGGCACCCGCGACCGTAAGGCCGTTTATTCCATCGATACCCCGCCGCCCACCGTTTCGGGCCACCTGCACGTCGGCCACGTGTTCTCCTACACGCACACCGATGTGATCGCACGTTTCAAGCGCATGAACGGCTACGACGTGTTCTACCCGATGGGCTGGGACGACAACGGCCTGCCGACCGAACGCCGTGTGCAGAACTATTACGGCGTGCGCGTGGATACGTCCCTGAAGTACGATCCGAATTTCGTGCCGCCGTTCGAAGGCACCGATGGCAAGAAGATCGACGCCAAGGACCAGGTGCCGATCTCCCGTAAGAACTTCATCGAGCTGTGCGAGAAGCTCACCGCCCAGGACGAGAAGCAGTTCGAGGCGCTGTGGCGTTCCCTCGGCCTGTCCATCGACTGGTCGCAGACCTACCACACCATCGGCGAGCATCCGCAGCGCGTGGCCCAGAAGGCGTTCCTGCGCAACCTGGCCCGTGGCGAAGCGTATCAGAAGGACGCTCCGGGTCTGTGGGACGTGACGTTCCAGACCGCAGTGGCCCAGGCCGAACTGGAATCGCGCGAATATCCGGGCTTCTACCACAAGGTGGCGTTCCGTTTCGAAGACGGCACCCCGATCTACATCGAGACCACCCGTCCGGAACTGCTGGCCGCCTGCGGCGCGCTGATCGCGCACCCGGACGACGAGCGTTACAAGCAGTATTTCGGCCAGTACGTCTACTCCCCGCTGTTCCACGTGAAGGTGCCGATTCTGGCGCATAAGGCGGCGGAAATGGACAAGGGCGCCGGCATCGCCATGTGCTGTACGTTCGGCGACGTCACCGACGTCGAATGGTGGCGCGACCTGAACCTGCCGCTGCGTTCCATCATCCAGCGCAACGGCCGCATCGTCATGGACACCCCGGATTGGATCGAATCCGAGGAAGGCAAGCGCATCTTCCAGGAAACCGCCGGCAAGACCACGTTCTCCGCACGCAAGATCATCGTCGACCACCTGCGCGAGTCCGGCGACCTGGACGGCGAGCCGACCCCGACCAAGCGTATGACGAACTTCTACGAGAAGGGCGACAAGCCGCTCGAAATCGTCACCTCCCGCCAGTGGTACCTGAAAAATGGCGGCACCGACGAGAAGCTAAACGCCGAACTCATCGCACGCGGCAAGGAACTGAACTTCCACCCGGACTTCATGCGTGTACGTTACGAGAATTGGGTGCATGGCCTCAACGGCGATTGGCTGATCTCCCGTCAGCGCTTCTTCGGCGTTCCGTTCCCGCTGTGGTACCCGGTGAAGGAGGATGGCACCCCGGATTACGACCATCCGATCACCCCGAGCGAGGACCGTCTGCCGATCGACCCGACCGACGATGTGCCGGAAGGCTACACCGAGGACCAGCGTGACGTGCCGGGTGGCTTCACCGCCGAGCCGGACATCATGGATACCTGGGCGACTTCCTCCCTCACTCCGCAGATCGTGACCCGCTGGGAGGAGCCGGGCGAAGAGAACCAGGCCATTTTCAACGCCACCTTCCCGATGGACCTGCGTCCGCAGGGTCAGGACATCATCCGCACCTGGCTGTTCTCCACCATGGACCGTGCGCACTTGGAGAACAAGTGCCTGCCGTGGGCCAACACCACGCTGTCTGGCTGGATCCTCGATCCGGACCACAAGAAGATGTCGAAGTCCAAGGGCAACGTGGTCGTGCCGGACAAGCCGATCAAGCAGTTCGGCGCCGACGCGGTGCGTTACTGGGCCGCCGCCGCCCGTCTGGGTCTGGATGCCACGTACGACGAAGGCCAGATGAAGATCGGCCGCCGTCTTGCCATCAAGCTGCTCAACGCCACCAAGTTCGCGCTGGCCATCGGACGTGAGGACGAGAACCATCACGTGGGCGCTCCGGCAGTCGCCGCATGGAACCCGGCCGACGTGACCGAGCCGATCGACCGTTCCGCGATGTCCAAGATGGCCGCCGTGGTCCGCGAAGCCACCGACGATCTCAACAACTACGAGCATTCCAAGGCTCTGGAAGTCATCGAGAACTACTTCTGGCAGTTCTGCGACGACTACATCGAGCTGGTCAAGAACCGCGCCTACGGCACCGCCGATTCCACCGGCAACGTGCCGAGCGAGGCCGCGGTGAAGTCCGCACGCACCACGCTGGGCCTGGGTCTTGATGCGTTCGCGCGCCTGCTCGCCCCGTATCTGCCGTACGCCACCGAAGAGGTGTGGAGCTGGATGCATGAGGGCGAGGGCTCCGTACACCGCGCAGCATGGCCTGTGGCCGACGTGTACGCGGCCGCCGCCGGCGACGCATCCGCCGATCTGCTTGCTCATGCCGGTGAGGCTCTGGCCGCGCTGCGTGGTATCAAGTCGAAGGCCAAGGTTTCGATGAAGACCCCGATCTTGTCTGTGACGCTTGCCGTTGCCGACGATGTGCGCGGGTCCATCGAGGCCGCGCTGGGCGATATCGCCGAAGCTGGTCGCGTGACCGGACCGATCGCCTTCACCGCACCGGCTGCCGCCGAGGGTGAGAACGAGGCCGCCGATGTGACGGTCGCCGAAAGCGAGCTAGGCGAACCGCCGGCCAAGAAACCGAAGAAGTGAGTCTCTGAGGTGAGCCGCCAGCGGCTTTTGTAGCGCAGCCGCTCACTTCACCCACATACGAGGGGCCTTTCCTTTGCATGAAGGAGAGGCCCCTCGTATATCCCGTCACTGTCTGCAACTAACCGTGCCCCCTTTTGCTCATATTCAGTCAAAATCGCGGGAAAAATGCTTTCGTGAGCGAAAAGGGGTATAAATCGCAGGCAAAACGGTCGAAATCATATCCCCTTTTGCTCACGTCCGTGCAGAATCGCCCTAAATCGCAAGACGTGCGCGCATAGAACCGTCCTTATCCCGTTCTCGGCTGTTCTCAGCGTACATTCCTGCCCCTGCGCACAAACCCGTACGCGAAAAATGGTTTTTATGGGCGTAATCTCAACGAAGGCACAAGCGGAGGCGGAAATCGCAATCAAAAACCCCGAAACGTACCACGTAAGCGACGGAGCACTATCGGATTTAGTGCATCGCACCAACCGCGTGCTCTACAGCACCGGAACGGACAGGAGGTACTGCGGGCCAGCGGACGAATTTCCGGAACCGTTCCCACCCAATCCGGCCTGCAGCGCATCGTCGAAAACTTCCGCAGCGGCGGCCAATTCGACCGTCTCGTCAATCAAATCGCCATTATCCGGCGTGAAACCGGTTTTCGCCAAGCCATAGCCGGTAATTGGTAGCGAGCTGGCGGACGAATCCGCCGAACCGTCGGACGAATCGCCACCGCTGTTCTTCGAAGAGCCGTCCACTCCCCCGACTTTCGCCACATTCTTCGACGTGGTGTCCGCTGCGGCGCCGAACGACGGGCGTAGTCCGCCCGCGTAGCTCATCACATCATCCATGCTGATGGCGTTCTTGTCATCGACCAAGCTGGTCGAATCGGCGGTGTTGTTCTTCGCCTGCGCGCGTTCGGCCTTGCGTTGCGCACGGGACCGCCGTTTCTCGGCTTTCGCGCACAACGATTGGCTGGCGGAGGCGGAACGCAACGTGTCCAGCACAGAAGCGTCATCGGCAGCGCCCGATTCGGACGTGTCGTCATCCGAATCCAGCTGGTCGGCGAATCGCAGCACGATCTGGTGGAATGCGCTGGCCTGTCCGGTGTGCTCGCTGGCGTCCGCCAACGCGGTCATCGCCGCGGACACCTTGTCGGACGCGGTTTTGAGCTTCTCATTGTCTTTGATGCCGGCACGCACGTCGGCGATCGCCTGGGTTTCGTAGCTGCCAGCCGTGCCTGCGGTGGCGCCCAGTTCCTTAAGCCGAGCCGTGTATGCGTCGGTGAAATCCATCGAATACGGGATCATGGCCGCGGACAGCTGCGATTGGCCGGCACTGTAGTCTTTGGAGCCGCGCTGTTGTTCCTCGCCGGCGCGCTTGGTGAGCTCGTTCACCAAGCCGGATGTGCCGCGCTGTTCGATGGTGCGAATCACCTCGTCGACGGCGTCGGCCGCGCCGATATGCCGGTATGCGGCGCTCACGTCGTTGACGGCGTTGGCCAGGTCTGCCACGGATTTAGCTACGGAGGTATCGCCGTTCAGTTCGGACGCGGTGCCGAGAATGGCGGGAAGCTGTGTGGCGTTGCCGATCGAACCGGACAGATGCGTGGTGTATGAGCCCACGTACGCGTCGATGTAGCCGTCGAACGCCTGATCGTGCGCTTTGGAACGTACGGCGATGGTCTGTTTGGCAAGCGCTTTCTCGTTGTCTCTGAGCTGTTCCAGTTGGGCGATGAGCTTGCGGTTGCGTTGCGAGCCGACGTTGGTCAGACCGTCCACCAAGGTGGTTGCGCGCTTGGTCAGGTCAGGCAGTGATTGCTGAACGTTGCCTTCCACCGCGGCGATGGACAGTGAGCTCATGGTGAAGTGCTTCGCCGTCACGTAGGCGTTGAAGGTCAGGTCCTCGCCCGGTTTGCCGACCGCAGCCACCAGGGTCGAGGTGTTGTCGGATGAGACGAGCACGCCGTCATCGGCGGTCACGTCACTGCCGACGCGTCCGGGAATGGTGAAGGCGACGATTGGCGTCAGATTGGCGGTCACGTCGGGTTTCGTGGCATGCAGGGCGATGCGTATGCCGATCATGCCGGAAGCGTCGGAAACGTCGGAAACGCTTACGTCGGGCCCGTTGAGGGTGAAGGAGGCGGATATTTTCCACGGCAATGCGACAACGCCTTTGGGAACGCGTTTCGACGTGGAGGATCCGCTGTTGGTCAGGAAAAGGCGGCCTGGTTTGTCGATGGAGGTGTAGGCGCTCATCACGTCATCATGCGATGCATCGGCCGCGTACTGCCCATTCTGTTGCAAGGCCGATATCGCGTCGTTCACGCCGACTGCCGCGACGGGAGCGGCGGTGATGACGGCGACCGCGATCGCCGCGGCAAGCGGGCGTCGGGCACCGGATGGACGGTTCGCGGTGGCGTGGCGCATGCCGGACCTCTCAATCGCAATCGAAACAACTTTCCAAGGCATTTAATGTAGTGCCCGGCATGCCCGTCGGCAATGGACGTTCGCGCGGGGCGCGCGGAAAACGGACGGCTCAGGCGAAAACGTCGAGTACGCCCGGGTCTCCCCCGTTTTCGGCGATGCGCTTGTGGCGGCGCTTGGCCTCGGTCACCACGAATTCGCGGTACATTTCGGCGATTTCCGGATCCAGTCCGGCTTCGTCGGCAATGCGATGCAGACGCTCGATCTGGGCATGTTCACGCTGGTAATCGGCCGGCGCGAAGCCCGCACGCGCCTTGAGCACACCCACCTGCGACGTGTATTTGAACCGTTCCGCCAGCAGCGAGACGATGGCGGCGTCGACGTTGTCTATCGATTGGCGCAGCGAGGCGATTTTAGCCACCACATCGGCCACTTCGGGGTTGTTCTGCGCGGTGCGCGCGTCGATGATGGTTTCGGATTCGGTTTCTTCTTCTGGCCGAAGCCAGTCATGTTCGCTGTCGCTCATGGGTATAAGCCTACCGCGCACCCTACCGCGGCATCTGCCGAACAGCGGTCACTTCGCGAAGTAACGCTGCAGCACGATGGTGGTTTCGGTGCTGACCGACACCGTGCGATGGATGAGGTTCAACAGCTCTTCGAGCTTGCTGGGCGATTCGACGCGAACGGTGAGCATGAAGCTGGGCGAACCGGCGACGGAATCGCAGGACATGATGCCGTCGATGTTTTTGAGCTTGTCTGGAATCTCGGCTTCCTGGGAGTAATCGATGGGCGTGACCGCGATGTAGGCGTTCACCGCAAGGCCGCGGCGCTCGTCGTCGATAACCGCCTTGTAGCCGCGGATCACGCCGCGACGCTCAAGCTTCTGCACGCGCGACTGCACGGCGGACACGGACAGGCCTGTCGCCTCGGAAAGGTGGGACAGCGTGGCTCGGCCATCCTTTTCAAGCATGTCGAGGATTACGCCATCGGTCGCGTCGAGCTGGCTCGCAACCGTACGTGCGTCTACCGGACCATTGTCACTGATGGTCATTCATACCCCTTTTCCAACAATCCACTGCACCGGCCGCAATCGACCGTCCCCACTGCAGTTCCATGTTCTTTTTCTTCCTTACCATACCCACTACCGCGCACATACCGTCGCGGAATCGCCGCAGTTTATCCGGACGGCGCAACGCTGTCATGAAATATCTTTGTTTTATTTAGCTCATACCCCCATATCGACCATATATATTTTTCCCATTTATCTTTTCTCGTCGTATTTTTACCTATTTTTTAATTGACAACGTTGTCCAAAAAGTGGCCAATTCCACGAAATTCGTCGAAACGTACGCATAGGAAAGGGGCTACACGGCGATTGCCATGCAGCCCCCTCAAACCTTCAGATTCGCTTGCAGCCGACGACTCAGTTGCCGTTGGTGGCGTTGCCGCTCTGCTGGATGAGCGACGCCATGAAATCGCGGTTGGTCGCTGTCTTCTTCAGGCGTGGCACGAGCGTCTGGTAGGCCTGTTCCGGCTCGAGGCCGCCCAGCAGGCGACGCAGACGGTAGATGATCGGCAGTTCCTGCGGATCGGTGATGAGCTCCTCGCGGCGGGTGCCGGAGGCGTTCACGTCGATGGCCGGGAACAGGCGCTTGTCGGCGAGCTCACGGCTCAGGCGCAGTTCCATGTTGCCGGTGCCCTTGAATTCCTCGAAGATCACCTCGTCCATCTTGGAACCGGTTTCCACCAGCGCGGAGGAGATGATGGTCAGGGAGCCGCCGTTTTCGATGTTGCGGGCGGCGCCGAAGAACTTCTTCGGCGGGTACAGCGCCTGCGCGTCCACACCACCGGACAGGATGCGGCCGGAGGCCGGCGCGGCGATGTTGTAGGCGCGGGCCAGACGGGTCATGGAGTCGAGCAGCACCACCACGTCCTGGCCGAGCTCCACGAGACGCTTGGCGCGTTCGATGGCCAGTTCGGCGACGGTGGTGTGGTCGGAGGCCGGACGGTCGAAGGTGGAGGAGATGACCTCGCCCTGCACCGTGCGTTCCATGTCGGTGACTTCCTCCGGACGTTCGTCCACGAGGACGACCATCAGGTGGACTTCCGGATTGTTGGTGGCGATCGCGTTGGCGATGTTCTGCAGGGTGATGGTCTTGCCGGCCTTCGGCGGGGACACGATCAGGCCACGCTGGCCCTTGCCGATCGGCGCCACGATGTCGATGAGGCGGCCGGTGAGCTTGTTCGGCGTGGTCTCCTGCTTCAGGCGTTCCTGCGGATACAGCGGGGTGAGCTTGCTGAACTGCGGACGATGCTGCGCTTCCTCGACGCTCATGCCGTTGATGGAGTCGATGGACTGCAGCGGCACGAACTTCTGACGCTGGTTGCGACGTTCGCCTTCACGCGGGGCGCGGATGGAGCCGTGCACGGCGTCGCCCTTGCGCAGGCCGTACTTCTTGACCTGGCCCATGGAGACATACACGTCGTTCGGTCCCGGCAGGTAGCCGGACGTACGCACGAACGCGTAGGAGTCGAGCACGTCGACGATGCCGGCGACCGGCACGAGGTCTTCCTTCGGCTCGTCGCGATGCTGGTCGCGGTCGGCGCGATCCATACGATCGTTGCGCTGGTCGCGGTCGGCGTTGCGGTCCATGCGGTCGGCGCGATCGTTACGGTCGTTGCGATCATTGCGATCGCCCCTGCCGCGACGCTCGTCACGCTCGTCGTAATCGCGGTCACGGCCACGCATACGGCGGCCACGGCGATCGTTGCGTCCACGGCTGTGACGGTATTCGTTGTCTTCGGTCTCGTCGCGACGCTTATCATCGTCGGCGTCTTCCTGCGACGGCAGCGTGGCGAGGATGTCATCAAGGTCGCGCACGACGTCTTCGCTCTTCGGCCCGTCCGCCACGCGACGGCGGCGACGCGGCTCGAAATCGTTCCTACGGTCGTCATCACGACGGCGACGGCGGTCATCCTGCTTCGGAGCGGCATCGTCAAGGCCCAGTTCGGCGAGCAGGTCGGCGCCGGCTTCGGCGTCACGATGGTGACGACGCTTCGGCGCTTCATCGTTCGGCTTCAACGCGTCCACCGCTGCCACGGCATCCGCGACTTCGGAGGATTCCGCGGACTTGGCCTGCTTGGCACGGACGGGGCGTTCCTCCTGCTTGGCTTCATCGGCCTTCTTGTCCTTTGCCGATTTGACCTCAGCGTCTGCGGCGGGAGCGGACTTTGGCGCGCGCACGGTGACGCCGGCCGGAGCCTGGCCGCCGGAACGGGCGGCTTGAAGTGTTGCGATCAGTTCGGTCTTGCGCATGGTGGAGACACCACGAAGTCCCATCTGCTTGGCGAGCTCCTTGAGCTCGGGCAGTTTCATATCATCGAGATTAGGGCTTGTTGCCACTGGTAGTTGCCTTTCCTTGGCTTCCACAGGCATGCGCCCGCGACAGCTGTAAAAAAGAATTGCGGAAAATTTCCGTCGAATGAAAAGTCCGCCGCGAAACATCGCGGTTTTCGAACTGTCCTAACCATACAACGCAACCCAGACCAACGCAAAGCGGGCACGCGCGGTCCGCCCGTGCGGTTCGCGCACCGCGCAATCGCAATGAAAATCGCAATGAAAAAGCCCATGCCAAAAAGCATGGGCTTGATCAAAGTTACGCTGCGAAAAATAAATAACGCGTGCGAAGACGCCCGTCTGAGGCCGAAGGCGTACAAAGGTACGTCGAGCGCCGGAGAAAGGGCGTATGCGCACGCGTTATTTATTTTTCTACTTTTCTTCGTGGTAGGACTTGTCAGTGTTGACCGACCACACGTTGTCTTTCGACGTTTCGCCGCTCTTGATGTCCTTGACGGCTTCGATGGCGGTGGCAATGGAGTGGTCCATGTTGTTGTAACGGTGCTGTCCGTTACGGCCAACGCAGTACAGGTTGCCGAAGGAGTCGAGGTAGTCGACGAGTTCGGGCATGCGGTCGTAGGTGTCGAAGTAGGCCGGGTAAGCCTTCTTGACGCGTTCGCGGTGGGAGTCGAGCACGTCCTGCGGGCCGTTGATGACCTGCATGCGGGTGAGCTCCTGGATGGCGAACTTGGTGGCTTCCTCGTCGGTCATGTTCCAGAAGGAGTCGCCTTCCTCGCAGAAGTATTCGAGGCCGATCCACACGGTGTTGTCGACGTCCTTGACCAGGTACGGGCTCCAGTTGTTGAAGATCTGCAGACGGCCGACCTTGTAGCCCGGATCCTGCACGTAAATCCAGCAATCCGGCACGATCGGCGGGTTGCCGAGGGTCGGAATGTCGGTGGTGTTGGTCAGGCGCAGGTGCTTGACGAGCAGGCCGACGGTGACGAAGTCGCGGTACGGCAGGCCGTTGGCGATTTCGGTCATGTCCTTCGGAGCCGGCTGGTCGGAGGCGTCCACGGCGTTGACAAGGTCCTTGACCGGCATGGAGGAAATGAAGTCGTCCGCGGCCATTTCGGTGCGGTTGCCTTCGGAATCCTCGTACACGACGGATGCGATCTTGCCGTCCTTCTGGCGAATTTCCACCACATTGGCGTCGGTGATGACCTTCACGCCGGCGTCTTCGCAGTTGGATTCGACGGTTTCCCACAGCTGGCCCGGGCCGAGCTTCGGATACCAGAATTCCTCGATGAGGGAGGTTTCGACTTCGGAGTTGTCGCGCTTCTTCGGCAGGAGCTTCTGGAAGGCGTTCTTCAGCACGCCCATGATGCTCAGGCCCTTGACGCGCTGTGCGCCCCAGTCGGCGGAGATTTCGGACGGGTGACGGCCCCACAGCTTCTCGGTGTAGCCCTCGAAGAACATGGAGTAGAGCTTACGGCCGAAACGGTTGATGTAGAAGTTCTCCAGATTGGTTTCCGGCAGCTTGTGCACCATGGACTTCAGGTAGCTGAAGCCGGCGACCATGGTGAGCTTGAAGCCCATGGCCTTCAGGGTGTTGGCGCTCAGGGAAATCGGGTAGTCGAGGAAGTGGCGGTTCCAGTAGATGCGGGACACGCGGTGGCGCTTGAGCATCACCTTGTCTTCGATTTCCGGATCCGGGCCGCCCGGCTCCATATCATGCTCGCGGTGGAGCTTCTTGTCATCATAGCTGGGTGCGCCCTGCAGCGGCAGAACGTCCTTCCACCAGTCCATGATGCGGTCGTCCTTCGAGAAGAAGCGGTGGCCGCCGATATCCATACGATTGCCGTCATGCTTGACGGTGCGGGAGATGCCGCCGAATTCGCGGGTGGCTTCCAGCACGGTCACGTCGTACTGTTCGGAGCCACCGTCCTTGACGAGCTCCCAAGCGGCAGTCAGGCCGGCAGGGCCGCCACCGATGATGACCACGGATTGCTTTTGCGTCACTTTGAAGTCTCCTTACAAACAAAATCGAAGATATTCTACCCGAAGGTAGGGAAACGCACAGCGCACCTGTGCGCATGCACACAAAATCACCGCCAAGTCCGACAGCAATCGCCCTGATAGAAGGAAAACCAGCCGTACGGCTTCCGCCGAAGACTGGTTTTCCGTAGGTCTGCTACATGCTGTCGGGAATGTCGATGTCGGTTTTCTGCACTTCCTCGACGTTCACGTCCTTGAACGTGACGATGCGCACGTTCTTGACGAAACGGCTGGAACGGTAGACGTCCCACACCCACGCGTCGGTCAGCCGCACGTCGAAGTAGACGTCCTGGCCGGCGGAACGCACGTTGAAATCGACCTTGTTGGCCAGATAGAAGCGGCGCTCGGTCTCCACAACGTAGGTGAACAGTTTGATGACGTCGCGGTATTCCTTGTATAGGGACAGCTCGGCGTCGGTTTCGTAGTTGTCGAGGTCCTCGGCGCTCATCGTCTGCCTTCCGTGTCGCGCTTGCGGCCACGTCCAAGCGTGCGCCACCAAGCATCCTTCGAGGTTTTGCGCTCATCCGAGCTGTACGGCCAGTTGTTGTCGGCATCGCCGGCCTTCTGGTCCGTCTTCGCCGTTCCGGATGGTTCGTTCGGCTGCGATTCCTGCGATGGCGCGGCAGACGTCTCGTCGGCGGAGGTCTGCGCCGTGTCTCCACTCTGGCCTGCCGCTGCGGCATCGTCCGCATCGCCCTTATGTACGGAGTTGAGTTGGATGGCGATCGAGTGTTCGCGGGCGCTCAACGCCTCCTTGACGCCCGGATTGTCTTCGATCACGTGCATGCCGAACGCGTCGAGCGAGCGGATCGGGTCGAATTCGTCGACGAGCGTGTCCATGACGATGAGGTCCTGGTAACGGTTCTCCGACGCGTTCCACAGGGCATCGCGCGAACGGCCGGACGGCACGAAGCCGAGCGACTGGTAGACGGATACGGAACGCGTGTTCTGTTCCGGCACGGCCACCCAAATGCGGTGCATGCCGAGGCCCGCCGGTTCCGGCGCGAAGCCGTACGTCATCACGCGGGGCATGATGTCTCGCGAGTAGCCGCGGCCGCGGTAGTCCTTGCCGAGCACCACTTGGATGCGGGCGGAACGTGCCCAGCCGTCGATGTCGATGAGGAAGATCATGCCGATCACGTTGTCGGAAGAGGCCGCGTCAAGCTCGCCGTCGCCGTCATGGTCGGCTTCGGTGACGATGGACCATGCGATGGTACGACGAGATTCCGGATCCCCCACGCCGGATTCGTTCGATTTTTCGCCATTGGACCATGCCACGGAACGACGCACCCACGCGTTCACAGCGCCACGTTCGGCCACGCGGTCCTTGCCGGTGATGCCGGATGCGCCGACGTACGCCTCAATGACCTCCATGCGTGCGATGTCGTCGATGGTGGCGGGGTGCAAGTGCACCATCTCGCCCTTGATGGGCGGAATGACGATGCGTTCCGGCAGCTCCCTCGCCCGCTGGTCCGTCGTCTGTTCCTTCGCTGTGGTTTCAGCGTACTCTGACATGATTATCGTTCCCTATGTTTCTCGGCGCGGTCCCTCGCCACACCCATACCGACGGTATTGTACCCGACTGAACGCCAGCTGGGAGTTTTGTTAGGCAAAATCCCCGTGAAACCTCCCCCAGCCGACGCGTGAATCGTACGAAAAGGCATGTAAAAGCAGATAAAAAGCAACAAAATGCAGAAAGGCGTGCGTTTTTACGATTCCTCTCATCG
>ERZ1031078.432-NODE-432-length-14218-cov-9.879333_pt1 | contig 14218 bp, 13 predicted proteins | sample MGYA00518179_ERZ1031078 | MGnify/ENA primary metagenome ERZ1031078 (study PRJEB33719, sample SAMN04261274) | wastewater metagenome | biome: rural village; feature: human; material: feces | host: Homo sapiens | place: El Salvador | collected 2014-01-14 ... | reverse complement strand
CAATGAAGACCGGGAAGCGCATGGGAAAAAGCCTCTGAAAGAAAAGAAGGAAGATCCCAAAGATCCCCCCTCCTGTGGTGGCAGCTCTGATGGAAAAGAAGAAAAAACGGTCAAGGAAAGTACAACGGATCCGGAAAGCGGATGGTTCCGAAAGGGTGAGCATAAAAATGTTTTTGCGTATTCCGTGCAGACAGCCTGTGACAAAAACGGATGGATTCTGGGTTATAGTGTAAATCCCGGCAACCAGCATGACAGCCGGACATTTAAATCCCTGTATGATAAGATAAAAGACATTGGCATTCAGACACTGGTAGCCGATGCAGGATACAAAACACCAGCGATAGCAAAGTTACTTCTGGATGATGGTATCACACCGCTTCTACCGTATAAACGCCCCATGACCCAAGATGGTTTTTTCAAAAAAGCCGAGTATGTGTATGATGAATATTTTGACTGCTATGTATGCCCGAACGATCAGGTGCTGGCTTATCATACGACGAACCGTTCCGGATACCGGGAATACAAGAGCTGCGGAATCATCTGTGAAGGATGTCCATATCTGAAGCAGTGCACAGAAAGCAGGGATCATGTGAAGGTAGTGACCCGGCATATCTGGGAGCCGTACATGGAAAAGTGTGAGGATATCCGGCATACGATTGGGATGAAGGAAGTGTATGCGCAACGGAAAGAGACCGTAGAGCGCCTCTTCGGAACAGCAAAAGAAAACCACGGATTCCGCTATACACAGATGATAGGAAAAGCCCGGATGGAAATGAAAGTCGGGCTTACGTTTGCCTGCATGAATCTGAAAAAACTGGCAAAGATGATAGCCAGGAAGGGAAAAAGGGGAACCCAAAAGTGTTTATTATTGATCAAGTACACACTTTTTGAACCCAAAACAAGAAAAACGCTTCTGGAGTGCTGACCAAAAGCGTTTTGTCTACAGTCTGAGAGGATTAGGCCGTATGGCTTAATCCTCTTCGTCTTCCTGATGGGATTTCGGCAGGGAGAAGATAAATTCACTTCCAACGCCGGGAGTACTGATTACATTGATATGCTCATTGTGAGCATTGATAATCTCTTTTACAATGGAAAGACCCAGCCCGGTTCCCTTTTTATCTTTGCCTCGGGATAGGTCGGATTTGTAAAATCTGTCCCAGATCAGCTTCAGATCTTCTTTCGGAATACCGATTCCTGTGTCTTTTACGGAGACAAACAATTTATTTTTCTTCTCCGAGGTCTCAATGTGGATCACTGAATCATGGTGACTGAACTTAATGGCATTGTCCATGAGATTATAGAGTACCTGCTGGATCTTACCCATATCTGCATGAACATACATTTCATTGCCGGTCAGGATCATCTCAATAGCAATGGATTTGTTATGACAGGTGCCCTCAAAGGTACTTGCAGTATTACGGATCACTTGATTGATATCAAAATCTGTTTTATCTAAGAGCATTCCTTTGGTGTTAAGATTATTCAAGGTTAAAAGGCTGTTGGTCAGCTTCGTCAGTCGTTCTGTTTCATTCAATACGATAGTAATGTATTTTTCGTGCATTTCCGGTGGAATCGTGCCGTCCAGCATAGCCTCCAGATATCCCCTTATAGAGGTCAGGGGGGAACGGAAATCGTGGGATACATTGGCTACAAACTTTTTCTGATCATCTTCGGAACGGGCAATTTCGCTTGCCATATAGTTCAGACAGGAAGCAAGATAACCGATTTCATCCTCACTGTCCACCTGAAATTCATAATGCATATTACCGGCGGCATACTGCTCTGTGGCATGAGTGATCTTCCGCAGAGGAATATATACGATCTCGGTGAAAAAGATCAGAATGATCAGGGATAGCAGGAACAGGATTGCCAGGGTGATATAGGAAATATTCAGCAGGCTGTTACAGGATTTCTGAATATCATTCATATCGGTATGAATGACTACATAGCCTTTTACCTTGTAGTTGGAGGTAATGGGAGCAAATACAGTAAGTACATCTGAATCAAAATTACCGAAGAAATCACCAACAATGTAATAGGAGCCGCTGGTTACAGTCGAATCAAAATTCTCAATGACTACCACATTCTCCACATCTAAGGGACTATTGGTATCCAGTACCAGTCGTCCGGAGGGATTGATGATGCGAATCTCGGAATTCAGGTAGACCGCCAGGGAGTCCAGCTGCATTTTAACGGTCTCCAAAGTTGTTTCACTGGTGTACAATCCGCCGGCATAGGTTCCGGCGATCAGGGTTGCTTCGGAATAGAGACTTTCTGCCTTTTCCCGGATCAGATGTTCTTTGGTCATATTAGGAACAAAAGTTGTAACAATGATGAAACCAAATACACCAAAAATAAAATATGCGAGTATAAATTTTAGATAAAGTGTTTTTTTCATAACAAATCCTGCTTTTGGTATGACTTAATTACGTACTTCGAATTTATAGCCGATGCCCCAGATGGTGCTGATCTTCCAGTTGGCATGATCCTTGATCTTCTCGCGGAGACGCTTGATATGCACATCCACGGTACGGGTATCACCGATATATTCATAGCCCCAGATCTGATCCAGAAGCTGTTCTCTGGTGAATACATGATTCGGTGAGGATGCTAAAAAGTAGAGAAGCTCCAGTTCTTTCGGCGGCATTTCCACAGTGTGTCCCATATAGATGACGGAATAATTGGTCAGATTAATGGTCAGGTCCGTATATTCCACACACTTGTCGTTGGGATTTTCTGTGGGGGCATTGGAGGGCTTGTAACGTCTGAGGACTGCTTTGGCGCGTGCCACCAGTTCCTTGGAGTCAAAAGGTTTTTCCATATAATCATCCGCACCCAGCTCCAGTCCCAATACCTTGTCGAAGACTTCACCTTTTGCGGAAAGCATGATGATGGGAACGGAGTATTGTGCCCGGACTTCTCTGCACACCTGATAACCATCAATGCCGGGAAGCATCAGATCCAACAGAATCAGATTCGGAGCAAAGGTCTCCATAGCCGGCATCACGGATTCTCCGTCATTAACGATCATGGTATCAAAACATTCCTTCGTCAGATATAGGGAGATCAGTTCCGCAATATTATTATCATCATCTACAATGAGAATTTTCTGTTTACTTACCATGTAGTATAGGCCTCCTGTCAGTTATTATTTAAAAGTAACAATGGTTACGCCGGCATCACCTTCACCGTATTCACCCAACCGGTATTCTTTGACGTATTTCAGACGTTTTAAGTGAGACTGTACGGCATTGCGCAGAGCACCGGTGCCTTTTCCGTGTACGACTCTCACACTGGGGAGATGAGCCAGATAAGCGTCATCCAGGTATTTATCCAGTTTTGCAATGGCTTCATCTACCGTACATCCCAGAAGGTTGATCTCGGAGGACACGGAGAAGGACTTGGACATTTTCAACTTGCCGGTGTTGGTACGCTGCAGGGCAGGTGCTGTAATAGTCTCTTCTTTTACCGGTACGAGATCATTAACATTCGTCTGCATTCTCATAATTCCGCATTGTACAAAGAGGTTGCCCCTGGCATCAGGCAGAGTGTTTACGATTCCCTTGAGATTCATAGAAATGATCTTCACGGAATCTCCTTTTTTCAATTTCTTCGGATCCACGGTCTTCTGATCAGCAGGTTTCTTTTGTGTATTACCAAGAGCCAACTTTCTGTTCTTCTCATTGATCTTGTCACGGACCTTCTGTCTCTTTTTCTCCAGTTCCTTGATGTCGGCGGAAGCGCCTGCTTTATTGAAATCACGGATGGTTTCGTCGGCTACATCCTTTGCTTCCTGGAGAATGGCTCTTGCCTTCTCATTAGCATCGCGGAGAATTTTGTCTTTAGCCTGGTCGATTTTTTCGTTTTTCTTCTGTAACTGTTCCTGTAAGGTACGGATCCGTTCTTTGTACTCCGCAATCTCCTGCTGTTCTTTTTCAATGGTCACACGGCTCTGTTCCAGATCGGCGATGACATCTTCAAAGCTTTCGTCCTCTTTGCTGATCTGCTCTTTTGCAGCATGGATGATCTCGTCGGACAGTCCGAGTTTGGAAGAAATGGCGAAAGCATTACTTTTACCGGGAATACCGATGAGCAGACGGTAGGTGGGGCGAAGGGTCTCCACATCAAATTCACAGCAGGCATTTTCTACAAAATTCGTGGAAAGTGCGTAGATTTTCAGCTCACTGTAATGCGTGGTAGCCATGGTGCGGATGCCGCGGTCATGCAGATAATTTAAGATAGCAATTGCCAGAGCGGCACCCTCCGTAGGATCTGTTCCGGCACCGAGTTCATCAAATAAACACAGGGAATCCGCATCTGCGTGCTGCAAAATGTGGACAACTCTGGTCATATGAGAAGAGAATGTGGACAAACTCTGTTCAATACTCTGCTCATCTCCGATATCTGCGTATACTTCCGAAAAAATAGACAGTTCGGAACGATCCAGTGCCGGAATATGCAGTCCCGCCTGCCCCATCAGGGTAAACAGTCCCACCGTCTTCAGAGACACGGTCTTACCACCGGTATTGGGACCGGTGATCACCAACAGGTCAAAATCTTTACCCAGACGGACATCAATGGGAACCGCCTTTTTCTTATCTAACAGTGGATGACGGCCCTTACGGATCTGGATGTAATGCTCAGTGTTGAAAATAGGTTCTGTGGCATTCTGTTCCATGGCAAGTTTTGCCTTGGCAAAGATAAAGTCCAGCGTAGTCATGATCTTCTGATCCGCGGCAAGCTCTGAGGTATGAACAGCAGCCTGGCTGCTCAGATCACCCAGAATAACTTCAATCTCCTCCTGCTCCTGCAAATCCAGTTCTTTTAATTGGTTGTTCAGGTTCACGACAGCAGCCGGCTCGATGAAAAAGGTAGAACCGGTGGAGGACTGGTCATGCACCATACCGCTCACCTGGCTCTTATATTCGGCTTTTACGGGGATACAGTAGCGGTTATCACGCATGGTAATGACTGCATCCTGCAAAAAGGTACGGTAAACGCCGTTTACCATGGAAGTCAGCTGGCTATGGATTTTTTCATTGGTGGACAGCTTGGAGCGGCGGATACTTTTTAATTTAGGACTGGCATCATCTGCCATCTCCTCTTCCGATAAAATACAGCGGTTGATCTCATTAGCAAGCTGTGTCATAGGGGTGAGTCCCTCAAAGTAGGCATCCAGGCTGTCATTTGGGAGGTCTTCCCGTTCTTTTTTTCCATAGGTTTTGATCCGGCTGACATTATCCAAAAAGGATGCCAGCTTCAACAATTCGGACATGGACAAAGAACTACCGATTTCCAGAGAACGGATGGAAAAACCTAAGTCTCTGTTACTTCCAAATGAGGTGCTGCCGATACGGAAGAGACGGGCCAAAGCGTCTTTTGTCTCCCGCTGTGCGGTTCTGATAGTGGAAAGATCAGTGGAAGGCACCAGATCGCGGCAAAGCTTTTTACCTGGCTCAGAGTCGGCCTTCTCCGTGAGGAGGTCGATGATCTTATTATATTCTAAAGTGGTGAGTACTTTTGTGTTCATGTGGGGCTCCTTAATATTGAAATTCGCAATCCGGACTATCGTCCTTCTTGCTCATGTCTGTTTGCTCCCCTCATAGAAATCCTGCTTTGCCTGCAAGCAGTCACGCAGGATTTTATGGGTGAGCTTATTATACCATATTTATTGCCTTTTTTGGTACAGTTTTGTATAATTGAGATATTAGAGTCCTAAGAAAAAGCCGGTGTATCTGTAGGCAGCAGAGGAGGCATATTTATGGCGGATTCGCAAGAAAATAAGCAGAAGGAACAAAATGACGTTTCTGAGAAAAATTTTATGATAGAAAAGATCAAGGAACGTCCGGTAAATAAGAAAAAGCTGTTGCGCAGGACTTTGATCACGGTTTCCATGGCGGTGATCTTCGGTCTGGTGGCCTGTTTCACTTTCTTGGTTTTGGAACCGGTGATCAGTAATTGGTTGTACCCGGAAGAGGAACCACAGGTGGTGGTATTCCCCGAAGATCAGGATGAGATGTCTCCGGAGCAGATGCTGGCAGAGAATATGCAGCAGGAGAATCAGAACAGTCAGTCCTCTTCTGTTCCTGGTGAGATTATGGAACAGGAGCAGATCCGGGAACTGTTATCCGGAATCATATTGGATCTGGATAATTACAAACAGATTTACAGTGCTCTTGCCCAGTATGTGGCAGAAATGAACCGTTCCATGGTTACTGTGACAGGAGTGTCATCCGGTGTGGACTGGTTCAATAATGTAAATGAGAGCAAGAATCAGTCATCCGGTGTGATCATAGCGCAAAATGGCAAGCAATTACTGATTTTAACCGATTATTCTCCGGTAAAACAAGCAGATGACATTATTGTCACATTCAACGAGGGCACCCAGGCAGATGCATCTTTGAAGGAAAAAGATGAGACTACAGGTCTGGCGGTGATTGCCGTAGAGCTGGATACTCTGAATAAAGATTTTCTGAAGAATGATATTACGATCGCTACTTTTGGATCTTCTAATATCAAAGATATTGCCGGACTTCCGGTGGTGGCTTTGGGGCGTCCCATGGGTACGAACGACTCACTGGGATATGGCATCATTACTTCTTCCGCCAGTGAGTCGGCGGCATCGGATACCACTTATCGGATTCTGCAGACGAATATTGTAGGCAGTCAGAATGCAGGCGGCGTATTATTCAATCTTCAGGGACAGGTCATTGGTATCATTACCAATGGCAAATCTGCCACAGATATGAAAAATATGGTTTGTGCTTACGGTATTACGGAATTGAAGCGTCATATCGAGAAAATGTCGAATGGAGAAAAATTCGCCTATCTGGGTCTTAAGGGTGTGGATGTCACAGAGGAAGCTAACAGCGAACTTGGGGTTCCTTACGGAGCTTATATTAAAGAGGTAGAAATGGACTCTCCTGCAATGCTGGCGGGAATCCAGCAGGGAGATGTCATCACAGGATTCGGTGAACGCATGATCATCAGCTTTGACGAGTATACGAACTCTCTGCTCAGTATGAAACCGGGAGATAGTGTAGAACTGACGATTATGCGGCAGTCACAGCAGGAATATAAAGAGATGAAATTCGACATCACATTAACGGTGTTGAAATAGATTGACAGAAAGGTTTGGACAACAATATGAAATTTATAAAAGAGTTAAAAGAAGGCGACAGAGTATTTGATATTTATCTGTGCAAACATAAACAGGAGGCTGTTACCAAGAACGGTAAACCCTATGAAAGCGTGATTTTACAGGATAAGACCGGAACTATCGACGCCAAGGTATGGGAGCCGAACAATCCGGGCATCGGTGATTATGATGATCTGGATTACATAGAGGTATACGGTGATGTGACAAATTTCCAGGGGCAGCTTCAGATCAGCGTAAAGCGTATCCGTGTCTGCCATGAAGGAGAATATAATCCATCCGATTATCTGCCGGTGAGCTCCAAAGGCATCGACACTATGTACAATGAATTAAAGACGCTGATCGGAAGTATTAAGAACACCTATTTGCACCAGCTGTTGCAGGATCTGTTTATTGACGATGCAGATTTCGCAAAAAAATTCTGCAACTCTTCTGCAGCCAAGACAGTGCATCACGGTTTCGTAGGCGGGCTGCTGGAGCATACTCTGAGTGTTACCAAATTATGTGACTACTACTGTTCTGCTTATCCTATTTTGCAGAGAGATCTGCTACTGACAGCAGCTATGTGTCATGATATCGGAAAAGTAAAAGAGATCTCTGCATTTCCGGTGAATGATTATACCGATGACGGTCAGTTATTGGGACATATCGTGATGGGCGCACAGATGGTTGGGGAACGTGCCGCTAAGATCGACGGATTCCCTCACAATCTGCTGGCAGAATTACAGCATTGTATTCTGGCGCATCACGGTAAACTGGAATACGGCTCCCCAAAGGTGCCGGCGCTGATCGAGGCAGTGGCTCTGAATTATGCGGATGATACGGATGCCAAAATGGAGACCTTTAAGGAAATTCTGGAAAATAACAGTGAAAACAGTGGCTGGCTGGGTTACAACAGATTGTTTGAATCCAATCTGCGCGCTACCAAAATGGAATAAATAACAGAATAAATACTACAAATTCTATGAACAGACAGGAAAGAGAGGAAACATATGGAAATCAGTGCATGTGTAAAATATGTGGGGGTAAACGATCATCAGGTAGATCTGTTTGAGGGACAGTATAAGGTTCCGAACGGAATGTCTTACAATTCCTATGTGATCCTGGATGACAAAATTGCCATTATGGACACAGTGGATGGCTTTTTCACCGAAGAATGGCTGAATAATGTGGAACAGGTTCTTGATGGGAAAATGCCCGATTATCTTGTTATACAGCATATGGAACCGGATCATTCCGCCAGTATTCCGGCTTTTCTGAAAAAATATCCCAAAGTCACAGTGGTATCCACAGCTAAGGGATTTCAGTTCATGGAACAGTTTTTCCCGGAGTTTTTCGCCGGTCAGGGATTACCTGCGGAACAACGCATTGTTGCGGCGAATGATGGCGTCCTGGAGCTTGGACAGCACAGCCTGCATTTTGTCTATGCACCCATGGTACATTGGCCGGAAGTCATGATGACTTATGAGGCAACCGAGAAAATACTGTTTGCGGCAGATGGCTTCGGTAAATTCGGTGCGCTGGATGCAGAGGAAGAATGGGCGGACGAAGCCCGCCGCTACTATATCGGTATTGTCGGAAAATATGGTCCCCAGGTACAGGCTGTTCTGAAAAAAGCGGCAGGACTGGACATTCAGACCATTTGCTCTCTTCACGGTCCGGTACTTAAGGAGAATCTGGGATTCTATCTGGAAAAATATGATAAGTGGTCTTCTTATCAGCCGGAAGAATCCGGAGTGGTGATTGCCTATGCTTCTGTCTACGGCAATACCAGAAATGCTGCAGAATACCTCGCGGATGTTTTGCAGGAAAAAGGACAGAAAACAGTACTGTATGATCTGGCAAGATGCGATAAGGCAAAAGCTGTTGCCGATGCTTTCCGTTATGACAGACTGGTGCTGGCGGGTATTACTTATAATGGAGACCTTTTCCCCTGCATGCGCAGTTTTATCGAAGGTCTGACCGAGCGTAATTACCAGAATCGTAAGGTGGCAATCATTGAGAACGGCACGTGGGCACCCATGGCAGGCAAACTGATTCTTGGAATGTTTGAAAAAAGCAAGAATCTGACATTTACGGAGACTACGGTAAGCATCAAGTCTGCCATGAATGCGCAGAACAAGAGCGAGATCGGAAAACTCGCTGAGGAACTTTGCTGAGAAAATTTTTCACACGCAAACAAGAGCCTGTGTAAGCTATTTTAGAATATGGCACTAAAGTACAAAAAAGTTTGCAGGTTACGGAAAGGCATAAGGATATTTATGGAATTTAAAAAGAACGATTGTGTAACGGTGACCATAGAGGATATGGGAAGTGACGGAGAAGGAATCGGTAAAGTAGACGGTTTTACCCTCTTTATCAAAGATGCCGTTATCGGCGATCAGGTGGAAGCCAAGATCATAAAAAGTAAAAAGCACTATGCTTATGCCAGATTAGAGAAGGTGTTACAGCCTTCTCCTTTTCGTGTGGAACCGAAATGTGCATACCACAGACAGTGCGGCGGCTGTCAGCTGCAGGCACTCTCCTACTCCGAGCAGCTGCATTTCAAGGAACAGAAGATCCGCAATAATCTGATCCGGATCGGTGGGTTCGATGCGGAATACATTGATGAACGCATGCAGCCCATTGTAGGCATGGAGGAACCCTTCCACTATCGTAATAAAGCGCAGTACCCCATAGGAACTGATAGAGACGGTAATGTCATCACCGGTTTCTATGCCGGACGCACCCATACAATTATCGCCAATACAGACTGCGCTCTCGGTGCTTCCGAGAATCAGCAGATCCTCGAAACCATACTCTCCTATATGCGGAAAAATAAAATAACTGCCTATGACGAAGTCACTGGCAAGGGTCTGGTACGTCATATATTGATCCGGAAAGGCTTCACCAGTGGACAGTTGATGGTATGTCTGGTCATTAATAAGAATATGACAAAAATGTCATACCTTACTGCCGGAGTACGGAAGAATACGAATGAGTTTTTACCAAATCAGGGAGAATTATTGACTGCACTGGCAGAAATCCAAGGTATGACAAGTGTGTCAGTCAGTATCAATACCGAGAAAACCAATGTGATCATGGGTACCGAGATCCATAATCTCTGGGGTGAGAGCACCATTGAGGATACGATCCACGTAAGGAACATGCAGAAAGAAAATTACCCTTATACCGGGGATGCATTAACCTTCAAGATCTCTCCCCTCTCCTTCTATCAGGTAAACCCTGTTCAGACTGAAAAACTCTATAGCCTGGCACTGGAATATGCGGGACTGACCGGAAAAGAGACCGTTTGGGATCTCTACTGTGGTATCGGAACCATCTCTCTCTTCCTGGCGGGTAAAGCCAAAAAGGTGTGCGGCGTGGAGATCATCCCCCAGGCCATCGACGATGCCAGAGAGAATGCAAAGAGAAACCATATTGAAAATGCTGAGTTTTTCGTGGGCAAAGCAGAGGAAGTCCTGCCGGAATTCTACAAAAAGGCAACCACAGAAGCATCTTCCGATGAAATGCTCCATCCGGATGTCATTGTCGTAGATCCACCCAGAAAAGGCTGTGATGATGCCTGCTTAAACACCATGCTCCGCATGCAGCCCGAACGCATCGTATACGTCAGCTGTGACTCCGCCACCCTTGCCAGAGACCTGAAGATCCTCTGCGATGGTGGATATGAGATTCGGAAGGTTCAGGGCGTGGACCAGTTTGGGATGACTGTGCATGTTGAGACAATAGTGTTGCTACAAAGAGAAACCTTGTAGAAATCCTTAGATTTAGACACTTTTCTCGTCATGTGGTGTTTGACTTAGAGGGCGATAGATTCCGTAATAAGCGTATTGAGGACTATATCACCGTTTCAGTAGTCATTGATATGGAGTGTGGGAACACAAAAAATTGAATATTCAGAATGGAAAGGACATCGTGAGAACGGTGTCCTTCTGAAGCGCACCTTTGACGAATACAACGTGCGCTTTATCGCCGCCAATGACAACCTTGACACCGCCAACGGCTTTGATATTATGTCGATTTTCCGTGACGTGATAAATGAGTGGTACGTTGCCGACACCAGCCGCAAAATCAAGACCGTTTTCAAGTCAAGAATGGAAAAGGGCTTGCGCTGCTCTGGTAGTGTCTGCTACGGCTACCGCGCTTCCAAAGAGGAAAAAGGCGAGTGGGTAATTGACGAGGAAGCCGCCGCTGTTGTGCGCCGTATCTTCCAGAGCGTCCTTGCCGGGGAAACCATAGCTAGCATAGCAAAGGCACTCCGCGCCGAGAAAATCCCTATCCCGTCCGAGCATTGAAAGCGGACGGGCAAGTCAGTCCGGGCGGCAAAGTACGCCGACCCCTACGCATGGTCAGCGACCACTATCGGCTACATACTGAAACGCCCGGAATACACAGGGCGCAAGGTATTGGGGAAAACCGTATGCGAGAACTACAAGACCAAAAGCACCCGAAAGACCGTGCCGGAGGAACAGCACGTTTTTGAGGGCGCAATCCCCGCCATTGTGGACGGGGAAACATGGAGAACGGTACAGAAGATACGGGAAACCGTGCGCCGCGCCCCGAAGCGGCAGAATGCCCCTAACCGCTTGACCGGGCTTCTCTATTGCGCCGACTGCGGTTCAAAGTTGACACACCGCTATAACCTTGTGCAAGGGAAATGGACAGAGGACGCTTTTGTCTGCTCCGGCTACCGCCAGCTTACCCATGACTGCACCATGCACTATATCCCCACGGCGAAGATTGAAGCCGCCATCCTTGCCGTTATCCAGCGCGTGAGCTGGTATGTGCGGCACAACGAAAAGGAGTTTACAGAGCGCGTCCGGGAAGCGTCCGACTAGAACCAAGAAAAGACCGTCAAGGAGTGCAAGCAGAAAATCAGCAAGGCACAGAAGCGGTACAAAGAGCTTGACGGGCTTGTAAAAAAGCTGTATGAGGGCAACGCCACAGGCAAGATACCCGACAAGCATTTCACCTGGCTGCTGAATGAGTATGACGGGGAACAGACCGGGCTTGAAACGTCCATAGCTGAATGGCAGAGGCAGATAGAGAACTGGAACGCCGACAGGCTGAAAACAGACCAGTTTATCTAGCTTGTGAAACGCTACACTGATTTCTCCGAACTTACAACGCCCATGCTCAATGAGTTTATCGAGAAAGTCGTTGTGCATGAGGGCGAGGGGCGGGGGAATGACCGCCGCCAGCGGATAGACATTTATCTGAATTTTATCGGAGCTTTTGAAGTGCCGGAATATATCGTTACCCCGGCAGAAGTGGAGGAACAACGCCGCCAGCGTGAGGAACAGGCGGCAAAGGAAGCCCGGTCAAAGGAGCTTGCAAAGGCGCGGTATGAGAAGCGCAAGGCAGAGAAACGGGAATTTACCGCAAGGAAGAAGGCGGGGCTTCTCACCCCGGAGGAACAGGAAGCGGAGGAAAAGCGGCTTGCACATAACCGGGAATGGCAAAATGAACGGCGGGAGAAACGAAAAGCTAGCGAGCCGGAGAAGCCACCCAAGCAGAAATCCATAAAAGAGCTTATGGCACTGGAAAAGACTGGGGCAGACCTCACGCCGGAGGAAACGGAACGGCTTGCGGCATACCGCCGGAAGAAAGCAGACCAGCAGAGAGCAAGGAGGGAGAAAAAGAAAACCGATCAGTCAGAGGAAAAGGTCAGTTAGTATAAAAACGGAATAGCTTGTAGTGCAAAGGCAGGAGCGTTGTGGAAATATGCATAACAGGCTATTCCGCTATAGATAACTCTGTTCACAGCACATGGAAAAGCTAAAGAGCAGCTTTCCCACGTCCTGCAAACAGAGTTACCCACATCTCCATAAGATAGCCAGTTATACACATTCCCACAATGCCGACTACTACGGAATCCCTCTCATTCTTTTATATCTTTATATGTTAAAGCACAAGATAGAAAAATCTACCACCATATGCTAAAATGAGTGATGTTGGCTCCATAAATTGCAGTGCAACTCAATTTTTCTAAGATGCAACGGAAAGTTACCATCAATTAAATGACTGTTGGTGGTATGCAACCAGTAAATTGTAGTATTTTTTTATCGGAGGTGATGAACATGAGCATAGCAGAACGGCTTCAGGAATTGCGAAAACAATCAGGCTATTCACAGGAGCAAGTTGCTGAAATGTTGGGGCTTTCAAGACAAGCTATTTCAAAATGGGAAAGCGGACAAGGAAAACCCGAAATTGACAACATAGTGAAATTAACAGAAATTTATAATGTAAGTGCAGATTATATTCTGTTAGGCACTGAAAAGGTATCTGTTCCAGTGTCAGAGAAAAAAGAATTGAGCCACGAATACAAAAAGGCAATAGGTATAATTGCCATAATAGCAGCAACAGCAATAGTCACAGTGTTATTTATTACTGCTTTGGGTTTACTTTCACGATTAGGAATTTAGGAGGAAAATTATGGAGCGAACAGGAAAAATCTCAAAATTGTTTCTTACTATTCTTTTGTTTAGCATGATTGTTATGACAATGAACGGTTGTGCTTATGTTAATAACAAGAATTGGGACGACATGACACCAGCAGAACAAGAAGAAGTACGACAAAATTTTGAAGAAGAACGAGAAGAATTGGAAGAAGAGTTTTCTGATGATAGCTTTGCACAGTATATTCTTGACAAAGTTGAACAAGCAATTAAAGAATAATTATCACTTTGCGATGTTGTAGATAATCACATTGTTGAGTAATTAGAGGGGCGACAGTCTAAAGTGCTGTCGCCTCTCTGAATTATAAAAATGCAACCGTAAACTATGCACCGCCCCATGTGGGAGAAAGGAGGAAATTTCTATGACCTGCACAGAAGCATACAAGGAACACATCATGTATTCTTTCAACGGTTTCTGCAAAGTCGTCATACGCTATGCCGCTATCAACGCATGGCGCGACAGGAACAGGCGGCGGCAAAGAGAAATATCCTTTGAATACCTCACAGAAGAAAAATTCTATCCTCTAAGCACATCAGACGAAGCTCTCAAATCACCCTACACCTGGATCAGACTGTGCATTAAACGCACTCGCCATTGATG
>ERZ1031078.426-NODE-426-length-14290-cov-6.769582_pt1 | contig 14290 bp, 18 predicted proteins | sample MGYA00518179_ERZ1031078 | MGnify/ENA primary metagenome ERZ1031078 (study PRJEB33719, sample SAMN04261274) | wastewater metagenome | biome: rural village; feature: human; material: feces | host: Homo sapiens | place: El Salvador | collected 2014-01-14 ... | reverse complement strand
TTCTCTCACTGACATACATTCCTTTTTCGGAAACAAGCTTGCCGAGAATGTTTTCGGGGTGTCTGACGAAGTATTCGTTAATCGGTATTCCGTCAATTTCACCCAGAGAGAAGAAAGTTTCATCCGATTGAGAAACGCCCTTCGGACGCTTGCGAAGAACAACAATGTCAGTAGTTACTTCTGTTCCGGCATTTGTTTTGAATGCATTGTTCGGAAGTCTGAATGCAGCTACAAGGTCGGCTTGCTTTGCAATAGCATCTCTTGTTTTGGGGTTTGCTTTGTCAAGCGTTCCTGTGGAAGTGATAAACATTACGATTCCACCGTCTTTTACCTTGTCAAGCGTCTTTACAAAGAAGTAATCGTGCAGCATATGTTTCTCGCCCTTGTATGGATATGTTGTTGACGAGAACGGCACATTGCCGACAGCAACGTCGAATGAACCATCGTTGTATCTAACATCTTGATAAGGTGCTATTTTGATATCTGCATCCGAGTAAAGGACTTGAGCGATTCTTCCAGTGATGCTGTCCATCTCAACGCCATAGAGCTTCGTTTTCTTGGCAATATCTTTCGGAAGCATACCGAAAAAGTTACCTGTACCCATGGAAGGTTCAAGCAGATTTCCGCCTGTAAATCCCATGTGTTCAAGTCCTTTATACATTGCTTCTATTACATCAAGGGAAGTGTAATGTGCGTTCTGCGTAGAGCGTTTGGCGGCGTTATATTCTTCTTCGCTCAACATCTCCTTGAGTTCTCTGTTTATTGAGTAGTTTGCAAATGCGTCAGCCAAACCACCCCAACCTTTGTATTTTGCGAGTACGTTCTTTTCAGCAGCTGTCGCAGGTCTGTTCTCTTTTTCGATTTGGAACAGAGTTTTTATCGCTTCGATGTTGTCTGCTGTCTTTGGACGTGTCGTATTGATATACTTGCGTGTTTCTATGTCAAATGAGAAGTTAACGGGTTTCTTCGCCGACTGTTTTTCGCTTACAGGCTTTCTTCCACTTGTGTCAACATCTGTGATATCCCCTCCGACGTCATGTCCCTCGCTGTCGTTTCGTTCATCAGTTCCTGTGTCGCTCTTTGCTGAAATGTCGGGTTCTCCGTTTCGTACACTTTTTCCGGCGTTTGTGTCTCCGTCAGCCACTCGAGGTAATCGAGTTCCGTCTCCTCCGCTCTTTCCGCCATTTCGTCCAGAAGTTTCTCGTACTCCTTCTCCTTGCGGAGCTGTTTCCTCCACTTCGGGGCGTAATCCTTGAACATCAGGTCTATTCTCTTTCTCCAAGTTGATACCATTGTTTTTTATCTCCTTTTCTGTTGTTTGTTTTGTTGTTGTTTCGCTCTGTAGTTTGCTTTTGCCTTGGTAAACCATAGGCTTTGTTTTATCCAATGTGTTTCCTCTGACCGGCATGATGATTCCGTTCAGGTTGCCGTCGTCATCCGTTGCCGCGAGTGCATAATAATTCGGTGAATCAGAAGATTTGAAACGAGCGAATCCCCATATGTTGCCTTTTTTATCGAAATACTTAAGGTATTTATTGTCAATATATGTTGGCTCACCTTGTGGGTTCTCGAACTCGACCAGCGTCAAGCCGCCCGGCTGTGTATAAGTTGTCTCTGGCAGCTTTTTTGCGGGTGTGATATGCTCTAAGTCCAATATCGTAGGTGCATCGACATTCACAAATGCTTTCGATTGTTTTTTGAGATCCGCCTTTATCTCGGACAACTGCTCTTTCGACACACGTATTATTGCGGCGCCGTCAGAGACAAAACTGCCGCCGTTAATTTCAACTCCAAAAGCAGTCGGAGCGTTCTTGAGCATATCGAGTGCCTGTTTTGTGCTTGCGGCAGTAACAGTTGACGCGTCTGTTTCCGTGTTAGGGACAGTGGGAGGTGTTTCCGGCTCGTCTGTTTTTGTCTCGGAATCCGCTATATCTCTTTCGATTACGGCGCGAGACAGCTCTTCGGTAGTGCGTGATGTCCCGTCTTTACCGAAGCCGCCTATATCAACAAGGAATTTACCGTTCTCCAGGTAGTCAAGCACCTTATAGGTAAGTCCGCTGCTTGTGTATTCAACGCCGATTAAGTCCGCTCCCTCGGATTTGTCGTGAACTACAGGCTCGGTGACGTTCGCAAATTCCGAGACTGACGTAGCTTTGTCGAAAGGAACGAGGAATCCGCCTGCAAACTTGCTGTATTTGCCGCCGACAGCTTCCATTCGCTTCTTCAGTTCTGCATATTGGTCTTTGCCGATATACTTGTCAATTGTATAGAGGTTGGACTTCTCGCCGGTTTTGGTATGTGTATATTCCTTACGCGTGAGGTCAAAATCTTTGGGAACTTGCGGTTCTGCGGTTGCTTCGGGTGCGATTTCTTTAGCAATTTCGGTGGGAGATTCTGCGGCAGTAGTTGACGTTTCGGCAGTCTCAGCGGGTGCTGACGGAGTTACATTCGGTTCTGGTTCTTTTACAATGTTCTGCTCTGCGGCGGTTGCTGTTTGAGTAGGAATTGTTTCGGGTACTTCATTATTGGTTGCAGGCAAAGTAGCTGCGCTTTCCACGTTACTATTATTTGTGTCAGGTGATGATTCGCGTATCTTGTTTCCGAGTATATCAAGATAGTTATAAACATTGTCCGGCACTTTGAGTGTTCTGCCGTTTGCGCCCTTGAGGTCTGCTCGCACTACACTTGCACCGTTTTCGTACCTGAAAGATATCAAGCGTTTATTGAACCAGCCTTGCGTTGCAAGAGGAATTTCAATGCCGAAATCTTTCATGAGTTGATTGACTATGTGAGTTTCTCTCTTGTTGCCGTTTTCGTCATAGAACGCCAATGCATCATTTGTGATTCCTTTATTGTCGAATTTGCCATCCTTTATGCTTCGCACTGCGTTATCGACCAGTGTGCGCGATTCCGCGTTTTGGGCTTCGTATTCTTTTCTGTTGAACTCTATTTGTTTCTCATCAGAGATTTTGTAAATTTCGTCGCGGTCAGCGTCTGTGAGGTCGGAATAATGAATGTCGGAATCCGGATTGCCGAGAATTTCCTCAACACTTCTAAATTCACCTCTTGTCTGTGCGTCTCTAAGCTTTTGCTTGTATGCTTCAACCTTTGATGTGGTCTGAGTTTCCGGCTGTGTTTGCTCGTTTTCAATTATAGCATTGCTGTCGGAGGAAGTCAATTGCTGATTGCCATGTTCTGCTGTCTTTTGAAGAGGCGACGGCTGATTGTTTGAGATGTCGGTTGCAGGCTTTTCATTGTTGACTTCTTTCGAAGCGGCTGTGTCAGACTTCGCGGGTTCAATGTCCGTTTCGCTCTTTGCGGCTGTATTAGCATTATTAGCGTTGGCGTTCTTTTTCGATTCCTCTGCTTTCGCTTCGATTTCATCTCTGTTGGAACGAACAACAACGTCGGCTTCTTTCAACTTCTCTATCTGCTTTTGAAGTTCGGCTTTCTCGTCGGGGTTTGTTGTTAATTCTTGCTCATGTTTTATGTCTTGAATTTTGTCCCTGATGGTGTCTACTGTTTTGTTTACAATATTCTCATCCGGCTCTGCGTATTTAGCTACCACATTTGCAAGAACTTGTACGTCCGCCTTTACAGTGTCCGAATTGTCATTATCCATTATAATGGTAAACACGCCGTCTTTGTCTTGGTTTTCTATTATTATTCTGTCCTTATAGTTGTCGACAATATCTTTAATGTCGGCAGCAGCCTCTTTCATGTGGTTGACACTCGCTTTATAATCGCGTGGGTAATTGGGGTCGTCCATTATCACATCCGCGCGTTCAATAACGGTGTCTGCGATTCTTTTAAGTATATCAGCTTGCTGCTCGTTTTCTATCTTTGCGGCGGCTTTCGAGAGGTTGTTGACAAAATTATAATCAGACTTATAAAGTTGAACTTTGCCGGGATATGAAGCAAGACCGAAAACAAGAGAGGTTGCACCGCCGAGAACTCCTTGATATCCGAGTTCTTTCGGGTCCACTTTAGCGTTTTCGTCTCCTACCAAACTGCGTGTTGCTATGTCTGCGAGATAGTCTAACGCTTGTTCTCCGCCTTCTCCTGCAGCAGTTATACCAACATCGGCGGCGGCTCTTGCGTATGGATTGGCAATTTTAGAAAGCGGCTTTGCTATTGCCTTATCGGCTATGCCTTTTCCGAACTGACCGATTATAAGCTCTTCGCCACCTCTTCTGAGAGCTGTATCGGCGGCGTATTCCAATGCTTGACTGTCTGAATATCCAAGTTCGTTTATAGCCTTTGCGTAGCTTTCGGAGAATTCTTGTGTGCTCATGAGAGCAGCTGCCGCCGCTGGACTTGCTATACGAGCTGCATTTGATAACGCACCATATCCCGCGCCATATGCGATGTTTCCGAGAAGTTGAGTGACTTCGCCTATTTCCTTGTCGGAATATTTTTCTTGGATTTTCTTCAGCGTTGCTTGGGAAGAGTTGTTTTTTGCATAATCTTTAAGCCGTTCAAGTTCGGCTTTTTTGGAAGCAGCATTCGCTTTGTCGATTGTTGAAGTGCTTGTTTCAACGCCGTTCTTTGCCGCATTCTCGAACGAAGTAAGGGTAGGGTATTTTGAGCCTAATGCTCTGCCTTTAAGGGCTGACTCCGCAAACCGATATTTGTTATATTCGTCTCCTTTTTTCATGCCGAGTAAAGTTGCAACGAAGGTGGTGGCTTTGTCAAATGCTGAACCAATTGTTGCCTTCGTGCTTTCAAGAGATGTGTCAAGTCCTGCCGAAGCCATGGAAGCTAAGTATTCTCCTCTTGAAAGGACAGGGTCGTTTACTACTCCTGTTGCCATTGCCGATTCGTTTGCTGCTTTTTGACGCGCGGCTTTGGCGGCAGGTGAGTTGGGAAGAAAATCGTTGTGAACGTAAGTCGGAAGTTCGATTTGCGGATTCCTTTTGCCGAACGGTGAATTTTCCAGAGGTATGTTTTTGCTTGCGCTCAGTGTGCTTTTTTTCGCTTCCTGCTCTTCAAGCATACGCATAAGGCGAAGTGTATTATCGGCAGTTTGGGGATAAGCGGACGGAGCGATTTGATTTGTTTTTATTCTTGATGTTTCTTCTTCTTTTTCACTGTCGATTGTTCGCAGCGCGTCAGCATAATCAGATTTGCTGTAATCCTTTTCTTTAGGCTGCTGTTCGCGCTTCTTTTTAAGCTCGTCGTTTTCTTTTTTTACAACGTCAATTGCACTTTGATACTTTGATTTCTTTTTTGAAGGGTCAATAAGTAAACTTGCCATATTACCTCCTGATTATTTACCTGAACCGCCGAGAACGTTTGATAAATCAACACCTCCGGTCGTGTTATTCTTTATACTCAGACCGTTTTTATCCTTACTTGCGTATTGCATATATTGTTTTATATATCCATCTATTATGTCGGAGTAGTCGCCATCATAATAGTCGAGAGCCGCTTGTCTTACATCATTCCAACTGTTTATACCATTGCTGCCCCAAAGATTGATTAACTTTCTTACAGTGCCGACAACACCTTTCTCGCGTTCTTTGTCGTCTGCGGCAGAAGTAACTGTGCCATCATCATTTACGGTATAACCGAGTTTTGCGAGCTGGCTTAATGTTTTGGCGCTTACTTTATCCGCGTCGACTTTGTACTTTGTTCCCTCAAGCGTTCTGTCAGACGCGTACTTGTCGGCTTCTGCCGCTATTCTTGCCGCTTCAAGGTCTGCTGCCGTTGCCTGTCTGCCGGTAGTTGCTTCAAGCTCTGCTATATATCTCTGCAAGTCGGAGTTCATCTGCGCCTGTTTCAGCGTGGTGTCGTTGTTCTCCTTGTTCATAGCGGCTTCGATATCGGTCACATACTGATTGATTCTGTTCTGCTGTTCCTGCTGTGCGAGTGCTGTTGCGTTATTTACCGCGTTCTGTCTCTCGGCTGAATCCGTTGCGTAGATATTCGCGCCTGTTGCGAGGTTGTTTGAGTTTATCGTCCCCATATTGCCGAGGTGTCCCGTCATGCTGTCGTAGAGTGCCTGCCAGTTGCCTTGGTTCTGATTAGCCTGTGCGAGGGCGGCGTTCATTCCGGCGTTAGTGAACGCAAGCTGCTGTCTGTTGGCGTTTGCTGCTGCATACGAATCTATATTACCGCCGTTTGTTGCGCCTGTGTCTGCGTATTCACCCTGTGCGGCGTTATAGCCTTTGAGCTTATACTCGCTCATAATCGGCTCGTAGTAGCTCTGCTTGGTTACGTCGAAGTTGTTGAGATAGTCGAGTTGGTTCTTGCCGGTATTATAGTGGTCTGCGTTAAGTCCGCCGATAACATTTCCGTTGCTGTCGTACTTTATCTCTCCGTTCAGAAGGTTATCGGTATTGGTGAACGAGTTCAGTATTCTGTTCACGGTATCTGAAGACTGCGGATTCTGCGCGTTATTAATCGTTGTTGCGGCGAGGTCGGAATAGAAGCCTTCATAGTCCGGCGTGGGTGAATATCTCTTTAAGATATCTACGGCTTCGTCGTAGTCCACTGCGTGAAGCTCATCCGCTACGCTCCCCATGCCGTTTCTTACAAGGTTATCGTAATACTGCTTTGCCTGTTCGTTATATGAGCGGTAATTCGGGTCGCCTGTCGCTTTGCCTTGGTTGTATCTCGACTTCATGTTGACTACTCCCGCTACATCATCGTAGGGGTTATACTTTTTTTGTTGTGCCATCAAAGACCTCCGTATAATATTGTTAATTTGGATTTGCTTTATTATATCACAAAAGTGTTAAGCAATTGTTTCTAAAATACTACAAAACACCATTCAAAAGACGTGAGTTTATGAATTATTTCTAAATTCATTAATATTTTGTATATTGCGATATATAGAAAAAGAACCGAAACTAATCGGCTCTTCTCTTTCTATTCCTTTTCTATTCTTTTTTTGCGCAGGTATTGTGCGTTTTTTTGTATTCTGTGCCAGTGTTCCGAAAACCATGCGTCAAACAACTGGCACTGCACGGTGCATATACAAGCGTTCGCTTTCTCGCTGTCTCCTTTGAAACGACAGTTTTCTCTTCCGCATGGATAATCGGGAAACACGCTCTGCATATGCTCGCACGTTTCTATGCACTCTATCATATGCACCTCGCTTTTCTCGTCTTTTGTATGGGAGACGTAACCCTCAATTAAAAGGCAGTTCTTCCGAATCGGGGTTTATGTCCTCGAACGTGGGTGCGGTGGCGGCTGTTTTCGGTTGGGTGTATGCGTCGGGAATGTAGCTTGACTGCGGAGCGGCTTGCGGCATTTCCGACTTTGCATCAACAAAATGTGCTTCGTCAGCGACAATGTCTGTAGCAAAGCGCTTCTGACCCTGCTGATCGGTCCATGTTCTTGTTTGAATGGTTCCGACTACGCAGATAGAGCTTGCTTTTCTGAAATAGCGCGTGATGAATTCAGCTGTCTGCCGCCAAGCTGTTACGTTGAAGAAGTCCGCCTGTGCTTCCTCGCCTTCCTTAACGCGTTTGTTGACGGCAATAGAAAACGTGGTTACAGAAATACCGCTCGGAGTGGTTTTCAGCTCGGGGTCTGCCGTCAAACGTCCTCCGAGGATAACGCGGTTAAAGTTAAAGTTTGCGATAAGTCAACACTTCCTTTCAGTTTTTAAGCAGTAATGTAGCGGCTATGACTTGCAATGCAACAAAAGCGTAAATCACAAACAGTGTTCTTGGTTTCGCGTTTTTTGCGGACTTCACGCCTTTTGCCCTAAGAACTTCAACTGCGCCGTAAATAAGTATAGCGCACAAATACAGCAGTATTGCGACGATTATTTTAATTATCTGCATTGGTTTCCCCCCAGACGCATTTTCTTTCTGTCGGATAGTATTCTTTAAGCTTTGCCTTTGGAAACTCGCAGTCCGTTGCGCAGGTCATATAGCCTATAGCGTCTATAAAGCTGTCGTAGCTTGCGAAATAGCTTGTCTCCATGCGACCGAGCTTGAACAGCGCCATCAGTATAGCTACGTCTCGCGCTCCTAAATCACAGTCCGCGTCGGGTGCAATGCAATTGTGCTTGAGATACGTTGTCCAGTAATCCGCTATTTTCTCAAAGCTGTTTTCCGGCTCTCCGTACTGCTCGTTACGGTCGTTGCAGATTATCTTCTTTATTTCGCTAAGTATTGTTTCGCGGTTTTCTTTGCTCATGCGCTTACCTCTCTTAATATTACTTTTATGTAGTCCTCGTTGTGGAAGAACATTGACACGCCTTTGACGTATCTTCGGTTATCGTCATGTATCAGCAGTCCTTTGAGTGAATCTTCCACCATTTTCAAAATGGCTGCGTGATTGCTTGCGTCCATGTTGTCATTGAAATATGCTTCTATCACGACAGGATTGTCAAGGATGACAGGCTTTTTAATGCACTCTCTGACTGCGGCGCGGGTTATTGTGTGCCAGTATTCCGCGTCCTTTTTGCGAGCCGCCCAGTGTTTGCCGGAATAGTAAGCATTAAGACCGTACTGCCTATTCCATGCGGTTTTGCCCGCCTTTGATTTAGGATAATCAATCCGAAACTCAAACGTCCTCAAAACGGCAATTCCTCGTCGTCGGGAAGAGTGCTAAAGTCCGGCATTGTCATGTTTGTCTGGTAAGTCTCCGGCACATAAGGAGTGCTTGCCGGAGGTGCATATGACTGCGTTTTCGGCGGCTGTGCAGCAGACTGCGGAGCTTCCGATTTTGCATCTACAAAAAACGCTTGACTCGCTACAATTTCCGTTGCATATCGTTTCTGCCCCTGCTGGTCTACCCAAGACCTGTTGTGCAGCTCACCGACTACGCAGATAGAGCTTGCTTTTCTGAAATAGCGCGTGATGAATTCAGCTGTCTGCCGCCAAGCTGTTACGTTGAAGAAGTCCGCCTGTGCTTCCTCGCCTTCCTTAACGCGTTTGTTGACGGCAATAGAAAACGTGGTTACAGAAATACCGCTCGGAGTGGTTTTTAGTTCGGGGTCTGCCGTCAAACGTCCGCCGAGTATAATCTTGTTAAAATTAAAGTTTGCCATATAAAACCTCGCTGTTTATTATTTAATCGCAACTAAAATGCCCAGTATTGCCCAGAGTATCATCATAATAGAGTGATGCTCTTTGTCGTGCCGCCACTCGTCGTTTTGCTCTGTTTTGTACCATTGCGGAATAACTAACGTAAGCCGTGCCGTATGTGCCGCAATCAGCAAAGCATTAATCAAAATTCCGACTATTTGTGTATCTCGCATTTGTCAGTCTCCAATCTCGATATCTACGCCGCCTATCATCTTTGGGTAGAACACGACCTTGTAATGATACGGCGAAACGTCCGCGCCTTGCATATCCTCCACCACATAGAGAACAGTGTCGGTGAGGTAAATAAAATGTTTTTTGTACTCGTTTTCGCCTGTTCTGCAAACAATCTCAAGTTCGTTGTTTACACTGTTTTTGAGCGAAAACACTCCCTCGAGCTCGTATATAATAGTATCCGTGCGGCTGTTTATCACCGTAATTTTGCGGCAAACATTAAACGAATCCGCTTCCCTCGAAACATTGTAACTCACCATATCTGCCTGACGGCATGAGGTCAAATTGACGCACAAAAGTGCCGTTAAAATGATTGCAATAACTACAAGTATTATTTCTACAGTTTTTCGCATATTTTCCTCCTGCGAAGTCGATTTCGGATTTCCTCAATCCTTAATTCTGGATTTTCGTAATCAATTGCGCTTACATAAAGCGGCTCTCCGCATTTGTAACAATATATCACGCAATCGACATAAGTAAATTCAAGTCTGCCATTTGAATAGGTGTGTTCTGTATATCGCGATATACGAGGTGTGATTTCTCGACAGCAAGGGCAATAACCATCGTCATGGTGCTTATATATCACCCCTGTTTCTTCGCATATTATATTGTGCTGCCAATTCCACTCATAACCTCTCTGAGGCTCGCGGAGTTGCTTATATCTGTTTTTAGCTATATGGTTTAGTTTTTCTGCAAATTTTTGCCGCACTTGCACGCTCCCGGCAAGCGTTCTCGCCAAGTTCCTGCTAAATCTATACCGTCCCATCAGCAGTTTGATATATCTTTTACGTGTCATGCTTTACCTCCCGTACTGACAGCCTATCATGTTTGACAGCTCCAGCAGCTCACGTCTGAGCCGCTTTATGTCGGACTGCAATTGTGTGTGATTAGCCATGCCGTAATATACACTCGGCTTGTCCAGATTGCTTTCGATACCTTTTTGCAGACGTGCGGCAAGTTCTTTCACGAAAATTGCCTGCGCGCTTATTACTGTTTTGCTTGTCATTCTTCATCCTCGCTTTCGTCCATTTTCGCGCCGCAGTTCGGGCAGTATTTATGTCTATCCTCAAACGGATATCCGTCAAGCCATCCGCAGTTGCTGCAGAAATACGCATGAGCGTACCCGCCGCGTCCGTTGTCAATCCACCGTGCGTATATTGTAGGTGCAACGTCGGAATGATATATCCCTTTTATTTCTTTTGCTATTGCGTCCGCTTCTGCACTGCGATGTCCAAATCTAAAGGCTTGACCGAGAGAATAGCTCTCTAACAATTCCAAAACTTCGGCTTTGTCTATGTATTCAGTCATGGTTCTATTCTCCGTAGTCGCAGAACTGTTCCGGCATAACGCCGTCTCCGCGTCCCAGCATACACCAAAGGCAGCCATCGATAAAGCTGTCCTCGTAGCGGTCTTTGCGGTCAAGCTGTCTGTGATGGATACAGTCTTTGCATCTCACTACTTCAACGATATCATCATCTGTGTTCTCTGCATACTCAAACACCATGTTGTACATCTCATCGGCAACGGGATTCTCGCCTATCTCCGGCATTATCTCACGCAGCCTATACAGCAGCTCTTGAATCTTTCGTATTCAGTCATGTTTTACCTTTCCGTGCCTTTTGAGATGGCAGCTTATGCAGAGCGTGACAAGATTTGTCGGCTCATCGCCGCCGCCTTCTGATACTGGCACTATATGATGTACGTTTAGTTTCCCGTCGTCTATTGGAACGAAAATTCCGAACTCGTTTTTGCGCGCGTGAAATTCTCCGCAGTCCTGACAAGTGAAGTTATCGCGGTACAGAATCCGCAAAGAATATGCGTCTCTGCCACGACCCCACACTGTCATTCGTTCAAATTCATCTCGGCATTCATCACAGCAAAATGATTTCCTGCGCTTGTTTGTGATCGGATTCCCACACCATTTGCATGAGCCTGATTTGACATATTCGGGTGTTGGATAATATATCTCGTTCCCGTATGCTTTTGCGGCTTCATATAATGCTGGGAATGGTCGGCGATTCCTGTTTCGCTCCCAGTAGCGTTTGTAATTCATCTCAGATACCTTTCCACGACGTAAGGGCAAGTGGCGATTTCGCGATATCTCGTGTTCGGTATCTCACATCCTGCTCTGTGAATACAGTCAAAGCAAACTCTGTCGAATATATCCTCGATTACGTTATACTCTTTAAAATCGTCAACATAACCGCCCTCATTTCTCACATATCGCTCTACTAAGTCGCTGCAACCTACATGATATTTGGAGTTGAAGATATCTCCGCTGTCTGACTGAGTGATATGTACATATCTTTCGCCTTTTGCTATCGTTCCGTGACACAAGTCGCATTTATGTTCTTTTCTTGCGATTGGTGTCTCTTCTTTGCAAAACTCGTCCATGTCAGTCCTCTTCCTCCTTGTACACATACTCGACCGCCGCGAGCAGCTGCTTTACTTCTTCGTATGTCTCCGATACTCTGAGGTAGTCGCCCGCACCAAAGTATATAAAGGTGGGAGCTTTGCAATTTATCATTATTTGTTCTATGGTACCTATGTTGACTAACACGGGAGTGTTGCGCTTGTTTTCGTCCATATCCCATAGGTGCAGTTCGATGAAGTTATTCATCCTTGTCTGCTCCTTTCCGCTTCCGCGCCTTGTTCCATGCCGCAAGCATACCCGCCGTTGTATGCGCTCCACACATCTTCTTCGGTGTAAGCTATTCCCGCCTCGTAAAGCAATCGCGAATACTTTAGTGCGACACACTCCATCATCCGCATATACTTTTTTCGGTCTGTCCTGGCAGTGTGCTCAGCGTCATTTTCTTTGCGCACAAACCCTCTTATCTCATCTAACACAAGTACGACACCTCCAAGGTTCTTCGCGGAGCAATCTTGCACGCCGTATATCGACACGTCTTTTAACTCAATAAATTTCACCCAAACCTCACTTTCGTTACCGCTTCACAAAATTCGTCGATTTCGCTCTGCCAAACCGTCACGTTGCCAAGCTCCCGCCAAATCAACGGGAATCCGCCTATGCCGTCAAACAGACTCGCCATCGTCGCACCCGGCTCAAGCTGTTCCGCCAGTCTTCCGAGGACAAACCTCCACGGCGGCAGTGCTATGCTGTTTCCGCAGGCTCTGTATCTCGCGGAGTCTGTGCTTTCCTTGTGCGGTTTGCCTTTTGAGTCTATCCAAGCTCCTATGTCAGTCCATCCGTCGGGATATCCTTGCAGTCGCTCACACTCGAGCGGTGTAAGCCGTCTTATGCTATATCCATACTGCACCCCTCCCGCTCCTTCCGCGACAAGCGGCGGTTGAATTTCCTCGGCAAATGTCGGAGCAAACTTAGCGTTGCAACCTTGATTAAATGCGTCTCTTCCGATGCCGTGACAGTCGGAAATCACAATCCCGCCTTGATTGCTCGATGGATTTCCTCCGCTTGTATCGAGAGTGCGCGACGTCTCAGCCTCGTATATGCCGCTGTCGGGATTGCCGGATAACATGGAGTTTGAGTTTTGAGAGCAGATTCCACACGCTTTGGTCTGCCTCATGATGTACGGAGTGTTGTTGCCACCCGTACCCATGCGCGATGTCAGCGTTTGTACATTGCCATCCTTCGACAACTCAACTCTGCTGTCCGCCCCGTGGTTGTCGACTGCGCAAACCGCCGGGATAGCACCCACCCTCGGCGTAGGTGAGCGTTCTTCCTCAAATCCAACCGACCGCGCATCTGCCGAGTTTCCATCGCAAAATCCCGCCGACACATCCCATCTGCCAACCATAGGCAGCGCACCGTGTGATTCCGCCCTAAGAGTTTCCGCTACTTCTCCCGTGTAAGCTCCGCGATTCGTGATTCCAGCGCATTCTGCAGCATTTCCGGCAACCTCTTCCCGCGCTGCCCCGTTCTCCGCAGAATTCCACGACACGCCTTCTCGCTCAAAGAGTATTTCGGGAGCGGATTCTCCTCCAAAATCTGCGACAAGCGCGATTCGACGGCGACGCTGGGGGACTCCCCAAAACTGTGCATCAAGTACACGCCAAGCAACGGAGAATCCGTCTCCCACAATACAGCCGCTTGTTCTCCATTTTCCTTGCGGAGGTCGAGGCACAACGGCGTTTTCGTCCGCGACCCTGACCGTTTCTTCGAGGACTTTTCTAAAATCTTCTCCTCCGTTTGAGGTAAAAGCTCCGGGGACGTTTTCCCACACCATGTATCTCGGGTACTCTTTTCCATATGTCTCGCGCATCTCCTTTATAATTCTGATTTGCTCCATAAACAGACTCGAGCGTTCTCCGTCCAGTCCCGCGCGTCTTCCGGCAACGGACAAGTCCTGACACGGCGAGCCGCCTATTATCACCCTGACAGGATGAGCCGTCCTGCCGGATATTTTTGTTATGTCTCCCAAGTGCTCTATCATTTCAAAAATTATCTTCCTTTCCGGTATTCTTTTTCGAGTTTTTTTATGACATCGCCGCCGTATGCGTTTTTGGTGAGTTTGATAAACTCTTTTATGCTCATTTTGCCGTCAAGGTCTATGCCGTGGTCTGTCGCAAACTGCTGTCTGCCCATCTCACACGAGCCTGTCAGCCTGTGATGCCAATCGTAGAGGTCGGTGTTGCTGTAAGTCCCCTCGTAATCGTGGCATTCAATAAATGCGGCTATTCGTTCTTCTTCGGGCATATCTTCAAACAGCTTGTCTTGCAATGCGGTTACTGCTTCTCGGAGAGTTTTGCCGTGCGCAAAAATGTCTCCGTTTTTTGCAATATAGCAAGGCTTAAGCGTGAGGTCGTTGCCCACAATATAACCTTTGGCATAATTGTTAAACAATGCCGTGATTATGGTGGGTGTATCATCTACGATATAGATATCGTGATAATTCACTTTCTTTACGCCATAGCCAGAGCCATTGCCAAACCCATTTCCAGACCCAGAGCCAAAGCCATTGACAGAGCCATAGCCAAAGCCATCGCAATAGCAAAACCCAAAGGCCGAGTCCCAGGAAAGCCCATAGCCA
>ERZ1031078.409-NODE-409-length-14641-cov-5.228370_pt1 | contig 14641 bp, 10 predicted proteins | sample MGYA00518179_ERZ1031078 | MGnify/ENA primary metagenome ERZ1031078 (study PRJEB33719, sample SAMN04261274) | wastewater metagenome | biome: rural village; feature: human; material: feces | host: Homo sapiens | place: El Salvador | collected 2014-01-14 ... | reverse complement strand
GCCCGAACTGCTGACATATTTGATCCGAACGATTCCGCAGTTCTTCCAAGCCCTTCTCATTTATCTGAATCTTTAATCCCGTTTCGCTGTTCACAGAATTTACAACAAAGTGATTATGCCAATGGTCACGGTCGATATGCGTAGCCACGACTACCTCAAATTCTTCAAAGGCTTTTGCCGTTTCCAAACCTATCTGATGTATCTGCTGAGGAGTTGCTCCGCAATCCGGCTTGAAGGATTGCACATACTGTTTGAAGAACACTCCCTTTGCTTTATTAAAACGATGCTTTGTCGCCAAAAATTCATTGAAAGCGGCTTTCGGAATACAATTCTGACCGCTGACAAGCTTATATGAACGGTCATTCTCCCTGTCATAAAACATAGTTTTCTTATCCTGCATTACATAATCAAGAACTCTTTTCATTGCCGTTGCAGTTTGCGTTTTTTCGGGAATAGCTACAAAGGTTGCCGTTACGAACACCTCCTTACTATCTCGTCAAGCATAACAACAGCATTTGAATACTGTTCTTTCAATTCCGATAGCTCAGGACAGATAATTTTGCCCATATTGCAAATAGTCGTAAGCTGATTAAGATTTCTGCCGATTGCTTTAACCTCTTTTAGAATTTTGGGTAATCCGTCAACAACTGTTATTTGCTTATTCAATGCCGAGCGTGTGACAAATTCCGTAAAATTCATATTTGCCTTATCCGCTTTTGATTTGATTAAATCGTATTCGTTTTCACGAAATCTCAATGCTACCAGTTTGTTTTTTGTAATTGTTTTGGTTGTAATCCTCTCTCTGCAAAATAAGGGGTTTGGGGATTCCCCGACAAGCGTTTGTATATCGGCTGCCGTATTGCGGCGGTCGTATATACAAACAATATGCTTGCCTATCCCAATGGGATAGTATTCTACTGCTATCATACAGCAACAACTCCTTTCAATGATATATAAAAACCCCTGCGTAAATACTGTATAGATATACCTTGACAGTATCCTCGCAGGGATTTGTTTTGCGTTTATAGATTTGTCAAAGAGCACTTACAGCAGAGAAAATAATCTGAGCGAGCATTTATTTTACCGGAGATTGCGCCCTGCGTCAAGGCTCATTTCCGAAAAATAGTTACTAAATTTTTATATGATTATTGCATTTTAATATTCAATATGATAGAATAAAATTGCGAAACAAATTTTAATAATTTTGCTGCTTAGTGAGTGTGTATTTTTATCTCGGTAAAAATACAGGCTCTGTTTTCACACACTCTGGTAGCGTTGAAAATTTGTTTCGCAGCAATTAGAGCTATGTATTTTTCGTGCGTGGCTTCGGCTGCGCACTTTTTATTTTGTGGGGGAGATTTTTATGAAAAAAGGTATTAGTGTTTTAGTGAGTATTATGATTATTTTATATTCATTGACTATATCGGGAATTGTAAATACAAATGCAGCAACAAGCAGTAATTGGTCATGGCCTACATACAATCACAATATACAGAACGATTGGCCTAATTATCCTGGTGGAGGTTACCACGCAGGAACTGATTTTCCTGTTCCGCTGAACACGCCTGTTTATTCCTCTTGTGACGGTGAAGTAGTCTCGGTTTTAACTCACACAGGAGATTATGGTAAACATATAAAAATTAAAGCTGTAGTAAGTGGGACTATTGTTTATATTAGGTATGCTCACCTAAATAGTTTTGCTGTAAATGTTGGAGATAAAGTTACCTCAGGACAGCTAATAGCTTATTCAGGGTCAACTGGTAATTCAACAGGACCTCATTTGCATTATGAAGTTAGAAATTCAAACGATTTTTATGGCAATTCTTCAAATCCTACTTTAAATCCGAAATACTATTTACCTGGAACCAGTTTAACCTTTGATTCCCATAAAGAAACTTTTGTTGATTTAGGCACTGATTTTTTTGCTTTAATAATGAACAAAGCAATGTGGAAACCATTAACTGTTGAGCAGAACAAAAATGTAGATATAAAATGTGGTAAATATTATGATTGTCCTGACCAGATTTGGAAATTTGAAAGACAGTCTGATGGTAGTTATAAAATCATAAGTGCATCAAATCAAGATTGTTTAGATGTTGATGGTGCTTCAACATCTCCTGGAGCAAATGTCCAGGCTTTTGTCGATCATGGTCATGATGCTCAACGATGGTATGTTATTGAGCGTAATGGCGGTGTTGTTCTTAAGTCTAAAATATCAAATTGTGTTCTGGAAGTTAACGGAGGAAATGCGACAGATGGAACTAATGTACAGATGAACATAGAAAATGATTCTGATGCTCAAATTTTTTCAATTTATAAGGTTGACTCTAATTCGTTTGCATTAAATATTGGTAATGATTTTACGGCACCAATTTTTAATTTATATCATTGGTTACCAATTGAGAATGATGAAAACAATAATGTTGTTATAGGACACGAAAACGGCACGGCGAATCAGGTTTGGCGATTTTTAAGACAGACTGATGGTTCATATAAAATTGTTTCTTGTTTAGATGGAAAGTGCTTGGATGTTCAAGGTGCATCATACGAAGGTGGAGCAAATGTTCAAGTTTTTACAGACCATTCTCACGATGCGCAAAGATGGTATATTTTCTCTTATAACGGCGGATATATGTTACAGTCAAAACTATCTGGCTTATTTTTAGATTTATATCAATGTATACCTGACGAAGGCAATAACATTGATTTGTGGAGTAGAAATTATAGCGAATCTCAAATTTTTTCATTTTATAACGGAGAAGAATGTAAGTTAAGCTCGCCTGTGTTAAATGTTAATGTTGATTCCAAAAATATTAAATTCTCTTGGAATAATGTTTACGGAGAGAATTATTATAATTTGAGGATTTGGAATGAAAAGCACTGGGAAAATGACAGCTATTTGAATCTTTGGAATATTCCTGCAAATAAAACGGAAACCGACATTCAGCTTCCAGCAGGTAATTTTGAAGCGTATGTGGATACTGGTAATTATTATGATGTAAGGATGAGTAATGTCGTTTCGTTTACAGTAAAACCTAAAATTAATACAAGAATTATGAATAATAAATCAGTAGTTTTTAATTGGGATGAAGTGTTAAAAGCTAAGTCTTATAATCTTGAAATAATAAATAAATCAAACAATGGAGTCATATCTAAAAATAATTTGACTGAAAATAGTTTTATAACATTTCTTGATAGCGGAAAGTACTCTGTTAGAATTATATCGGATAATAATGTTGTATCTGATAGTATGGATTTTGAAATCGAGTATAAAGATCAGTTAATTGGAGATGTAAATAGCGATGGAATAGTAAGTATTGCAGATGCCACCGAACTTCAAAAATATCTTGCAAACATCATAGATTTTGATGATGAACAGCTTGCTGTTGCAGATACAAACGGCGATGGAAGTGTTTCAATAGCAGATGCGACACAAATTCAGAAATATATTGCACAACTTATTCCTTCGCTCGGTTAATAATTAAAAAATCCTATCTGGCTATTTCAGTCAGATAGGATTTTTTAATACATATCAAATATATTGACAATTATTTTTATATGCGCTAATATTCACTTGATGTGAAAACTTTTTGTGAATACTTTTCCGATGTTTCCGAAAAAAGAAAAGATAAAATTTATATACCCGATAATAATGGATTTTACGAAACTAATAATATGAAATTCAGTCCGAAACCGAATAATGAAGTTCACGATGATAAGCATCTTTGGGACAGAGATTGGGATGTGCAACACAAATTTAAAGAGAAGTTTGTGCTTATATCAACTGAATACGCTTTTACAAGTAAAGAACAATCCGACTGTTTGATTTCAGAATTTCAAAAATTCGGCAAATATAAACTCGCAAAAACTGTTGGACACACTTGGTTTGAGTGCAACGATTCAAGTAATATAATTTCAGCTTTTAACAAAATATTAAAATCTTCACAAAATCATAATAAACGATTTTTACCGGAAAATTTAAAAAACGGTTCTTGCGGTAAGGATAAGGGGATATGAATAAAATTCAGTATTAAAAAGCACAGGCTTTTCAAAATTACGAAAGTCTGTGCTTTTTATTTTCCTGTAACTATTTACTATTTCCTCTAAGCATTACATCGGCGGTGAAGATGCCGTCTTTTTGCGTGAAACGGCAGTAGCCGCCGCCCTTTTCGGCTATGCGGCGGACGGATTGTGTGCCGATGCCTTCGCCGCTGTGTTTGCTTGATTCAAAAATTCCGTTCTTTTCTTTTACAACTCCGTTGTAGAAGTTTTCTACTTTAATAAGCACTACATTATCCGAGTGCATTCTTGCAAACACGGTTATTCGCCGTTTGTCGGGTGCGGTTCGCATACTTGCCTCAAGCGCATTTTCAAGCAAATTAGAGAGCACAAGGCAAATATCAATTTCAGATACGGAAAGTTCTTTTGGAAGTTCGAGCTTGAATACACACGGTATTTCCAAATCTTTATACCTATGATAATAATGCCCCGCTACTCCGTCAATCGCATTGTTTTCGCACAGCTTGAGTTCCGAACTCGGAATACTCTTGCTCATTTTGCTTAAATAATTTTCAAGGTCTGCCCAATCTTTTCGTTTGACAAACGAATTAAGAATCGACAGATGATGCCGCATATCGTGACGGGCGTGTCGGGTTTCTTCAATCGCCTTATTAAGCGTGTTGTACTGCTCTTGCTGCATATACAGAATTGTGTTTTCCTGCGTGAGCTTGTGATTGTTATTAAGGCTTTTTGCCATTATGTAAAACAGAGCGTAAAAAAGCAAAAGCAAACCGAGCATCGTACAACAGATTACAATATATCCCTGCATAATTCTTCCTGTATGCAAAATGTTTGGATTCCACGGTATTATAAATATGTTTATGGTGATAAAAACAGTGGGCAATATCCAGAACACATACCATGTGTGAGCAATGTTTTCGTCGTCTATTAGGTCGCATACTGCGTGAGAGGCAGGGTAAAACGCAAGCATTACAAATATCCAGCAAAAAATATTGAAAACAATTCCGCCCGTAAGCCCGAACCAAGGCTCGATATTTTTATGATAAACTATTGCGTCAATGGCTCGTGTTATGCTTGCAAGGCAGGCATAAACGCCGCACACGGCAAGTGCAATATTTGCGGATTTCAATATAGATGTCCTAAGCGTTGCGCAGTAGGCAATGGTCATAAGCATAAAGGCAGGCAGGATTAAAGAAATTGTTTTTATTTCAAACGAATAACAAAACAGTCCGCCCACTATGCAAAGCATAAGGAGTGTTGACAGCCAAATTGCCGTCAATGCGCCCATTTTTATTTTTAAATGCTCTTTCATAGGCAGGTATGCAAGTAAAGTGCCGGGTATCAGCACGGCAAGCTCAAGCATAGGTCGTAGCATTTCCGTCACAATATCACCTCTTGTTAAAGATAAAATCGGCGAACCGACTTTTTGCGGATTTTGTAAGACTTCGGCTGACCGAAATTCTCACTCCGTTGTTCAGTATAAATTCCGTTCCGTCAAAATCGCTTGCGTAATCAAAATTAAGAATTACTCCACGGTTGCACATAAAAAATCTTTCGTCGCTTTCAAGCTGTTTGCCAAACTCCGCAAATGTACTGCGAACCACGGTGGTTGCACAGTCGCTTTTGTATATGTTGATGCAGTGCTTAAAATGTTCGGCGTAGATTATTTCATTCAGCCTGATTCTCTGTGTGCCGCCTATTACTTTTACTTCTATATATTTGTCCGATGACGGCAGGCGGTTTAAAATATCCGTAAATGCAATTTTAAGTTCATCTGTCGTATATGGTTTGACAAGGTAGTCAAATGCCCTTACTTTAAAGCCCTCGAGTGCATAGTCCGACGAAGTGGTTGTAAAAATCAGGATACATTCCTTATCAAATTCTCTAAGCAGTTTTGAAATTTCTATTCCGTTTTCTTTATCTATGTAAATATCCATAAATGCAACTTCAAATGCTGTTTGCTTTGAGGCATTTATAAAATCAATTCCTTTTTCAAATTCGTATATTTCTCCGTTAATGCTATTATCCGAAAGTAACTTGTTAAGCCTGCTTATCAGCAATTGTCTGTCACTTTTCAGATCGTCAATAACAGCAATGCGCATTGTAATCCCCTCGGTATGATATAACTATATTCAACATTGTACCACATTTTTTTGTAAAAATCTTGTCTTTGCATATCAATTTGTGACGGATTTCTGCAATTCGTGCTATTTGTATAGAATAAACCGCAAAATATAGGTATAATTATAAAAAATAAAATATTGTTAAAGAAGGGAAACAAATGAACAAAGCAATCAGACTGACTAAATCGTTCACGGCACTGCTGCTCACAGCGATTATTACGCTCGGCACTTTTGCAGTGACTGCAAATGCGGCAGAGCTAAAAAGTATGGGCGCCTCGAAATCGGCAAAGTTTGACACAGCCAAGCTGTATTATATTTATCTTAATTTGCCTGATAAAGACACCGATAAGCCGCTTGCCCGCAACGAGTTCCGTTGGAACATCAACGGTACAGGATATGGAGCAAATGTAGCTCATCTTGATTATCTCGGCGGTAAGCAATGTAAGATGAAGCTTCAGCAAAAAGGTGATTATTACGGTATAAAATGTGATGATTTTAAAAAATGGCTCGATGTTGAACATAAAAAGTCGGAGGTAGGTAATGTTATTCATCAATGGGACGACACATTGAAGGCTGATAATCAATATTTCAGATTTGAGCCTGTACCGAACAAAGCAGATACATACTACATAATTGCTAAAATTACCGACCAAAAAAACAACAATCTTTATGTCGGTACAGAGAAAGATGCTTATAAACAAGAATCAAAAATTGCATTGACATCTAAAAAAACAGAGTGGGTTGTTAGGGCTACGGACGATGTATCCGAAAATTTCGGAGAACAGCAGATTCCCGGCGGTGATTCCAATAAAATAAAGCCGCAGGAAAACGCTCCTGTTTTTATGCTTTATCCAAAAGATTATATCAGTGATGTAAATGTAAATAATGACGCAAAAGTTGAAGGTAATTGCCTGCAGCTTTATTACACCGGCACAACTCCTAAAATTTCTGCGGAATGGGTCAGCTCAAGAAGAGCTTACAGACTGAGAAGTTATGATATTAACGAGAATGTTCCGTATAACATTTATGATCCGTCACTCTCGTATGACGCCGTATGGGATGTAGACGGTACGAATAACCCCGATAAGGCTGTTATTCATGTTTGGGAAAATTTAGGCGACAATCATTTGAGTCAGCTTTGGAGATTTATTCCTGTTGATTCCGAGGCTAATGTTTATTACATTTATAATGTAGGCAACAAGCTGTATCTTTCGATTGAGGGATATGAAAATAAAAACGATAACAATGATGTAAAACTTATTCTTTCAAAAAAAGCTTTTAAGTGGGATTTGAAATTCCTTAATATGAATTCATTAAATTCATATACTGCCGAAGATGTAAAAAACAAAACCGATAAAAGCTATGCAATAAACAGCGGCAATTGGATGTCACATTTGCCTGATGATATGTATCTTTCAGAGGTTAATATGCCCGGAACGCATGACACAGGCGCAACTTATATGACTGATGTCGCAGAACAGGTTTCAAAAGTATGTTGTCAGCAGCTTTATCCCGACGAACAGCTTAATTCGGGAGTAAGAGCATGGGACATAAGAATTAACAGAAGAAAATCAACTAACGAAAACAGTAATCCTACTATTATTCACGGAGAAAATTTTTACACCTGCCACAACAGGGACGGCAGTGATATGACTCTGCGTAATATAATGGACACTGCCAAGGATTTCCTTAAAGAACATCCTTACGAAACTGTTGTGATGACCTTGAAGGGAGATTCGAACGGCAGTGACGAAATTATCGGTGATATTGTTTTAAAGCAATATCTGAATAATAAAAATTATCCGATTTACAAACCGCAGAAGGGTGGAAGTGAGTATTCGCCTAAGCTCAAGGATGTAAGAGGAAAAATTGTATTTATTCGCAGACTCGATTTTTCGGACAGTTACATTAAAAAAGCAGAAAGCAAAGATTTGGGCTTTTCTGTAATGGACGCTTTCGGTATGGATGCAAGCAGATGGGACGATAATGATTATTCTCTTAATAAAAATGCCGTTCGTGTAGGAAACAGCAATATTTATGTACAGGATAATTACGGCGAGCGCGACGCAGATACAAAACTCCTTTATTTTTACAGCACAATTTCCGATGCTACTAAGAATAAATATACCGAGCAAGGAAATTATCTTTTTAACTATTCGGGTGCTAAGGATAATATTAATCAGCCAAGAATAGTAAACAGGTCGCTTATGGAGGACAGCTTTTTGTCACAGCCTGCCACATCAAGCGCTATACAAAGCATTGGTTTTGTTATGGCAAACTATATTGACGCAAAGCTAAGCGAAAGAATTTATATGACAAACTTTGTATCCCAACACACTCATACATATAACGAAAAGGGCTTTTGCACCATTTGCGCTCAGTATCAGCCTGCTGTTTATAATAAGAGCACCGATGTGTATACGATAAACAACGCAGGTCAGCTTTTCTGGTTCTCATCACTTGTAAACGGCGACCACAGCTATGCTGATTTTGATAAGCAAAATGCAGGTGCAAACGCAGAACTTGCCGCAAACATTGACCTTGAAAATAAGGAATGGGCGCCTGTCAATAATTATAAAGGCAATTTTAACGGCAAAGGACACAGTATTTTAAATCTTAATATAAGCAAGGCTTCAGATTACACAGGACTTTTCGGTTCTGTAAATGAGGGCAGTGTTTCCGATATTACGGTTTACGGCGACATTACAGTCAAAAATTCCGCAAGTCATATCGGCGGTGTTGTCGGCTACATTAATTTGGGTTCTGTCAAAAATGTAGTTTCTTATGTAAATTTAAATAATGACAAATACGGTTCGCAGGTAACGCACGCAGGCGGCATTATCGGCTCTGTAGGAAATGATAAAACAGATATTGAGAAATGTATGTACTACGGAAACATTCACCTCAATAATTCTTCCGATTGTATCGGCGGCGTAATAGCTTATTCAAACGGCGGCGCAAGAGTTAAAAACTGCGCAAACTCAGGCACAGTTACAGCAACGCAAAGCGGCGCATATGTCGGCGGTATTCTCGGCTACCTTAACAATACAAACCCGACAATCGAAAACTGCTACAATTACACAAAGATAAGCGATAACGGCAGTGGCATACATTGCGGCGCAATTATCGGTTGGGCAAGGAATTTTAACAAGTCGAATATCGCAAACAATTATTACAACAAAGATACGGGAAACACTCCGTTCGGTACAGACAGCAAGTTGGGGTTATCGGCAAACGAAAAAACAATTTCCAAATTTAAGTGCGGTGAAGTTGCATTTAAACTCAACAACGGCGTTACCGACGGCACACAGGCTTGGTATCAGAACATAGACAACGGTCTTACTCCTGACGATTACCCCGTATTTAATGGCGGTACGGTTTATTATGCGGACTTTGACAATACATATTCAAACTTTGAGAGAACACCCGATGAGTTTGACAAGGACGACGACGGCAGATTTATTATAAAAACCTACAGCGACCTTGTAAAACTTTCACAGGTTGTAAGAACCGATTACAAGCGATACGGCGACAAGAATTATATTCTTGTAAATAATATTTACGCAGATGAAAATTCAAGCTGGGCACAGGGAATCGGCTCTGTTGCTGAAAACAAACCGTTTAACGGCACATTTGACGGCAACGGCTACAGCATAGGCGCACTTAATATTTCCGCAGGCGAATACGGCGGACTGTTTGAATTTATCGGAGAAAAAGGAATTGTAAAAGATTTGTTTGTTTATGACTGCGACTTTAAGGTCAGTGCAAAAACAGGCGGCGGAATTGCGGCTGTAAATGACGGTGTGATTGACCATTGCGTAAGCGGTATAAACGCTGTTTCGGGTACAATCTTTATCAAAAATTTAAAAATCAACGCATCGGAGCTTAACTCGATTCTTAACGCAGATGTCTGCGGCGGTGTTGCGGGTATTAACAACGGTAAAATTACAGGCACACGAAATTGCTCAATTGTAAAGGGCAACGAGTGCGGCGGTATTTCGGCAATTAACACAGGCGAAATTTACGGTTGTGCAAACACAGGCAAGACAGGACTCGATACTTCAACGGTTGCAGGCGGTTTAGTCGGCAAGAACAGCGGCAAAATAGAAAGCTCATATAACTGCGGCAATGTACTTTGCAAAATCAATTCTGCAAAGGGTTCGATTGTCGGCTTGAACGGCATTGCGGGAACTGACGGTGTAACAGTCAAGAATGTATTTTACACAGCACAAAATTCACTCAATGCAGTAGGCACGGATTCACAGGCAAAAGCCGACAGTACAAATATTGCATACGAAAGAACGGTTGAAATGGCAAGCGCAAGCCTTGCGGATAAGTTAAACAGTGTTACAGATGACAGCATAAACTTTATTTGCTCTGACTTTAACAGAGGTTATCCGTACATCAAAGGCAGCTTCCTAAAGTACAGCGTTAAATCTGTAGGCAGCGGCATTACTCTTTCGGGCAATATGCACTCGTCACTCAATGTAAGCTACACTGCTTATTCAACAGATGACAAACAGTATAAAAAATTCGAGTCGCTTATTAAGGGCGGAAAAATTCTTGATTTTTACAAGGGCACACTTTCGGACAATAACGGAAACTCTGCATTTGCGGAATTTTGGTGTGACAATAATTTAAAACTCACCTTGCCGGTAAGCGGCAAAAATGTAAGCCTTGCGGTACTTGACGGCGACGGCGGCATAAAATACATAAAGCCCGACTCTTTTGAAAACGGAAAAGCAGTGTTTACATTATCACAGCCGACTGATTTTGCACTTGTGGAAACCTCGTCAAGCGGCGGCAACAACACAGGCAATAAACAGATTGACATTACAACAATAAAGACGGGCGCAACCGTGATTTATACAATTTCATTTACGGCAATTATCGCTTTGCTTGCCTTTGCTGTATTGAAGAAAAGAGGACGCATTGAAAAATAAAAAAATATATATTGCAATTATAGCGGCACTTATTGTTGCAATCGGAGCGCTAAGCGCAGTATTAATCTACAATAACATAAACTCTCAACCTGCCGCACCCACACAGGGTGTGGTAGGGGAGATACGCACTGATTGGGATACAGGCATAGACGAAAACTCAAAAGGCAGTGACAATACCGAAAAAACAGGCGTGCAGATACCCGGCTACAGCACTGCTGAAATGAATGCGGGCGATACCTCTCTGCACATCAGTATCGGCAATCCAAAGTCAAACACCTGCGGCTTATACGCAACGCTAAGGCTTTCCGACGGAACTGTGCTTTATAAATCGGATTTGCTTGAACCCGGCAGCGGTCTTACAGATGTACCGCTTTCAAAGTCGCTTGAGAAAGGCGAGTATCAAGCAATGGTTTTGTATGAATGTGTAACTCTTGACGATTCGCATCAAAAACTCAATTCGGCGGAATCGGAGTTCACACTCAAAGTTAAGTAAAATACCGATAAATTCGGTAAAAAATAAAGAAAGAAGTGTTTATATGAAAAAAATAAAATTTATATCGGCAATTATGGCGGCTATGCTCGCCGCAACAGGCGTGGTTTCCGTATCGGCGGCAACACTTACTAACGAAAATCCCGATTCTTCCACAGAAGTTACCGCAAGAATTGAGGGTACACAACCGGGAGATGTAAGCTATGTTATTACAATCCCCGATATGGTTGATTTCGGCACTCTTGCACAGCCGCAGACAGATACACAGAGCAACAAGTATCTCAACTTTGATGTGACTGCAACAGAGCTTAAACTTAACGATAACAACTTTGTATCTGTTTATATTAACGGTCAGGACATTGACGATAAGTTCTACATTACACAGAAAGACGCAACCAACCCGTTCAAAATTAAGTATGATATTTATTCAGAAAAAGTAAATGACGATAATCTTGCCGACAAAATCGCTATCAATGACGCAGGTGCTCCGGGTGCAAACGGTTTCCACTTTACAACATTCAGCGCCGATTCACAGGGTCAGGTTCAGGAGGGTACACTTGTACTTAATCAGCAGGCACTCTACGGACAAGACCTTGACGCTATTGCAGGCAATTACAGCGGTACAATGACATTCCACAGCTCAATTGTAACAATATGATTATGAAATGACTGATTTTAAAAAATTGCTTAGCGCAATTGCGGTTTGTACGGTGATTGCCGCAGTCTTTATAACGGCTACCGTTTCGGTAACGGCAAGGGATGAGGGCAGTACGCAGATTACGGCTAACATTTTATCGCCGACAACTCAACCGTATTCCACAGTCCCGACCGTACCCGTACAGGATAACACGAGTATGGTAACGGGAACACAAACATATTTGCTGATAGCCTTGCTGTTGTGCATTGCATTGCTTGCATTTGTTATATTATTATTTTTTATTCACAATAAACATATGAGGTGACTATGAAAGTATTTAATTGTATTTTGGGTATTTTGACTGTTCTTGCGTCAATTTATTGCATATTTTATCCCGGACTTACATTTCTTAACATCGGTTGGATTGTAACGATAATTCTCGGATTATGGGGAATTTCCACAATTGTTTCGTATGCAACTTCACGCAACGACGGTAATAATAAAGAAAAAGCTTTAATGGGAACTTTAGGTCTTATAGCAGGCATAGCTGCGGCGGTTGTGTCTGTGCTCGCAATGTTTATGCCCGGCATAAGAGTGATGTTTGATATATTAATCCTTGCGATTTTTGCGGTATGGCTTATTGTAGACGGAATCTCCTCTATAGCAACATCATTCAAGGTTAAAAAATCAGGTTCAAGTGTATGGGTACTTCCGCTTATATGCGGAGTGCTCGTACTGCTTGCAGGCTTATACGGAATATTCAATCTTATATTTACAGCGCAAACACTCGGACTGTTTATGGGCATTTTGCTTATGACATACGGTATAAGACTGATTCTTTCGGCATTTAAAAATTAATTTGCTATCCACTCATAACCCTTATAAAAACAACAGCCTCTCGGTGTTTTTACATCAAGAGGCTGTTGTGCTTTTTTATATTTGGTTCTGTTGTAAATGATGGAGTAATATCGGTAAATTATATTTTAGCAGATTGCTTTATCAATCAATTACGCTTTTTCTTTACCCTTATTTGCAAATCTTTTTGACGGTCTGTAGATAATCAACGCTATAAATATCAGCACTGCCGTTGTAGCTAAGCTGACAGGGTAAGCGGTCATTATCGTTACAAAAGTTCTGTTTGCGGGGAATACGGTATTTATCCATATTATTCGCAACACGCATACGCCTACGGTAGTGAGAATTGCAGGAACAAGTGAAAATCCGAATCCTCTTAAGTATCCCGACATTACCTCATACAGCATTGAGAATATGTAAGCTATAAAAATAATTACAAGTCTTGTATAGCCTATTTCTATTACTTCGGGGTTGTTGTTGAATATTGACAGCAAAAATTTTCCTGTTATAAGCACTATAAGTATTGCCGTGCCCGATGCAATTGCGTCTTCGATAAGACAAAGGAAAAGAGTTTTTTTACAACGGTCAATCTTATTTGCGCCAAAGTTTTGTCCGACAAATGTTGTGCAAGCCTGACTAAATGAGTTCATTACATTGTAAGCGATAATCTCTATGTTGAATGCCGCACTTGACGCCGCAATTACAACAGTGCCGAGGCTGTTAATTGCACCTTGAATTACAATATTCGCAAGCGCAAACACCGCAGTCTGTATTCCTGCCGGAAGTCCTATCTGCATAATCTTCGCAAAGACTTTTCCGTCTATTCTTAATTTTTTAAATTCTACTTTTATGTATTTGTCGCTTTTTATGAGCTTTATATAAAGAATACCTGCGCTCACAACATTTGCAAGCACTGTTGCGGTTGCTACTCCGTTTACCGACATTTTAAGTACGATTACGAAGAACAGATTAAGCAGTACATTCAAAATTCCCGACAGCGTAAGCGCAATAAGCGGCATTTTGGTTTCGCCTATACTTCTGAAAATCGCCGCCTCAAAGTTGTACAGCAGTATTACGGGCATTCCAAGAAAATATATTCTCAAGTACAACAGTGCAAGCTCAAGCACATCATCGGGTACATTCAGCACCGTAAGCAACGGCTCGGCTATAAGTTCGCCGATTATCGCAACCAATACACCGCCGATTACCGACACTACCATAGAAGTGTGCACGGCTTTTTGCACCGTCTGTTTGTCATCTCGTCCTATGGCATTTGCTATTACAACATTTGCGCCAAGCGCTATGCCTATAAATAAGTTCAGTATCAGACCAATAATCGGGCTGTTTGCTCCTACTGCCGCTACAGCTGCGGTTTTGTCGGTTTGTGCAAAGTTGCCTACTATTGCTATATCGGACGCATTAAAAAGCTGTTCGAGTATTCCCGTTGCCGCAATCGGCAGGGCAAAAACAGGCAGTTTGTTCCATATACTGCCGTTGAGCATATCAAGTTTTTGCTTTTTTAATTCTTTTTCCATTCAATTCACCTTTTCGTATTCACACATAACATATATAT
>ERZ1031078.404-NODE-404-length-14748-cov-17.678282_pt1 | contig 14748 bp, 8 predicted proteins | sample MGYA00518179_ERZ1031078 | MGnify/ENA primary metagenome ERZ1031078 (study PRJEB33719, sample SAMN04261274) | wastewater metagenome | biome: rural village; feature: human; material: feces | host: Homo sapiens | place: El Salvador | collected 2014-01-14 ... | reverse complement strand
AAAGATGAGAAAAATGTTTCTTGTAACATATTTAGCATGTAATGAACGAATATTGCGTGGCAGAATAAGATATGTTTGATAAATTTGCAATCGAAAATACCAATAACGCATTTAAAAACAAAACCCAATAACAAAGTAATGAGAACAATCAGAAAAACTGTGTTGAGCATGATGCTCCTGTTGGCTGGTATGACAGCCACAGCCCAGGAAACTCAATTCCTGAGTAACAACCATTGCCTCTATCGTATTCACCAGAGTGAGAAATATCTCCTGATACCTGTTCAGGAGAGTGCCGAACTGAGTCATGTCAAGGTGATAGCCAACAACCAGCAGTTGAAGACTTTCAATGTCCGCCTTGCCAATACGCACGTAGATTATTACGTGCCTCTCGATTTGGAGGCTTACAAGAGCCAGAAGGGACTGATGCTCGATATTCATGTCGACGGACAGGCTCGTAACGATGGCGGTATTGCCAACTTCGGATGCTGGAAGGGAATGAAGTTCTCCGACAGCTTCGACATGAAGAACCGTGAGCAGTATCGTCCTCTCTATCATCATACTCCTGCTTATGGCTGGATGAACGACCCTAATGGTATGTTCTATAAGGATGGCGTGTGGCACCTTTATTTCCAGTACAATCCTTATGGGTCGCAGTGGGAAAATATGACATGGGGACATTCTACCTCTACCGATTTGGTAAATTGGAAGTTTGAGGGTGAAGCTATCGAGCCAGATGTGATAGGAACGATATTCAGCGGCTCTGCTGTTGTCGACAAGAAGAATACCGCTGGCTTCGGCGAGGGTGCTGTCGTAGCTCTCTATACCTCGGCTGGTGAGAACCAGACCCAGAGCATGGCCTACAGTACTGACAACGGAAAGACCTTCACCAAGTATGAGGGCAACCCTATCATCACAAGCAACGTACCCGACTTCCGCGATCCTCACATGTTCTGGAACGAGGATATCAAGAAGTGGAACATGATTCTTGCTGCCGGTCAGCAGATGAACATCTATTCTTCTGACAACCTGAAAGACTGGACTTACGAGAGCTCTTTCGGTGCAGAGTACGGCAATCATGGCGGTGTGTGGGAATGCCCAGACCTGATGAAATTGAAGGTTCGCGGCACCGACAAGGAGAAGTGGATGCTTCTCTGCAACATCAATCCTGGCGGTCCTTTCGGCGGTTCTGCCACACAATACTTCATTGGTGAGTTCGACGGACACAAGTTTACTTGCGAGAGCAAGCCCGAGGTCACCAAGTGGATGGACTATGGTAAGGATCATTATGCCACCGTCACTTTCGACAATGCTCCCGACGGACGCCGTGTGGCAATAGCATGGATGAGCAACTGGCAGTACGCCAATCAGGTTCCTACCCAGCAGTACCGTTCTGCCAATTCTATAGCCCGCGATTTAGGACTCTTCAAGTACAAGGGCGAGACCTATTGCAGCGTGACTCCTTCTCCCGAGATGACAGCTGCACGCAGCAAGAAGACATCAAAGGCTCTCTCAGAGGCTTGCGAGGCTGTGGTCAATGTGAAGGGCAATGCCACTATCACCCTGAGCAACGACAAGGGCGAGAAGGTGGTGATGACCTATAATGCCAAGGCTGAGACTTTCGAGATGGACCGTACAAAGAGCGGCAAGACCGACTTCAGCAACGAGTTTGCTGCTGTCACTAAGGCTCCTACCTATGGAAAGATCAGCCAGTTCAGAATCTTCATCGACAAGAGCAGCGTCGAGGTCTTGGATGCTGAGGGCAAGATGGCGATGACCAACCTCGTGTTCCCCACCAAGCCTTACAACAAGCTCACGCTGAAGGGTAAAGGCAAGTATATGGTTTACCAGATAGGAAAGTAAGAGTTGTAAAATAATAACTAACAAGATATGAATAAGTCTATGAAATTGACCCTTATCCCTGTGATGCTTTGTTTCTTCGCAATGGGATTTGTGGATTTGGTGGGTATAGCCTCCAACTATGTGAAAGAAGACCTCAACCTGAATGATGCTACAGCCAACCTGTTCCCATCATTGGTTTTCTTCTGGTTCCTGATTTTCTCTGTGCCCACGGGTATGTTGATGAATAAGATAGGTCGTAAGAAGACCGTGCTGCTCTCACTCTTGGTGACAGTCATCTCTCTTCTTCTGCCTTTATTTGGCGAAACCTTCGGCATCATGCTTGTATCGTTCTCCCTCTTGGGTATCGGTAATGCGCTGATGCAGACATCGCTCAATCCGCTGGTTTCTGTCGTCACATCCGGTAAGAACCTGGCTTCTACGCTTACCTTCGGACAGTTTGTCAAGGCCATCGCTTCCTTTATGGCTCCATATATTGCCATGTGGGGTGCAGTGGCAAGTATTCCTGAGTTTGGATTGGGCTGGCGTGTGCTCTTCCCCATCTATATGATTATCGGTGTGTGCGCAACGCTGTTCCTGGCAGGAACTCCTATTGAGGAGGAGAAGACCGAGGGCAAGGCCTCTGGCTTTGTTGACTGCTTGGCTCTCTTGGGCAAGCCTATCGTGCTGCTTTCCTTCATCGGCATCATGTGTCATGTAGGTATCGACGTGGGCACCAACACCACCGCTCCAAAGATTCTGATGGAGCGTCTGGGCTGGACACTCAACGAGGCTGCCTTTGCCACATCGCTCTACTTCATCTTCCGTACCATCGGATGTTTCACAGGCACCGTCTTCCTTCGTATGATGAAGCCCCGTGTGTTCTTCACCATCAGCATCGTGATGATGGCGCTGAGTATGGCAGGTCTTTTCTTCGGCGAGACCAAGATGATGCTCTATATTGCCATTGCCCTCGTGGGTTACGGCAACTCCAATGTGTTCTCCATCATCTTCTCTCAGGCTCTTCTCTCTGTACCCGAGAAGAAGAACGAGGTGAGCGGTCTGATGATCATGGGCTTGTTTGGCGGTACGGTATTCCCACTCATTATGGGTGTTGCCAGCGATGCCATCGGGCAGATCGGTGCCGTGCTGGTGATGGCAGTAGGTGTGCTCTATCTGTTCTCTTATATTAATAAGGTGAAGATGTAAACTTCTGAACTTGCAAAACTTGAATTAAAAAACAAAGATTATGAAAATAGAAGATTTGGATAAGAAATATTGTGTAGGTTTGGGCGAGATCCTTTTCGATGTGCTGCCTACAGGTTCTCAGTTGGGCGGTGCTCCTGCCAATTTTGCCTATCACGCCGGTCAGCATGGCTTGCAGTCAGTAGCAGTCAGTGCTGTAGGCAGCGACTTGTTGGGCGATGAGGCTCTCCGCCTGTTGGACGAGAAGCACCTCAAGTACGTGATGCCACGTGTGGACTTCCCTACTGGAACCGTACAGGTGGAGCTTGATGCAGAGGGTGTGCCTACTTATGACATCAAGGAAGGTGTGGCATGGGACAACATCCCCTTCACCGACGACATCAAGGAGGTGGCTGCCAATGCCGGAGCTGTATGCTGGGGCTCTTTGGCTCAGCGCAACGAGGTAAGCCGCAAGTCTATCTATCAGTTCCTCGACCATACTCCCGAGGACTGCCTGAAGGTTTTCGACATCAACCTGCGTCAGAACTTCTATACCAAAGAAGTGATTTGTGAGAGTTTGAAGCGTTGCGATGTGTTGAAGATCAACGATGAGGAATTGATTACCATCGGCCGTCTCTTCGGTTATCCCGGTCTTGACATCGAGAACAAGTGCTGGCTCATCCTCGGTAAGTACAATCTCGACATGCTCGTGCTCACCTGTGGTGTGAACGGCAGCTATGTCTTTGCTCCAGGCTTCAAGTCGTTCCAGGAAACTCCAAAGGTAGAAGTTGCCGATACTGTAGGAGCAGGCGATAGCTTCACTGGTACTTTCTGTGCCAGCATCCTGAAGGGCAAGAGCATTGCCGAGGCTCACAAGTTGGCAGTAGAGGTAAGTGCATATGTGTGCACCCAGCATGGTGCTATGCCTGTGCTTCCTGAGAAATATACGAAGTAAGTTTCGTTTTTAGTATTTGGTAGTTGATATTTTTATAAAGGACTTCGCTTTACCTGGGCATGATTTCCAAGGGCGGCGAAGTCCTTTTTGTGTGTCTTTGCTATTAAAAGATATTAATTTTTATTTGTCTTATTTGCGGGTTTTCATTTTTGTTTATATTTTTGCATATTGCTACTGCGTAAACAAAAACGATACAAAAATGAAAACCGGAAAGAAGCACATTATATTATATGTAGTCCTTTTGTTGCTCGTCTTGGTGTCCTGTTCCGACAGGCGCACAGTGATAGGTGTGTCCCAATGTAGCGACGACATTTGGCGCCAGAAGGTGAACCGCGAAATCAAGATTGGGCAGTATCAGTATAAGAATGTGGACGTGGTCTTTGCCTCTGCCGACAACAATGGGCAGCGCCAGGCCCGGCAGATTGACAGCTTGGTGAAAGCCAAGGTCGACCTCTTGGTGGTGGCTCCCAGTGATGTCAAGACTGTTGCGCCAGCGATAGAGCGTGCCTACCGTGCAGGTATTCCCGTCATTCTTTACGACCGCATGATAGAGTCTACCCACTATACTGCCTATATCGGAACCGACAATGTGGCGATAGGCAAGGAGGTGGCTGATTATCTGGCACACCAACTGCAGGGCAGGGGAACGGTTGTTGAAATAACGGGCGAGCGTGGCTCCACACCTGTTGCCGACCGTCATCGCGGATTTATGCAGGGCATGAAAGCCTTTCCGCAGATACAGGTGGTGACGTTGGAAGGCGACTGGAACCTGGCTGGTGCCAAGAAGTTGATGCGTCAGTATATGGATGCAGGCAAGCCTGTTGATGCAGTCTTCGGACATAATGATGCCGAGGCTTGGGGTGCGCAGCAGGCAGCCAAGGAGAAGAACCGCGATAAGCAGATACTCTTTGTTGGTATCGACGGACTGCCTGGTGAGAACCAGGGAGTAGACCTTGTGGACAAGGGCGTGATGACAGCCTCGTATATCTATCCTACCAAGGGCGAGGCCATCGTTCCATTAGCGATGAACATTCTGCAGGGCAAGCCCTACAAGCGCATGAACTATTTTCAGTCGGCACTTGTCACAGCCGAGAATGCCAAGTTGATAGACATGCAGTATAAAGAGATAGAAGGCCAGACGGTCAACTTGAATGCCATCTATTCGAGCATTAATGACTATATGAAGATGTACCGATGGCAGAAGATTATCAGCATCCTGGCTGTTGCTGTGGTTGTGCTGCTACTCATCATGATATTTTATCGTCGTAAAGTGCGTCGGGAAAAAGAAAAACTCAACAAGCAGCGCAAGCAGATGGCAGACGAAAAGATAGCCTTCTTTACCAATGTCAGTCATCAGCTCCGCACTCCGCTGACCTTGGTGTCAGGACCGTTGAACTGGCTGATGCAGGCAGACAATTATACCGAGGAGCAGAAGATGCTGCTGCAGGTGGTGTCGCGCAACGTGGGACAGTTGGAAACCTTGACCGCCGATGTGCTCAACTTCAAGGATCAGGTAGATGCGATGAACCAGGCTACGGCAGATGAGGCTTCCGAGAAGGAACTCTCTCAGCATGTGCTTCGCGACAGTCGCCATCAGATGTTGCTGCAGCAAGATGTGGAGGAACTGTCCACCATTCTTATCGTAGACGACAATGAGGATATCCGCAGCTATCTGCGTGTGCTCCTTGCCGGTCAGTACTATGTCATCGAGGCTTCGGATGGACAGAATGGTCTGCGCTTGGCTAAGGAGAGTGTGCCCGACCTGATCGTCAGCGATGTGATGATGCCTGTGATGGACGGACTCACCTTCTGTTCGAAGATCAAGGAGGATGAGGTGACCAGTCATATTCCTGTCATTCTGCTTACCGCCCGCAGCGATGAGTCTCAGCGCATCGAGGGTTATGAGCATGGTGCTGACGCCTATATCACCAAGCCTTTCAACGACCATCTGCTCCTGGTACGCATATCCAACCTTCTGCAGGCTCGCCGGCAGAAAAAGAATGATGAGGCCAAGCAGATGCTTTCGGCAGAAGACATACAGACTGATGAACCAGGAGAGCGTATGTTCTTGGAGCGGTTCAAGAAGGCTGCCAAGTCGCATATCGGTGACGCCAACCTTCGCATGGACGACTTGGGCTCAGAACTGAGTCTTAGCAAGGTGCAGATGTACCGCAAGGTGAAGGCGCTTACCGGCAAGACTCCTGCCGAGGTGCTCAGAGAGATGCGTATGCAAAAAGCCTATTCGCTCCTGAAGCAAACCGACAAGACCATCAGTGAGGTGGCTGCCGAGGTGGGCTTTGCCATTCCTGGTTACTTCTCAGCTTGTTTCAAGAAGCAGTTCGGCATCAACCCGACAGAGTTGAGAGACTGACAGGACTTCTTTTATTACCCTGCTATTCCAACTTGTGCTGATTATTCTAACACCCTGTGAAACAGGAGTCATATAAATGAACGAAATACTATAAAATCGTTGCATGTAACATAATTGCCATGTGATGAACGAATTTTTCTCTGTTGTTAATAAGGAATTTGCTATCTTTGCTGCCAGAAATTTGAATAAACAATAAATAGGAATTACTATTAACAAAACCTTTATTTACATGGAGAAAATGAAAACTCTCTTGATGAGCATCTGTTTGTTGCTCGTCAGTGCGGTATCATTCGCCCAGGTCGAAGAGGCAAGTGGAAATGTTACCGACAACAGTGGAGAACCAGTTATTGGTGCCACTGTCACCGTAGTAGGGGGACAGGGAAATGCAGGTACTGTTACCGATATTGACGGTAACTTTAAGGTGCAGGTTCAGTCCGGTTCTAAACTTTCTATCTCTTTTATGGGGTATAAGACTCTGGTGGTGAAGGCTGCCAAGGGTCTGCGCATCGTTCTCGAAGAAGATGCCAAGTTGCTCAACGAGGTAGTCGTTACTGGTTATACCACTCAGCGCAAGGCCGACCTGACAGGTGCCATCTCGGTAGTCAGCGTTGACGAGATAGCCAAGCAGAACGAGAACAACCCTATCAAGGCTCTTCAGGGCCGCGTTCCTGGTATGAATATTACTGCTGACGGTTCTCCTTCGGGAACTGCCACCGTACGTATTCGTGGTATCGGTACGCTGAACAACAATGATCCTCTTTATATTGTTGATGGTGTGCCAACAAAGGCTGGTATGCACGAACTCAATGGTAATGACATCGAGAGCATTCAGGTGCTCAAGGATGCTGCCTCGGCTTCTATCTATGGTAGCCGTGCCGCCAATGGTGTCATCATCATCACTACCAAGAAGGGTAAGGAGGGCAAGGTGAAGGTAGACTTCGACGGCTCTATCTCTGTTTCTTCTTATGTGAACCGTATGAAGGTGCTCAATGCAAAGGAGTTTGGACAGGTGATGTGGCGTGCCTATATGAACGACGGCATGGATCCTAACACCAATGGTCTGGGCTACAACTACGACTGGAGCTACAACGAGCAGGGCAACCCTGTGCTCAACGGCATCAGCATGAAGAAGTATCTCGACGATGCAGGCACCACACCTGCTACCGATACCGACTGGTTTGATGAGGTGACACGCAAGGGCGTGGTTCAGCAGTACAATGTGTCGGTAAGCAAGGGCTCCGACAAGGGCAGCAGCTTCTTCTCTCTGGGTTACTACAAGAACTTGGGTATCATCAAGGAATCAGACTTCGAGCGCTTCTCAGCCCGTATGAATACTGAGTACAAACTCTTGAAGAACAACAGTCTTACTGTAGGTGAGCACTTCACCGTCAACCGTACTTCTGAGGTTGCTGCTCCCGGTGGCTTCCTGCAGAATGTGTTGCAGTTCAATCCTTCTCTTCCTATCTATACTGAGGATGGCAACTATGCTGGTCCTGTGGGCGGTTATCCTGACCGTTACAACCCAGTGGCAGTACTGGAGCGCAACAAGGACAACCGTTATACTTACTGGCGTATGTTTGGTGATGCCTACATCAACCTCAATCCTTTCAAGGGCTTCAACATCCGTACCACCTTTGGTCTCGACTACTCACAGAAGCAGCAGCGCTTCTTCACCTATCCTGTAACCGAGGGCAACGTGGCCAACGACAAGAATGCAGTAGAGGCAAAGCAGGAACACTGGACCAAGTGGATGTGGAATGCCATCGCTACCTATAATAAGGAGATAGGTCAGCATCGCTTCGACCTCATGGCAGGTATGGAGCTCAACCGCCAGGACGACATCTACTTCTCTGGTTACAAGGAAGGCTTCGCAGTACTCAAGCCCGACTATATGTGGCCTGATGCAGGTACTACCGGAGCACAGGCTTACGGTGGAGGATCAGGCTATTCGCTCGTATCTTTCTTCGGTAAGGCCAACTACAACTATGCCGACAAGTACATGGCTTCGTTCACCATCCGTCGTGACGGTAGCTCTCGTTTCGGTAAGAACAACCGTTACGCCACCTTCCCATCTGTATCAGCTGGCTGGCGCATCAATCAGGAGAACTTCCTGAAGAAGGCTTCATGGATTGACGACTTGAAGATCCGTGCCTCTTGGGGACAGACAGGTAACCAGGAAATCGACAACCTGGCCCGTTATACCATATTTGTAAGCAACTATGGTGTGGGCGAGAATGGTGGTCAGAGCTATGGTACCTCTTACGATATCGCAGGAACCAATGGCGGAAGCACATTGCCTTCAGGTTTCAAGCGCAACCAGATCGGTAACGACGACATCAAGTGGGAGACAACCACACAGACCGACTTGGGTCTCGACTTCGCCTTCTTTGGCAACACACTCTATGGTAACTTCGACTGGTACTTCAAGAAGACCAAGGACATCTTGGTTTATATGCCAGGTATCGCTGTTATGGGTGAGGGTAGCTCACAGTGGATCAATGCAGGCGAGATGGAGAACCGCGGTTTCGAGTTCAATATCGGTTATCGCAACAAGACCAACTTCGGTTTGAAGTACGACATCACCGCCAACATCTCTTCTTATCGCAACAAGATTACAGCGCTGCCTACTACCGTAGCTGCCAACGGAACCTTTGGTGGTAATGGTGTGAAGAGTGTCATCGGTCATCCAATGGGTGCACAGGTGGGATACGTATGCGACGGTATCTTCAAGAGCCAGGAGGAAATCGACAACCATGCCACACAGGAAGGTGCAGGCTTAGGTCGTATGCGCTGGAAGGACCTCGACGATGATGGCAAGATTACAGAGCTTGACCAGACTTGGATTTACGATCCTGTGCCCGACTTCACTTATGGTTTCAACATCTACTTGGAGTACAAGAACTTCGACTTCACAGCTTTCTTCCAGGGCGTACAGGGTGTGGACATCATCTCCGACCTGAAGAAAGAGACCGATATCTGGGCAGGTCTTAACATCGGCAACCTGAACAAGGGACGCCGCCTCCTCAGTGCATGGAGCGTGGACAATCCTACAAGCGATATTCCTGCTCTTACCCTCTCGGACAATAACAATGAAAAACGTGTTTCCAGCTATTGGGTAGAGAACGGCAGTTACTTGAAGTTGCGCACCATCCAGTTGGGTTACAATTTCCCACAGAGCATCGCCTCCAAGCTCTCTATGCAGCGCTTGCGCATGTATGTCAGTGCACAGAACCTCTTCACCATCAAGAGCAGCAGCTTTACGGGTCTGGATCCAGAGAATCCAAACTATGGTTATCCTATCCCTCTCAACCTCACATTTGGTCTTAACGTAACATTCTAAAAGAGTCAAATTATGAAAAAGATATTATATTCAGTCCTTACCGTTCTTGCCTTGGTGGGTACGACAAGTTGCTCTGACTTCCTGGACGAACAGAAGCCACAGGGCGTGCTTGACAGCGAAACGGTGAAGGAACCAAGCAATGTGGATAACCTGGTTATCTCGGCTTATGCTGTCTTCACTACAGCCGAAGACATCAACTCTTCCTTCTCGATGTGGAACTTTGATGTCCGCAGCGATGATGCCTATAAGGGTGGCAACGGAACCAGCGACGGTGACGTGTTCCATCAGCTGGAGATAGAGCAGGGTGTGCTCACCACCAACTGGAACATCAACGATATGTGGGTGCGCCTTTACAACTGTATCTCACGTGTCAACTCAGCCATCTCTGTACTTGAGACCACCAGCGACAGCTATCAGCTCAAGGCACAGCGCTTAGGCGAAATGAAGTTCCTGCGTGCCTACGCCCACTTCCTGTTGAAGCGTCTTTACAAGAATATTCCTTTCATCATGGATGCTAATTTGAAGCAGGATGATTACTATACCCTTTCCAACACAGAGTTTACTAACGATGAGGGCTGGCAGCAGATTATCAACGATGTGGAGTATGCCTACAGTGTGCTTCCTGTGAAGCAGACCGATAAGGGCCGTCCTTCCAAGGCAGCAGCTGCAGCCTTCCTCACAAAGGCTTATCTCTATAAGGCTTATCGCCAGGACGATGCTGCATCCAATCAGGTGACAAGCATCAACAGAGAAGACTTGCTGAAGGTTATCGAGTACAGCAATCCTGACATCTACAGCGCAGGTGGCTTCGACCTCGAGCCCGACTTCCACAACAACTTCCGTCCTGAGACTCAGTACGAGAATGGTGTGGAGAGCATCTGGGCCATGCAGTATTCCATCAACGACGGTACCAAGTATGGTAACCTGAACTGGAGCTATGGTCTTATCGTGCCTAATATCCCTGGTGTTACCGATGGAGGTTGCGACTTCTACAAGCCCAGCCAGAATCTTGTGAACGCCTATCGTACCGATGCCGACGGTCATCCTTTCATCGACACCTTTAATAATAAGGACTACGACTTGACACAGGATGCTGACCCACGTCTGTTCCTCACAGTAGGTCTGACGGGTCTTCCATACGAGTTCAACAGCAAGTACATGATGGACGCCAGTTCCACATGGAGCCGTTCGAATGGTCTTTATGGTTATTATGTAACCTTGAAGCAGAATGTAGATCCCGACTGTGGTTACCTGGTAAAGGGTTCTTGGTGGGGCACACCGATGAACCGCATCGTGTTCCGTTATGCCGACGTACTCCTGGAGCGTGCTGAGGCTTATGCGCAGCTCAACGAGACGGGTGAGGCCATCAAGCTGGTCAACAAGATTCGCCTGCGTGCCAAGCAGAGTACAGGTATGATAGCCAATTATCCTTCTGACTATGGCGTGAAGTTCAATATCTCTACCTATAATGGTTCTTACAGCCAGGAAGATGCTCTGAAGATTGTGAAGATGGAGCGTCGCTTGGAGATGGGTATGGAGAGCGAGCGCTTCTTCGACCTCGTGAGATGGGGTGAGGCAGAGAAGGCTCTCAACAAGTACTTTGCCGAGGAGACCAACAACTGCTCTATCTATGGAGATGCTCACTTTACAGCCGACAAGAACGAATATCTGCCAATACCTTTCTCACAGGTAGCGGCTTCCGACGGACATTACACACAGAACATAGGAGAATGGTAATATGAAGAAATTATTATTTATATTGATGGGCATTCTTGCCCTCACAGCCTGCAGCGAGGACAATGTGTCCGACCTGCAGCTCACAGGAGGCTGCTCTGTCACAGAGCTGGCACTCGACGACTATGAAGGAACTGTAGACAAGGCTGCACGCACCATTACTGTACGTGTGCCTGAGACCTATGACATCAGTCAGATGACCTTGAACAAACTCACGCTCAGCGATGGTGCTGTGTGTGATGCCAAGGTGGGCGACAAGATGAATATGCTCCTTGCACAGACCTTGCGCGTGAAGAATGGCGATGTGTTCCTCGACTGGACACTCGTTGCCAAGCGCGATGAGGCTAAGATTCTCTCTTTCAAGGTGAATGGTATCTATACCGGTGCCATCAATGAGAGCAACAAGACCATTACCATTAATGTGCCACAGACGGTGGACATCACCAAGCTGATTCCTTCCATCACGGTGAGCGAGAATGCTACTGTCGCACCAGTATCGGGTGCACCAGTCGACTTCACCGAGCCTGTGACCTACACTGTAACCAACAATACAGCTACAAGCACTTACACCGTAACCGTCAAGCAGATAGGCAAGCCTTCTGCTGTATTCGCCAGCTTAGCTCTGACGATGGACGAGCTGGGACCAGAGGAGAAGGCTGCCTGCGAGTGGATGCTCGCGAATGTGGACAACTCTATCTATGCTTCGTTTACTGATATCAAAAATGGCAATGTAGACTTGAGCGAGTGTAAGGTGATATGGTGGCACTTCCACAAAGACGGTGGAGTGGACGGTAAGGCGAAATTCGAGCAGGCTGCTCCTGAGGCTATTGCCGCACAGGCTGTGCTGAGAGACTACTACAAAGCTGGTGGCTCCTTCCTCTTCACACGTTACGCTACCAATATGCCAGGCGAGTTGGGTATCGACAATAATGGATTGGTACCAAACAACTGCTGGGGACAAGTGGAAAATGACGCCGAGACTTGTGGAGGTCCTTGGGACTTCAAAATGGGCAATGATGCCGCAGGTTCTCATTCCGACCACGCCCTCTATCAGGGACTGGTGAAAGGTGATGACGCCAACAGTGTATACACTACTGATGCCAACTACCGCATCACCAACTCTACTGCTCAATGGCATATTGGAGTCGACTGGGGTGGTTTTGACAATTATGCCGTATGGAGAGAGAAGACTGGTGCCATCGACCTGGGTTACGGTGGTGACGGTGCTGTCGTGGTATGGGAGTATCCTGCCAAAGAGAATTCAGGTAAGACCCTCTGTATAGGTTCTGGTTGCTACGACTGGTACAGCGTAGGTCCTTTCACAGAGAAGTTCCATGCTAATGTGGCCATCATGACCAAGAATGCATTTAATTATCTTATGAACCATTAACAATAAACAAAAATGAAGACAATGATAAATTCTATAATATTGGCATCATGCCTCGTCTTGCCTCTTGCTTCATGCAGCGACAGCGATGCAGCCCCCGAGCAGAAAGACTGGTCTACCACCACTTATTTCTACTCTGCTGATGCAGCCATGCAGGATACTTACTACAAGCCAACTGTGGGCTACGTGGGCGACCCTATGCCTTTCTTCGACCCAGTGGCTGGCGATTTCAAAGTGTTGTATCTGCAGGACTTCCGTCCTAATCCTGAAGGAACTTACCACCCCATCTGGGGTGTAAGTACCAAGGATGCTGCCCACTATACTTCTTTGGGCGAGTTGGTTTCTTGTGGCACCCTGAAGTCGCAGGATGCAGCCATCGGTACAGGTTCTACCATCTACGATGAGGCAAGCAAGCTTTACTATACATTCTATACAGGTAATAAGTATAAGCCTACAGGTGACGAGAGCGCACAGGCTGTGATGGTGGCTACGTCACCAGACTTCAAAACCTGGACCAAGGACCGTACGTTCTTGCTCAAAGGTCAGGACTTCGGCTACGATAAGAATGATTTCCGCGACCCATTCGTGTTTAAGGGTGATGATGGCAAGTTCCACATGCTCATTTCTACCAAGAAGGGTGGCAAGGGTAGCTTAGCTGAGTTCGTATCTGATGACTTGAAGAACTGGACTGACAATGGTGTGTTCATGACCATGATGTGGGATCGTTTCTACGAATGTCCTGACCTCTTCAAAATGGGCGACTATTGGTACTTGGTGTATAGCGAGATTCATCATGCTGTACGCAGAGTGCAGTATTTTAAGGGAAGAACACTTGACGAGTTGAAGGCTTGTACCGCCAACGATGTGGCAAGATGGCCTGATGCTCACGAGGGCTTCCTCGACAGCCGTGGTCTTTATGCCGGCAAGACTGCCAGCGATGGTACCAACCGCTATCTGTGGGGCTGGTGTCCTACCCGAAGTGGTAAGGACAATACTGCTGTGGGTGCTTCTCCTGCAGAGCCAGAGTGGGCTGGCAACTTGGTTTGCTATAAGCTCATCCAGCATGAGGACGGTACGCTGACACTCGGACAGGTTGATGCCGTGAGCGAGAAGTACAACCAGGATGTTGCCGTAGAGGTGAAGGAGAGCCAGAACATGACCGAGGCAGATGGCACTTATACGCTTGCAGGCAATGCCGAGCAACCTGATGCCTACATGCTGATGGGCCGTCTGGGCAGTCACAACAAGATCAGCTTCACCGTCACCACTTCCAACAAATGGGATAAGTTTGGTATCTCTATGGTTCGTGGCTCTGACTCTAAGAAGTATTACACCATGGTTGTCAACCCAGAGGATGAGAACAACCGCAAGGTAAACTTTGAGGAGCAAGGCGTAGAGGGTAAGGGCTTCATTGCCGGAATTGATGGCTACGTGTTTGCCCGTCCTGCCGACAATGTGTACAACATCACTATCTACACAGACAACAGTATCTGTGTGATGTACATCAATGATGTCTGCAGCTATACCAACCGCATCTATGGCATCCAGAAGAACTGTTGGAGTATCAATAGCTATAATGGCGCCAACGTCAAGATTAGCAATCTGAAGATCAGTCAGTATTAATTGAGAAAGTAGATCAGACACATCGTTTTTCAAAACACCATAACTTTGCGAGGCTCATCTCCCTTTTTGGGGGATGGGCCTTTTTCGTTTTTTTAGGAATCTTCCCCATTTACGAAAATGAGAATGAAAAAATACAGCTACATGAACTCATTTTCGAAAAGTTAGGAGCAGAGTTCTGAATGGACTTCAATCAATACGGGGAACTACTCATCCCATTCCTCGAATTCCAATTCCAGTTCCTTGTACTCGGGTTTGTGGGTGCTGTTCTCATGGTCTTCTTTCTTGGCTTCTTCGCTTGTGGCATTGCTCACTGAGAG
>ERZ1031078.390-NODE-390-length-15020-cov-4.736184_pt1 | contig 15020 bp, 9 predicted proteins | sample MGYA00518179_ERZ1031078 | MGnify/ENA primary metagenome ERZ1031078 (study PRJEB33719, sample SAMN04261274) | wastewater metagenome | biome: rural village; feature: human; material: feces | host: Homo sapiens | place: El Salvador | collected 2014-01-14 ... | reverse complement strand
GGCAATCCATATAAAGAAATGGTCATTGAAGCAATTACCGCGCCCTGCTTTTTAGACCAGTGAGGTTCAGCATAGCTCTTTTTAATTAAGTGAGCTCCGATAGTCTCAACCAACAGAGGATCAATTGAAGCTACAGTTTTAGCAAACAGACGGCTAGTTTCATTTAATTCAGCTGAGCATATCCACTTAGGCTTCTTTTTACATAAAACAGATGATGGGTGAATTACAAATTTCACACCTCGAGCACCTAAATACATGCCCTTGTCATTATCCTCATAATGGCCAATCTGTGAGAGCAGACCTGAAAGTATGGCTCTATGAATTGCGTCATAAGTAGAAGGAACCTCATTAGAGCGATACTTTAGGCTCTGGCAGGATGCTCTTAACTGACGTAATAAATCAAACCACTCACGTACTCTTAGATAGGAGATATATTCAGCCTTTAGACGTTTGCGAAGTGCTGAATTACTCATCTTAGTCTGCAACTGGCAAATATATTTATATAAGTTCAAATATGAGAGAAAATCAGACTTTTCATCATCAAAACGGTGATGAGCCTGTCTGCTCTGCTCCTGCTTATCTAATGGTCTCTCTCGAGGATCCATTACAGCTAAAGCTGAGACGATTACTAAAACCTCACTTAAAGCACCTTCTTTATCTGCCTGTACGAGCATTCTAGACAATCTTGGATCTGCAGGGATCTTAGATAAAGCCATGCCAATCTTAGTAAGCTCAATCTCATCTGTGCCCTTACCTTTAGCGTCATTGATGGCTCCTACCTCTTCTAAGAGTCTGATACCATCAGTTACCTGACGCATCTGAGGAGGATCAATAAATGGGAATTTAGTGATATTACCAAGATGCAAAGCTACCATCTGTAAGATTACAGCAGCTAAATTAGTTCTTAGAATTTCAGGATCTGTAAACGCTGTACGGGATAAGAAGTCCTCCTCTGAATACAGTCTTACGCAGACACCTTCACTGACACGACCGCAACGGCCTTTTCTCTGGTTGGCACTTGCCTGGGAAATCTTTTCTACAGGTAATCTTTGCACCTTAGTACGTGGAGAGTAACGGCTGATTCTAGCTGTACCAGGATCAATAACATATTTAATACCAGGAACAGTAAGTGAGGTTTCAGCTACGTTTGTACATAAAACTACACGTACAGTTGAGTGTGGTGAGAAGATCTTGTTCTGCTCTGCTGTAGCTAATCTTGCATATAAAGGCAAGATCTCTGTATTTGGAAGATGAGCTTTCTTTAAGAAAGCCGCAATATCCATAATTTCGCGCTCACCTGGTAAAAAGACTAAGGTATCAGCTCTTCCATGCGCTTTAAACAGGAACTTTAAAGCCTTTAGAATGCCGTTGCGTAAATCAAGCTCTTCTACCTCACACTCAGGATCATCCTCATCACCATCCTGCAATCCTAAAGGCATATATTCAACTTCCACAGGATAAGTACGACCTGATACTTCAATTACAGGAGCATTGTTAAAGTGCTTTGAAAAGCGCTCGGTGTTAATGGTAGCTGAGGTAATAATGAGCTTTAAATCTTTGCGCTTATTAAGTAACTGTTTTAAATAACCTAATAAGAAATCGATATTAAGTGATCTTTCATGAGCCTCATCGATGATGATGCAGTCATAGTTTAAAAGTAATCTGTCTGAGGCTGTCTCTGACAGTAAGATACCGTCAGTCATCAACTTTATATAACAGTTCTCTGAGGTTACATCAGTAAATCTTACTTTATAACCTACGCTGTGACCTAACTCTTCACCTAACTCCTGAGCAATACGGGTAGATACGGCACGGGCTGCCAGACGTCGTGGCTGAGTATGACCGATTAGACCATGAAGACCTAAACCTGCTTCTAAACACATCTTAGGAATTTGGGTAGTCTTACCAGAGCCTGTCTCACCTGCGATGATAAGGACCTGGTTATTTTTAATAGCTTCAATGATCTCATCATGCTTTTGAGCTACAGGTAAAGCTTCATCATAGGTGATTTTAGGAAGGCTTTGCTTTCTGTTTTCAAAAAAGGCTTTGTACTTTTCTAAATCCTCAGAGATCTTTAACTGCAAGTCTAAAAGCTTATCAGCATTGCTTACAGAATTATCCTCACTTTTACCCTGTTTGTCTTTAGGGGGTATAGAACTCAAAGAGAGCTTTTTAAGCTCTCTTGACAGGTTAAGACGATGTTTATAAGTTAAATTATCAAATTCAGCTTTGACATTTCCTATAAACTTTTCAAGTTTTGGATCTAAGTTTTTATCTAAGTTATTATTCATTTAGTTTTTATCTAATTTAAAAGGCAAGTTGCCTTGCCTTTATCATAAAAATTGTGTGTTAACTGTGTGCTGTAAGCTTAGCTTTTAAAGTAAAAGCTAACGATATTCACAGTCATCGTTAATGCTGTCAAAGAGTTGAGCCTGCGCTAATTTTCTGCGACGACGCAAGTCCTCCTGCTCACTCTTGTGTAAGTTTAATTTTGCCTTTCTTAAGCGTTCAAATTCAGCAGCTCTCTCGGAGGCTAAATACAGACCTGCTCTGCGTATTTTATCCCCTTCAAGATCAACTACCACTAAAGTAACTTTAATGAGGTTTACCATATCGCCAGCTTTTGGATAACCACCGATATGATAAGACATCAAATCACCTAAAGTTAGAGTTTTCTCAAATGAGGTTAACTCAAAATCAAACTGTTTAGCTAAATCAACCATTGGGGTTGAGGCGGCATAAATCTTATCGCCATGATACAGAGGATGGCTCTTAATTCTGCTCTCATGAGAGAACAGTGCATTTAATAAAGTCTCATCAGCATCAGTACCAATCATGGAAATGATGTCACCTGTTTTAATTACAGTATCACCATGACACTTGATCATTTTACCGTCTCTAAAGATAGCAGCTACAGTAGTGCCCTTTGGAAAGGTAATTGAACGTAAGGTTCTGTCATTAAATGAAGGCTCCTTAATGCGATAGTTTAATAACTCATAATCATTAGAGAGCATGATACCTACATCTGATTTGGTAATAGGTGTCAGCATCGATGGTGCATAAACCTTTAAAAGTTTAGCTAAAGGTAAAATTAAAGAGCCTTGGAAGAGTAAAGATACAATTACTACCACGAAAGCTACATTAAAGTACAGCTGAGGGTTATCAAGATGCTCAAATACTGGATAGATAGCAAGTACAATAGGCACAGAACCTCTTAATCCCACCCAGCTCATAAAGATAATGTCTCTTTTGTTATAAGACTTAAAAAATGGCTTTATGCATAAGAAGACAGTTAGAGGTCTTGCAATTAAAGTAATCACCACAGCAATTACTACACCTGGGAACCAGAATTTCACCATCTCATGAGGTGTAACTAAAAGACCTAACATTAAGAACAGAGTGATCTGTGATAACCAGGTAAAGCCTTCAGATACAGGCAGGATGTAACTTACCTGTCTTGTCTTCTGATTGCCCACACACATACCAATGATAAAGATAGCCAAGAAGCCTGAGCCTCCTAGGTATGAGGTAATAGCAAAACCAATTAAACCTAAACCAATAACGAGAATACTGTAAAGACCTACACCTAAGGATAAGGTTGAGACAATCATACGAGCGATAAAGCCAATGAAGACGCCCATGACAATACCAAAACCAAACTGCTGCACAAAGAAGATAAGAGCATCAGTAAATGAAGTGGCCTTTTGAGAAGCAAAGGCAATCATGGTGGTAGTCAACAAAATTGCCATAGGATCGTTAGTTGCTGACTCAATCTGCAGAGTATTAGATACATTTGACTTTAAAGAAATGTTCTTGTCTTTACCTAATAAAGAGAACACTGCAGCAGCGTCAGTAGAACCTACGATACAGCCTAAAAGTAATGCCTGAATTAAAGAGATATCAAGTAATAAATAAGCAATTAAACCTGTGATACCAGAGGTTAGGATAACACCTACGGTTGCTAAAACAGCAGATTCAGCTGCCACATTTTTCATCATAGAAAAACTGGTACGCAAACCACCGTCTAGCAGGATCACCGCAAGCATTAAGTTTGCAATAAAGAAAGCTGAGGAGTAATCAGTATAGTGCAGGTGCAGGATAATACCGTCTTCACCTGTTAACATACCAATTGACAAGAACAGTAACAGTAACGGGGTACCAAAGAAGGACGATAATTTTGAAGCCAGAATAGCGAAAGTTAAAAGAATACCAACTATGAGAAAGGCATAGTTCATGTCAAATTCTGGCATGTATCCTCCAATGAACTGCTCTGATATAGGTTTATAGGTTTATTAAGCCATAAATGTAAACGGCTCTTAAAGTACCCTTTTTATGGTACTTACACCTCTTGGTTTGATTAGATCTTTTATTGTTTTATAAATTTTCGATTTTTAATTCTCTGTATATTTTAATCTAGAAAGGGCTTTAAATATAGGCTTAATGACGATATTTACTCACTTGTTCATGCAAATGTTTTTCATATAAACTCAATTTTCTAAAAAATAACTGTTTTTAGAAATACAAAAAGTTAATTTGATCAGGATCATAGCTTTTACAACTCATAAAAAACTCTCTTTTTATAAAAACTATATATCTTCATTAAAAATACATATCCATTTTAGTGCATACATGCACCATGGTTTATTTAATTGATTTATAAATGCTTTTTATAAATCTAATCTTAAGTACGGTAAATATTCTTTGGTTTTACTAAATATCACGCACCATTAATGTGAGACAGGGCTTTAAGGTTGTTTCTTTGTGGTAACATCAACGACATGGCTTAAGGCATAACCAATGCCTGCCACCTAGATTTTTAACTAAGATACAGCATCAAAGGAGCTGTTATTTATGTGTTCAATTTTCGGTATTTTTGATATTAAAGAGCATCCTGAAGCTCTTCGTCAGACTGCACTTGAGAACTCAAGACTGCAGTTGCACCGCGGTCCTGATTGGGAAGGTATTTATCAGGGCGATCATGCAATTATTGTTCATGAGCGTCTGTCAATTGTTGATCCTCAGAATGGTGCTCAGCCTCTATATAATGAAGACAAGTCTATTGTTTTGGCTGTTAATGGCGAAATCTACAATCACAAAGATCTGAAGAAAGAACTTACAGTTGATTACAAGTTCAAGACAGGTTCAGATTGTGAGGTAATCATCACTCTATATGAAGAATTCAAGCGAACTGGTAAAAACTTTGTAGACAGATTAGTAGGTGACTTTGCTTTCGTTATCTATGACGCTAAAGACAACACAATCTTTGCAGCCCGTGACCATATGGGTATTAACCCTATGTATGTTGGCACTGACAGAGAAGGTCGTTTTTATGTAGCCTCAGAAATGAAAGCTTTAGTTAACGTTTGTGACTCAGTAAAAGAATTCCCACCACGTCATTACTTATACACTAAAGACGGTGACTATGAGTTTAAGCAGTACTACAAGCGTGACTGGTTCGAGTATGACAATGTTAAGAACGATCCTGCTGATGTAAAGAGTTTAAAAGATGGGCTGATGGATGCAGTTCGTCGTCAGTTGATGTGTGATGTACCTTACGGTGTATTACTCTCAGGCGGTCTTGATTCATCTGTAATTTCAGCTATTGCCAAGTTCTACTCAGAAAAGAGAGTTGAGGATGACGGCAAGTCACAGGCATGGTTCCCAAGATTACACTCTTTTGCAATCGGTCTTGAAGGTGCACCAGATCTTAAGAAAGCTCGTGTAGTAGCTGATTACTTAGGTACAGTTCATCACGAAATTCACTATACAATTCAGGAAGGCTTGGATGCTCTTCGCGATGTTATCTATCACATTGAGACCTATGATGTAACTACTATCAGAGCTTCAACTCCTATGTACTTAATGGCACGTTACATCAAAGCTATGGGCATCAAGATGGTTTTATCAGGCGAAGGTTCTGATGAGATCTTCGGCGGTTACCTATACTTCCACAAAGCTCCAAACGCTAAAGAGATGCACGAAGAGTTAGTAAGAAAGTTAGATCAGTTGCACTTATATGACTGCCTAAGAGCAAATAAGTCTCTAATGGCATGGGGTGTTGAAGGTCGTGTTCCATTCCTAGATAAGAAATTCTTAGACATCGCAATGCACTTCAATCCTGAAGCTAAGATGTGCCCTGGTAAGGTTATCGAAAAGAAGGCTCTAAGAGAGGCTTTTGACGGTATGTTACCTGAGGAAGTTCTATGGCGTCAGAAAGAGCAGTTCTCTGATGGTGTAGGTTACTCATGGATTGATGCTTTACGTGACTATGCTGAAGAAAAAGTATCTGACAGAAAATTTGCTGAACGTGAAGTAAGATTCCCAGTAAACACTCCTTTAACAAAGGAAGCTTACCTGTACAGAGAAATCTTTGAAGATCTGTTCAAGTTACCATCAGCTGTAAAGACTGTTCCATATGGTAAGTCTGTAGCATGCTCTACTCCTACTGCTATTGCGTGGGATGCAAAGTTTGCAAAGATGAACGATCCATCTGGTCGTGCTGTAACCGACGTTCATGAGGAAGCTTACGAGATGGGCCACAAGATGTAAATCTTGAGGTAAAAGTTCCTTTATATACATTATCATTTTTCTTACTCATTAAGGTTCAGCGCAAGCTGAGCCTTTCTTTTATCCTAAAGTTCCTCCTGTTTTTATCGTTACAAAACTGATTTATTCTTAACTTTAAGACAAGATCACCTATCTGTAACTCCAATTTCTATGGCTCTATTAAAGTTCTGTATAATCACTTATAACTTATTAACTTTAGGTCACACCATGAAAGACATCTCCTGTATCTTAAAAACTCTTATGGCATTTGCCTGCCTTTTATTTACAACCTCAGTGCTCACAGCCTGCAACTCCACCACCGATAACTCTCAGCCACCTACTCCTTATGAAAAGATTGGTGATGTAACTGAGCTTACAAAGTATGTTGAAAATGGTAAAACCACCTTAGGTGAACTCTTCACTCATCTAGCTCCAAGTACAGCAAGCTCTGATTATTTGCTAAATACTGTTCTCTATACTGGTAACCTAAAAAAGGACCATAAAAGAGTTTTAGTAGTGCAGTACTGGGCAAGATATCCTGGCTTAAGATACAAGCCAAACGCTGTATGCAAAACCACTAAGAACATTATCATCACCTTAAAAGATGACAACCTAAATGCTGACAATATTGTTGAAGGTGTTTATTACACAGGTGCCTCATATGCAATTAAAAGTGTCATCTTCAGTAAATCTACTGAGTATTATCATGAGTTAACAGAGCAAGAGCTAAAAGATTCAATTAACTTTGACTGGAGTAAGGTATATTTCCAGTCTGTAGTCTTAGACAGCGTAAAAGCTGACTCTAAAAAAGATAAAGATGAAATACAGATCATCTCAGATCAGTTAATCAAAGTTGTTTATGAAGCTCCAAGCTTAAAGCTTGTTGATAGAGATGATTTTAAAAAGACCTAGCTTTCATTTGGCAAAAACACAGACAATATCGTACCAAAGGTTGAAAAGACCACTGACTACTATGAGTACGTTGATTGGGATAAAGGAGAAATTCTGCCTCCATGGTTTAGAAGATTAGGAGAGGATTTCTTCTTCATAGATGTTACAAATGCTATTCTTTATTTATAAAGCTCATCCTTTGTAAATCAGAGTCCATGTCTAAAGAAATAAGCTATGTTATGTAAGGTGCAACTTAAGCATTACAATAAAAAAGCACTGTATAATAAAATATAAATTACCAGCACCAAAAACTATAAACACCAATCAGGTGCTGGTTCATTTTCTAAAATGATGAGGTACTTCTTGAAAGTATTCAAACTTTTATTAAGTCTTATAGCGCTTTTGTGTACAACAACTTTCCTTACAGGATGTTCTAGCTTTTGTGAAGATCTTGGTGATGTAACTGAGGTTAATCGTTATGTAACTAATGATCTTTCAACTGTAAAATCAGTTTTATCAAGGATGTTAAATCCAAATGAAGAAAAGCGCAGCTACGACTACTATGTTTCAAGAAAGCTCTATGAAGCCACACAGGTAAGCTCTGGCAACAAGATCTTAATTGCTCACTACTCTGTAGATTTTCCATTAAAGTCTCAGCCTTATAGAACAGTAAAAGACGTAATACTTTTACTTCAGGATGATAAGCTGTCAGAAAACAGTATCATTCATGATGTCAAAACTTTTGGTGCTGTCTACATTAAAAATGAAAGCGTCAATGAGTACTATGCCATGTCAGAGGCTGAGATAAAGTCCTTTGCCAATATGGGAGAAGAATATATAGCCTCAACTAATAAAACAGGTCAATTCAAATCAGAGCTTGATCTGACTGAAGATAAGCTTATCAAGGCAGAAACTACAGAGTTATTTGGAGAGATTGACGATTTTAAAGTTGTTGATGATAAGGAGCTTAATTCTTTAGGTGTTACTGAGATTGAGAGTATCTTAACAACTCCTAAAATAAAAGTTGAAAAAGTCTCTTATCTCATGTACGGAGCTGCATTTGCACTTGCAATCACAGAAGCTGTACTACAAGCAAAGCAACAATAGCTACTACTTTTTTATAAGTTTCTTATTATATAAGTATCTTATTAAAGGTTAGTCAGGAGAACATTAATAATGTACATCAAGTTAAGACAGGAAAGAGTCACTAAAGACTACTTAAAGAAAGAGAAAAAAGTAAGAAACTTAACTTAATGCTCTATTCTATAATGAAAATTTATGCTTTTGCTCCTCTAGCCCTTTCATGATTTTCATTCTTCCTTTCTTTCTTCCTTAATAAAAAGAAAGAAAGAAGTAAGGATATCGTACGAAATGCTGTCATTTGAAAATCAGAATATTGAGTTCAAACAAGAATATGTTCCCGATATTCGCAAAGAAGTAATGGGGTTTGCCAATGCCGATGGTGGAACTGTTTTTGTAGGTGTTAGAAAAGATGGTGCGGTCTTAGGTATTGATGATCCTGATGGGGTGATGCTACAAATAGTAAATTCACTAAAAGATTCACTCTCTCCTGATGTAATGCCATTTGTAAAAGTAAACACTGTTGAGATAGAAGGCAAACAGGTTGTCGAAATTGATGTAACGACAGGAACGAATCGACCTTATTATCTTAAAGAAAAGGGCCTAAAACCTAGTGGAGTATATGTCCGAAAAGGCAGTTCCACACAGCCAATGACAGAAGAAGGCATCAGAGAAATGCTCATTCAAAACAGTGGCAGAGCCTTTGAACAGTGTAGAAGCATGAATCAGGAATTGACTTTTCAGACATTTTTTTCAGAAATGCAAAGCAGATCTCTAGAAGTCGGTCCCTCTCAGATGAGAACACTTAAACTCATTGGAGAAGATGGTCTTTATACGAATTTGGCTTTACTGCTGTCAGATCAGTGTGAAATAACTACAAAAGTTGCACTTTTTCAGGGAACTGATAAAGAACAGTTCCGTGATAGAAAAGAATTTACTGGTTCTATTTTGAAGCAACTTGAAGATGTATATCAGTTCATAGATCTTGTAAACAAAGCCAAAGCTACTTTCTCTGGACTTAATCGAACTGATAAGAGAGATTATCCAGAAGAAGCTGTAAGAGAAGCGTTGCTTAATAGTATTGTCCATAGGGACTATTCTTTTAGTGGCAGTAATCTTGTTAATGTTTACGAGGATAGAATTGAGTTTGTGTCTCTTGGCGGACTGGTTTCATGCTTGGAGCTAAAATCTATTTTTCTTGGAGTATCCATGTCGAGAAATCCTAACCTTGCAGCGATTTTTTATCGGATGAGGCTGATTGAAAGTTATGGTACGGGAATAGGAAAGATAGAACGCGTATATAAATCAAATCTACTGCAGCCTAAATTTGAAACTGCAAAGGGAGTTTTCAGAGTGACTCTTCCAAACAGAAATGAGGAGCATGACTCTAATATACAGTCCTACAGTGGCAATGACGGTGATATCTCTTTTAATGAACAGAAGAAACTTATCATTCAGTATGCAAAGGAAAAAGGCAGTGTATCAAGAAAAGAAGTTGAGAATTTGATTGGAGCAGGAACAACCAAAGCATTCAGGCTTCTAAAGGGACTCTGTGAGGCAAAACAGCTTGAGCAGACAGGAACAGGAAAGTTAAGAACATATGTTATCAAATAAACCTTTTACCTCTATTTCTACAAATCATATAAAAGTTTGTTGAGCGGTATTAAGGAGAAATTGAGCATTCTTTGTTTAAGGTTCCTTTGTTTAAACTTCCTTTAAAGTGTGAACTTAGTGCTAGTTCAAAAATTCGCCTTAAGATGATTACTTCTGAAATTTGCTAAATTCTGACGATTGTTAAATTCTGAGGATTTAGAAAACGCCCCTAAAAAAGCTATGCCGGATTTTGTCTAACATAGCTTTTTGTTTAACGTGGCAAGACAATCTTTTCTATGAAAAATTACTGGTGCATGAAGAAGCCAATAATTAAGATGATGCTTACGCCCCACATAACTGGAGTTACCTGACGGTATTTACCAGTGATCAGCTTTAATAGACAATAGCTTGCAAAACCGAAGCCAAAACCATTACCAATAGAATAGGTCATTGGCATCATGATCACGGTTAAGAAAGCTGGAATTGATTCAGAGAAGTCTGTAAAGTCGATACCCTGTACATTCTTCATCATCATAGCACCAACTACGATAAGAGCAGGAGCTGTTGCATAAGCAGGAATTAAGCTTGCAAGTGGTGAGAAGAAGAATGCTAATAAGAAGCAGATACCAACAACTACTGCGGTAAGACCAGTCTTACCACCAACATTTACTCCAGCTGATGATTCAACATATGAGGTTACAGCACAGGTACCCATGGTTGCTGATAATAAGGTACCAACAGAATCGGTCATCAGAGCCCTATCGCAGTTTTCAATCTTACCGTCTTTATCTACAAGACCTGCAGCCTTGGTAACACCGATTAGAGTACCGATATTATCGAATAGCTCAACAATGGTGAAAGTAAAGATGATTGAAATTAAACCATAATGGAAAGCACCTACAAGATCCATCTTTAAGAAGGTCTCCCCCATACCAGGGAAAGAGAAACTTACAACATCTGAGATGCCCTCAGGTGCCTTAGTTACGCCAAAGATCATTCCAATTACTGTTACGGTCACGATACCGATTAACATGGCTGCTCTGATTTTTAAAGCTAAAAGAGCGCCGATGATGAGTACACCCAAAAGAGCTAGATCAACTTTGGGATCAGAGAAAGTACCTAAGGTGATCTTTGTAGCAGGAGATTCAACAATCAGATTTGAGCTTTGAAGGCCAACGAAAGCAATGAACATACCGATACCGACTACGGTTGCAGATTTCAAACTCATTGGTACAGCATCAATAATCATCTGACGCAGTTTGGTAACAGTCAGCATAAAGAATACTAAACCTGATACAAACACAGCACCTAAAGCTGTTTCCCAATTCAAGCCTACAGTCTTACATACATAGAAGGTAAAGAAGGCATTAAGTCCCATGCCTGGAGCCATAGCAACCGGAAGATTTGCAAAAAGGCCCATTGCAATAGTACATAAAGCAGCAGACCAGATAGTTGCAGCGACAGCTGCTTCTACAGGTATACCTGCTTCTTTTAAGATTGATGGGTTAACAAAAATAATGTAAGCCATTGCTACGAAGGTAGTAATACCGGCAATGATCTCAGTGCGGACATTAGTTCCTTTAGCTTTTAATTTGAAATGACGATCTAAAAAGCCCTGATCGTTCTTTGAGATGGTGTCAGACATAATTTCCTCTGAATGAAAAATACCTGCTATAAAAGCGCTTTCAGTATATTTGAATTTACCTTAGTGTCAATGCTGATTGCATAAGAAATCGACTTTTACCAAGATTTGATAAATATCGTATTCACTAATGTGCTGATAAGCGTGCATATGCAAACTTCTAGAATGTTTTAAGACTGCTTTTGAAGAATTTATTAAGAATTTTTGCAGAGAAAAATGGAGGCTTTATAAAGATACTTATATTGAGCTAAAGGTATATATTGTGTTGAATGCAAATATATTGAGAATAATTCCATACTTTGATGATATTTGTTTACCTGATGGTCAGGCAAAACAAAAAGCTACCATGATGGCAATAAAACCAATCACTATCAACAGAGTCAGTACTAAACCTACAATAGATAAAGCAATACCTGTATAACACAGTTTTGTGCTTTCTGGATGCTTTTTTAAAGCTATAAAGCCAAAGACAATACCTAAAACAGCTAAAGCCACACCTAAGAAACAACCGGCGCCAGTAAAAATACTTATGATGGAGACAATTCCTATAACAATCGGAAGATGTTGCAAATGATAATCCTTACACTGATGCATTAGATGGGATGATTTATATTTGATGCAGATAATATTAGCTACATAAAATTTATACTATCTATTGTACGTTCATTTAGTGTAAATGTTCAAATTTATTTTGGGATTCAATAATTGTGCAAACATTTTTTGATATGAGTTAATCTAAATACAATTCAATCAAATGATAAATAACCATAGCTATGCCTGTTGATGAAACAACAAACCCAGAATAAAAGATATTTTCGTCTTTTTTGTCTAATTCAAAAGGAATCGTATAGATAAAGACTACTCCTAAAATTCCCAAAATTGCTCCTAAGATAAAATATGACCAAGCAAAAAAGCTTATGAGTGATGCTATTCCAAAAGTAAGAGGAAGATATATCCAAAATCTCAAAATTCTCATTTTGTACTCCTGACAGAGTAACGTATAAATCTTTTACGATTTATTTTATGTACCCTTAATGTAAGGGTGCAAGCGGATTTTTAGGATTATTTAGTAATCAAATCATTTTTCTGAAAATTAAGCTCTATTTGCTATAATTCATGCGTTACAAACAGTATAAGTTGCAAGACTTCAGTACTTGTTTATCAAGATCATTTATCAGAAGAAAAAGGTCAAATGGAAGAATTAGGTCTTACTAGAGTTCCTTACTATTCAGAACTTAGTGTGTTTAATCGAGATGATGTACCAAATGATGCTGTATGCCTAGTGCTTTCAGTCATGCTCTATTGGCATTCACTAGAAAAGTGCCAAAGATTTAATGCTAGAAATCATGTGCACCTTTTAGCCCGTAATTTAAGAAGAACTCCTGAATGTGTAAAAGAGTGCCTAGACTATCTTACAAGCTTAAAGATCTTAGATAAAAAAGAAGAAACTATCACCACAGAAAGTGACAATCCTGATAAAAAGACAAAATTAAACGAGTTCTATACCCTAAACTTCCATGTACTCCATGAGCTGTTAAAAGAGCATAACCTGAATATTCCTGTAAAGATCCTGCGTTTGGCAAGTGACGATTACTTTGATATCTACTCATATTTATCACCAAAGAGAATGCCTTTAGTACAAGGTCTTGTAGGTATGGTCAAAGGTGGCATTTATGATGAAGCTGCTTTAAATGTCTGCAAGGTTATCTGTGGTATCTGCAAAGACGGTGACTATGAGGATTTCTCATATAAAGCATTAGCTCCTGGTTGGAGAATGTTAGCTCAGCCTCCTGCTACAGCAGAAGACGTCGTACAAAGATATTTAAGAGAAGGCGAGCGCTCTGTAGATATCGATCTTATGGATGGCTCTTTCTTTATGCCAGATGGTGATTACTTTGGAACTGAAAAGCATAAGATTTGGCATTCAGGTAAAAGTAAAGAACCTAGAGTTTTAGCTACTGCCCTATACCTTTGCTTTACAGCTTTAAGTCATGATGTAGAGTTCTATTCAGATCTAGATCTTGAGGAGCTAAAGGATGGCTTTGAACTTCTGAATAAATTTACAGGATTAAAAGGCAGATTATCTGAGGTGTACTTTAACTATAAAGACTTTACAGGAGATGCCCTTGTAAAGGCTAAAGTAGAGTACCAAAAGATATTAGAATCATTATCATAGATCATATTTGCCACAAGGTAATAATCAAATCTTTAAGGTGATAGTTTTACCTGTGGCAAAATACTAAATTGCCTAAATTTGAGCCTTTTCAATAATACACTGATGAGTTTTAGTGTCTTTTGAGTAGTTAATACCTACTAATAAGACTTCACCTTTATAGTCTTTAAAGAACTGTAAGTAATTCTTCTCTTTAATCTGAGTGATAGCAGTCTGTGCTGACTTATCATACTTTAACTCAATTAAAAGAGCTGGCTTGTTTACACCAGGCTTTGGAAGATACACTAAATTAGCATATCCTTTTCCTGTAGGTAATTCTCTTATAACGTTATAGGTATCAGTAGTACTTAAAACTAGTGATAATGAGATTACACATAACAATGAGTTCTCGTCATTGTAAGTTAGAATTGAGGTATGATCTTGATGAGCTTCATCAAAGACTTTAGCTACAGCATCAGAGTTTAATGACCAGATATCATTTAACAGGTCATATGACTTGCTTATAAGATTATAGACACCAGAGTATTTTTCATTATCTTCAACGATATTTCTAAACTGCTTTTTGATTTCTTCATTTGGAATATGAACTACAAATTTAGAAATATTGTCTACCCTGATATCTGAATCTGTTTTTATTGCGAGGTACCCTAAATGAATAAGTAAAGTTAAGACATCATTCTTGGTCTTAAATGTAACCATATCATTTTGGAATTTGGCTACATTTACCACCACCTCTTCGCCTGCTATTAACTTTACAATATCATCCCTCAAGCCTTCCATGTTCATATCAATATATTCTTGAAGGCTTTCAAAGGTTTCTGTTTTGGTCCAGTAACTTCCAAATCTTTTTCTGCTGATGCTCTTTACTACAGAATTTGGATTATAAATATGAGGAACATCTGTAAAAGAGTAGCCATAATACCATTGCTGCATTTGATTAAAATTCATCTTGAATTCGTTACACAATGACTGAACTTCCCTCTCTGTAAAACCAATAAATGGAGCAAAGTTATCAGGATCAGTCATTGAAAATTCATTGAACATATTCAATGCACTCTGGTTACCGTACTTCTTAATTGGAAGAATGCCTGTCAT
>ERZ1031078.379-NODE-379-length-15235-cov-16.542358_pt1 | contig 15235 bp, 9 predicted proteins | sample MGYA00518179_ERZ1031078 | MGnify/ENA primary metagenome ERZ1031078 (study PRJEB33719, sample SAMN04261274) | wastewater metagenome | biome: rural village; feature: human; material: feces | host: Homo sapiens | place: El Salvador | collected 2014-01-14 ... | reverse complement strand
AGAAATATGAGGTGATGAATGCCAGCGAGTACAAGCAGGCTCTTACCTCTTTAGGCATTGATACAAGTGGTTTGGGTACAGCCGACACCGACTGGCAGGACGAGATTTTCCGCACTTCCGTCTCTACCAAGCATAGCCTCAGTATCCAGGGCGGCTTGAAGGATATGCCTTACCGCATTGGTTTCGGTTTTGAGGACAATAATGGTATTCTCAAGACAACTTGGATGAAGCGTTTTAATACATCAGTCAATTTAGCTCCTTCCTTCCTCGACAAACACTTGAACTTCAACTTCACAGCGAAGTATGGTTTCGAGAAAGACCGCTATGCACAAGTAGGTGATGCCATCGGTAATGCCCTCCAAATGGATCCAACACAGCCAGTACGTGTAAATGATGAGAAGTACAATACCGTCGGTGGATATTTCCAGTACTTGCAGCCAAAGAACGACAAGATTACAGATCCTAATTGGGCGAATATTGCTGCTACTCAAGTTAGTCAGAACCCTGTGGCTGTTCTTGACAACTACAAGTGTATAGCCAAGACTCATGATATTTCTTCAAATCTTGAGGTTGACTATAAGATTCATGGCTTTGAAGACTTGCATTTGCATGCAGCTATAGGTGCCCAATATACTGACGGTAGACAAAATGAGGATATCTCAAAGTATTCTTTTTCCAACAACTATTTTGGTAAGTATAGTACAAGTCATGCCTACAAATACAATATAGAAGGTAAAGCCTTTGCGGAATATGCCCACAAGTTTGGTGTTCACGACATCGACATCATGGCAGGTGCTGAGCAGAGTCACTTCCACAGAACAAGCTATAACTTCGGAAGCGGTATCGATGAGTACTTGAGAGATACCAATCCACAGTTAGTAAATGGCGAATGGAACTACGTAAATAACCCTACGTATCAGGCAAACACCATGTGGAAGAGTCACAACTCTTTGGTGTCTTACTTTGGACGTCTCAACTATAACTTATTAGACCGCTATTTGCTTACAGCAACCTTCCGTGCCGATGGTTCTTCACGCTTCAGAAAGGGCAAGAAGTGGGGTTACTTCCCTGCTGCAGCCTTTGCCTGGAAGATCAACAACGAGCCATTCATGAAGAACGTAAAGTGGATTGATGAGTTGAAGCTTCGCTTAGGCTGGGGTATGACTGGTCAGCAGAATGGTATTGACGACTTCTATTATGCCCCTGTTTATACCATTAGTGACACTTATGCGCAGTATCCATTCGGCGATAAATATTTTATAACCATGCGTCCTGGAGCATACAATCCGGATTTGACATGGGAAAAGACTACCACCTACAATGGTGGTCTCGACTTCACCGCTCTCAATGGCCGTTTCGGCTTCAATGTAGATGGTTACTATCGTAAGACTACCGACCTTTTGTCAAGTGTTGCCATTGCCGGTGGTACCAACTTTAGCGACAAACTCTTGAAGAACGTTGGTTCTTTGGAAAACTATGGTGTAGAATTGGCATTCAATGTGAAGCCTATTGTTACCAAGGACTTCGTATGGGATGTAACCTACAACGTAGGATGGAACCACAACGAAATCACTGAGTTAGAAGCTGGCCTGCAAGACTGGATTCAGGTTGAAAATAGCAAGGTGTCTCGTGGTACCAACTACAAGATACAGGCAAACAAGGTAGGCGAGCCTCTCAATTCTTTCTATGTTTACCAGCAGGTTTACGACGAGAACGGAAAACCTATTGAGGGTCTGTTTGTTGACCGCAATGGAGATGGCAAGATTGATAGTAAAGACAAATATTGCTACAAGAGCCCTGCTCCTGATGTCATCATGGGTTTCACCACCAAGTTCATCTATAAGAACTGGGACTTCAGTGCTGCTTTTCATGCATCTATCGGCAACTATGTGTACTACGACTTCTTAAATAGTAAAGCAGAATTGGCAAAACTCCACAATGATGTAGGAGCATATAATAATACTACAGTAGAAGCAATAAAACTTGGCTTCAAGGGAGATGCCAGAACTTTCCAGGAGACCAACGGTAGTGACTATTTTGTACGCAATGCTTCTTACCTGAAGTGCAGCAACATGACATTGGGTTACAGCTTCCCAGCTTTGATCAAGGCTGGTGCTGAAAAGATTTGCAGCGGACGCATCTTCTTCACCGTACAGAACCCATTCATCATTACCAAGTATAAGGGTATCGACCCTGAGGTAAGCAGTGGTATCGACAGCAATCCTTACCCACGTCCAATAAGCTTCCAGCTTGGTTTGAATCTTAACTTCTAAAATAAAAAAAGGAGACAATTATGAAAAAAATATTTATAAAGACTGCAATGGCAAGCATGTTGTGCATGGGCTTTGTCTCTTGCGCAGACGAACTGAATATCAAGTCCATTGACCCACAGTCCAACCCAACATATACAGTTGAGGGGCTCTTGGCCAAACAGTATGCTACTCTTGGCCTTACTGGTCAGAAAGGTCCCGCAGGTTCTTCTGACTTGGGTCGTGGTGATGAGGGTGAGAGCGGATTCATCCGTACCATCTTCAACCTGCAAGAGTTGATGACAGATGAAACGGCATGGGCATATCAAACAGACCCAGGCATTGGCCCTATCACTAACCTGAGTTGGAACAGTGATAATGAACGTGTGAACTGGGCATACCAGCGTCTTATTTTCGATATTACCCTGTATAACCAGTTCATTTTTGAACAGTCAGGCAGTCTGAGTGAGGACAAAATCGCAGAAGTTCGTTTCCTCCGTGCATTGAACTACTATTATTTCCTTGACCTGTATCGCAAGGCTCCTTTCAAGGACACCTTCGACACCAATCTCCCTACCGAGAAAAGTGGCAAGGATCTCTACGAGTGGTTGGATAATGAGTTGACCACCATCGAGCCTCTGATGGCTGAGGTGGGTGCTTATAATAACAGCGAGAATTTCGGACGTGCCGACCGTGGCGCAGCATACGCACTCCATGCCCGCTTGGCTCTAAACTCTGAAGTTTATACCGATGGTCAGGTAAAGGACTACCAGAAGGCTATTCATTATTGCGACGAGATTATCAATAGCGGCAAATATGATCTTTGTCGTGAAAAAAAGAATGGCTATAGCGGTTACCAGCAGTTGTTCATGGGTGACAATGACTGCAACCCTGAGGCCATGAAGGAAATCATCTTCCCTATCCGTCAGGATGGTATGAAGACTCGTCAGTATGGTGGTACTACTTACCTCGTATCGGCAGCCACCATAGCAGGTATGCCTTATGCGAGCACAGGTGACCCATGGAAATGTATGTTTGCCCGCGAAAATTTGATTGAGAAGTTCTTCCCTAACAAGGACATCCCTATGGCTACAGTTAATGATGTCTTGGACAATCCTTCAAAAGAACAGGTGAGAGCTAAGGATAACGAGATGGGTATCAGCACAGCTGATGTTATCGCAAAGGCTAAAGATGACCGTGCCCTGTTCTATATGGGTGTTGGTAGCTGCGAAACAGGCAAAGTTCGTACAATCAATCCTGGTGAGAACATCACAGGCCCTCTGAATGGTGCGTCTTTTGTAAAGTGGAGCAATCTCCACGCAGATGGTACCGCACAGCACGACCAGAACTTTTCTGATACTGACTTCCCTGTGTTCCGCTTGGCAGAAATCTATCTGACCCGTGCAGAGGCTAAGTACCGTCTCAACGGCAGTCAGGAAGGTTTGGCTGACATCCTGGAGGTTCAGGGCCGTGCCAATCGTCAGATAAAAGCTTCATCAGTAGATGAGAAGACCCTTATCGATGAATGGTGCCGTGAGTTCTATATGGAAGGTCGCCGTCGTTCAGACTTGGTTCGCTTTGGCTTGTTCACTGGTTCTAAGTATCTCTGGAATTTCAAAGGTGGTGTTGAAAAAGGTGCAGGTATTCCGACATACTATGACATCTATCCTATACCAGCCGATGAGATCAAGAACAACCCTAACATGAGTCAGAACCCAAAATACAACTAATTTGTTAGGAAACAAGATTTAAATAAAAGAAATCAATTATGAAAAAGATATTCAAATTCATGTTGCTGCCGGCATTGGTACTTCCTTTGCTCTTTACATCCTGCGATGAAGACAGAGACAGTAACCCTACATTGGACCTGAGTCATCTTGCGGATGGATTTGTATTGAATACTCCTGCTCTTGCAGAGAACAATACCTACGACCTCTCCGATGCAAAAAATCTGGTACTGACATGTTCTCAGCCAAATTATGGTGGAATTCCCTACGCAGTAACATACTATGCACAGGTGTCTGTTGATCCTGCTTTCCTCAGCGATCCTACAGCCACTCACACAGAGTTGGCTACCCCTTCTTCTACTGATGCCGGCAAATTGGAATTTATAGCTTCCGAAGTAAACGATGCTGTAGTTGCTCTCTTCAAGGCTGCCAATCCAGATGCAAGTGTTCCCGAGGAGATGCCAATTTACATCCGTCTCCGTGCGGTTATCCGCATTACACCATCGTCTTATTTGGGCGAGACTCTTTCAAATGCAATTACCCTGCCTTCTGTCAAGGCTGTCTATAAGGCACCAGATGCAAAGTTCACTGACAACCTCTACTTGATAGGTAGCTCTATCCAGACTCCATGGCAGAGTTGGAAAGCTATTCCACAGGTACAAGGTGTAAATGGCAACTACTATGGTATTATCTACGTGCCAGCAGGTGGTGAGTTCAAGTGGGGTACTGAAAACAATGACTACCGTGGCTACGACCGCATCACCATCGATGATAAAGCCGATGCAGGTATCACTGAAGGTGAGGAACAAAACATCAAGGTTGCCAACGCTGGCTGGTACACTCTCCACTTCAAGGGTAAAATCACTGAAGACAAGAAGAATATCAACTGGACGCTGACTGTTTACAAGACTCAGGTTTGCCTGATTGGTGCTTGTATTGGACAAGACACCTGGGGCTTTGGTGACGATGTTGCTCTGACACCTCCTGCAGACCAGACGGGTGAATGGGTTTCTCCTCCATTCACAGCCAGCGCAGAGCTTCGTGTTGCAGTCAAGGTAGGCGATTATGACTGGTATCGTACAGAGTTCACTATTCACAATGGCGAAGTGTTCTGGCGTAAATATGATATGCCAAACAACTGGGCTGAGACCATGGGTGCAGATTACTCTGTTACGCCTGCCGTTGGCACGAAGTTGTATGTCAACTTCGATACAAATAAAGCAGAAGTTAGATAATTTAAGATCAAAGCAAAATGAAAAAGACATTTTTATATAGCTTAGCAGTCTTGGCAAGTGTATCACTTGCCAGCTGCAAGGGCGACTACGACGATTGGGCTCAACCACAGAACAATCCACAGGAAGCCTCAGCTGCCAAATATGGTATCACCTTTACAGCGGGTCCTGAAGCAGAATGTAATATGCCGGACGAAGACGGAGTGATCAATCTCGTCACTGTCAACTCGACAGATGCCGATGTTGCAGGCTATACACTGAAAGACTTGAAAGTGAACGGTGAAGCTATAGAAGGCGATTTCAAGGGCAACAACATTCAGGTAAACGCAGCCGAATTGGAGAAGATTGTATGCAAACAGAACAATTCTCGCGCCAGTGTTGCACGTGAAATCAATGTTGAGTCAAAAGTTACAATCAACTTGGAGTCTGGTGATGCTGTCGCCATCAATACCATAGGTAAGACTACAGCAAAACTTAAGCCAACCCCAACTCCTGCTATCGACGAGAATGGCTACTACATGCTCGGTGAAGTAAACGGAAATGGCTGGGATGCAAAAAGCCCTGTATGGATGACCAAAGTTTCTGATGGTGTTTATCAGCTCAAGGTCACCACAGAGAAAGACAAGAACTACTTCAAGTTCTACGAAGGCAGCAAGTTCGAAAGCAACAACTGGGATGTCATCAACAAAGGTGTCTTGGGTTGCGAGAAGGACGGTTGCGATGATGCTTCTGGTACAATCTATTATACTGGTGATAAATGGGGTACTCCACAGTCTATGGTTATCCCTGGTGCTGGCACATGGATTGTAACTCTCGATATGAACAACCTGTCTTACTCTGTAGGCAAGCCTATCCTCTATATGGCAGGTGATGCTAATGGATGGGACCATAGTGACGTCCTCAATAGTGATGATGGTGTTCACTTTACAGGTTATATGTACCTGAACCAGAAAGGCTTCAAGTTCAGTACTCAGCCAAACTGGGATGGCACAAGCTATGGTGCTGACTTTGATACAGCTCCTGATGCAGGAAACATCGTGATAACAGAAGATGCAGGTTTCTATCAGGTAGATGTTGACTTGTCTGCGAAGACTTACACACTGACTCCATTTACTATTGGTATCATTGGTAGCGCAACTCCTAAAGGTTGGGATGGCGATACGAATATGACATACAATCCGGAAGAGCGCTGCTGGGAACTTAAGGACGTCGAATTGACTGATGGCGAAATGAAGTTCCGTCACACAAACGATTGGTCTCTCAGTTGGGGTGGAGAATTAGATAATCTCACTACACAGAATGGTCCAAACATCGCTGTAGCAGCTGGTACTTACGACATTAAACTTAAGGTTAATTGGGCAGAAGGAACAGCAAAGTGTGAGATGACAAAGAAGTAATATCTCTCAAAAAATTACAATTAAAGGCGGTTTCTATTCAGAGACCGCCTTTTTGTATGCCCTGCATTCCTACATTTTTCCCTAAAACTTTGGAAGTTACGAGGGAAAAACGTATCTTTGCAAAAGAAAAGCTGCACTCGGAAAATTAAAAATAACATTAAAAATAAAACAATATGGACGTAACTATAAATAATATAACAACAACTATAACTGTTCCGCAAGTTGATTTCAAGTTATTAAAGGAACTGGCAAAGAAGTTTGGATGGGTTATTCAAGCCGAAAAGAAAAGTGGCATTGAAGAAGCCATGGAAGATGTTAAAGCAGGCAGAGTATTTCATGCAAAAGATGCTCACGATTTAATCAAACAGTGCTTGGAATGAAATACTCTATTGACTTTACAAACAGATTTAAAAAGTCTCTGCGAAAAGGAGTGAAACGTGGGTTAGATCCTACTTTAATTGAAAAAGTTGTAGAGAAATTAGCTAATGAGGGTAAACTACCTCCATCATATAAATCGCATAAACTTCATGGAAACCTGGAGGGCATTTGGGAATGCCACATAACTCCAGATTGGTTGATGCTATGGGAACAAAACGATGAAAACTAACTTTGCTGTTTCTCACAATGGAACTCATAGCGATTTGTTTTGACTATGATATACTGAACTTTCGCAAATGTGGAAGTTAAGGGAAGTTGATTTCCTTATAATCATTTGGTTGTTTAGAGATTTTGTTGTACTTTTGCTTTTATTGTGCAAACGTTTGCATGTAATTTTCTTGATTTAAGTCAAGCAAAAGGCGCTACTTTGGCAAGATTTGCATAATTTTGCACACAACACTAACAACCTATGAATGAGAAAACAATCATAACAATGAAAGATATTGCTCGCGAGCTGGGCGTTTCTATCGCAACGGTGAGCAGAGCTTTGAAGGACAGCCCTCGTATCAGTACTGCCCAGAAGGAACGTATACAGACGTTTGCCAGGGCGCATAATTTCTGTCCCAATGTAATTGGTGAGGCTCTCAGATACAGTAGGACACAGCCCATGAAGGTCATCGGTGTTATCATTCCTGAGTTTGCCCATTATTTCTTCTCTTCTGTGCTTTCGGGTATCGAGGAGGAGGCAAGTGCGCGTGGCTATCGAGTGATGGTGGCGCAGAGCAATGAGCGATATGACAAGGAAGTGGCAATCTGCGAGGACTTCTATAAGAATAAAGTGTGCGGCATTATCGTTTCACAGGCGAAGGATACCATGCGCTATGCGCATTTCCAAAGATTGATGGACAATGGTGTGCCATTGGTGTTCTATGACAGAATCTGTACTGGTGTGAACTGTTCGCGCGTAGTGGTGGACGACTACATGGGTGCCTTTACGGCTGTAACCCATCTCATCGACTCTGGCTGCAAGAGGATAGCTTTCTATGGCTCGCCCATGAACCTTGAAATATCCAAGAACAGATATAATGGTTATCATGATGCCTTGGTGAAGCATGGCTTGGAAGAAATACCCTCCCACGTACAAATCTGTGACAACAGGGGACAGGCAGAGGCGATTACGCCTGCACTCTTGGAGATGGAAAACAGACCGGATGCTTTCTTTGCAGTGAATGATGATACAGCCATCGGTATTCTCTATACCGCGAAACGTATGGGATTCCGAGTGCCTGAGGAAGTCAGTGTCTGTGGATTCACCAACGGCCAGCGAGCTGTGGCTTGCGATCCTATGTTGACCACTGTCGACCAGCGAGGAGTGGCAGTAGGAGAGGAGGCTGTCAACATCCTTATCGGACAGGTGGAAGGTTCTATCCCGATGAATGAGGTGGAGAAGAGAGTGATAAGAACCAAACTCGTGGTTCGTGGTACGACAAGATAACGAAAATCAATAAAACAATAAAAAATATGATGACAAAACCTAATCTGAGTTTCTGGAAACTCTGGAACTTGAGTTTCGGATTCTTCGGGGTACAGATAGCCTACGCTCTTCAGAGCGCCAACATCTCCCGAATCTTTGCAACGTTGGGTGCTGACCCACACAATCTGAGTTATTTCTGGATTCTCCCTCCACTGATGGGAATCCTGGTGCAACCCATTGTCGGAACCTTGAGCGACAAGACATGGTGCCGTTTCGGCCGACGAATTCCTTATCTCTTTGTGGGAGCTACGCTGGCTGTCTTGGTGATGTGTCTTTTGCCTAATGCCGGTTCGTTTGGCCTCACGGTTGGCGGTGCGATGATTTTTGGATTGATAGCCCTGATGTTTCTTGATACGAGCATCAATATGGCGATGCAGCCTTTCAAGATGTTGGTGGGCGACATGGTGAATGAGGAACAGAAGACGAAGGCTTACTCCATTCAGAGTTTCCTCTGCAATGCGGGTTCGATAGCCGGTTATATATTCCCCTTCCTTTTTGCCTTCTTGGGCATCAAAAACTATGCCGAGAAAGGAGTTGTGCCCGACTCTGTAATCTGGTCGTTCTATGTGGGCGCAGCCATCCTTATCCTCTGTGTCATCTATACCACGATGAAGGTGAAGGAGTGGAATCCGCAGGAATACGCCAAGTATAATGGAGTTACCGAAGATGCCGAGATGAAGGAAGAAGGCAAGGCCGACTGGATAAGCCTTCTGAAGAACGCTCCCTCTACCTTCTGGAAGGTGGGACTGGTGCAGTTCTTCTGCTGGGCAGGCTTCCTCTATCTGTGGAACTATTCTACGGGTGCCATTGCCGAGACCGTATGGAATACTACCGATGCCAGCACCAAGGCATTCCAGGATGCCGGCGACTGGGTGGGCATTCTCTTTGCCGTTCAGGCTGTGGGCAGTGTGCTGTGGGTGGTAGTGCTTCCCCAGTTCAAGAGTTCCAAGATGGCTTATGCGGTCAGCCTGATTATCGGTGGTGTGGGCTTTGCCCTTATCCCATTCCTGCACGACAAGTACCTGCAGTTCATTCCGTTCCTGATGATTGGTGCTGGCTGGGCAGCTATGTTGGCGATGCCTTTCACCTTTGTCACCAATGCTTTGCAGGGTTATGGACACATGGGTGCTTACCTCGGACTCTTCAACGGAACCATCTGTATTCCTCAGATTGTGGCAGCCCTTTGTGGCGGACACGTATTGTGGGTGGTAGGCTCTCACCAGAGTGACATGATGATAGTGGCAGGTGTGCTGCTGATATGTGGAGCTTTGGCTGTTTCCATCATCAAGGAAAAGCATGTGACGCAAAAAGCATAATAAGCGCAACCGATTGCGCAACATTTTGACATCTTTTGTGCAAGAAATTAATTGTATATAGTAAGAAATGACTAATTTTGTACCATAAATAACAATCTTATAATTCCTTATGGTGTTTCGTTTTAATATAGAATACAAAACGGTTTATGGCGAGAATCTCGTCTTGAACCTGAACATGGACAACGAAGAGGTTCATAACAGCTTGGGAACTACAGACGGGCTTCACTGGTCGTGCGATCTGGATGTGACTCCCAAGACTAAAAACATTACCTATTATTATAGTGTAGAACGTGATGGCGTTTGTATCAAGAAGGAATGGCAGGTGGTGAAGCATCAGCTGAATGTGACAGCCGAGCGTGCCAATGATTATACCATCTATGATCACTGGCGTGACATTCCTGAGGATTCTTGCCTCTACAGCAGCGCTTTCACCGACTGTGTCAACCATCAGCAGCCTGCAGAGGTGAAGGATAATACCTTTGCCAAGACCATCAGACTGATAGTCCGTGCTCCACAGTTGAGAGAAGGTGAGCGCCTGGTACTGATAGGTTCTGATCCTCTTGTAGGAGCCTGGGACGTAAAGCGTGCTGTGCCTATGGTGGAACAGGCGTACAATGAATGGACGGTGGATATCAATGCCGAGGCTTTGGCTGTCAATTACTTGGAGTTTAAGTTTGTAGCACTGAATGACAAGAAGAGCACCGAAGCATGGGAAACAGGTTACAACCGTAGTGTGGAAATCCCTGAGATGAAGGCCGGTTCGGTTGTATCTTACGAGTTGAGCCAGTCGTTCTTGGAGCGCTGGAACCGTAAGTTTGCCGGAACATTGGTTCCTGTTTTCTCACTTCGCAGCAAGAAGAGTGCGGGTATAGGCGACTTTGGAGACCTGAAGAGTATGATCGACCTGGTGGCAAAGACTGGACAGAAGGTGCTTCAGTTGTTGCCTATCAACGATACGACCATCACTCACACCTGGACAGACTCTTATCCCTACAGCTGTATCAGCGTGTTTGCCATTCATCCACAGTATGCCGACCTGCAGGCTCTGCCCGAGCTTGAGGATGCCAAGGCTCGTGCTGAGGCTGAGAAGACAAGAGCAGAGCTCAATGCCCTGCCCCAGATAGATTATGAAAAGGTAAATGATTTCAAGATAACGTACCTGCACCAAATCTTCAATCAGGAAGGTGAAAAGATGATGAAGAGTGCCGAATATCAGGCATTCTTTCAGGAAACAGAACAGTGGCTGGTGCCTTATGCACAATATTCTTGTCTGCGCGATAAGTATGGCACTGCTGATTTCTCGAAGTGGCCCGACCACAATGCTTGGGACGAGAAAGACCGCAAGGCACTGGCCAACCCAAGAACAAAGGCCTACAAGGAGGTGGAGTTCTTCTACTTCGTACAGTTTGTGCTGAACACACAGATGAAGGCTGCTCACGAGCATGCCATGGCCAAGGGAGTCATCCTGAAGGGTGATATTCCTATCGGTGTAAACCGTTTTGGATGTGATGTATGGACAGAGCCTAAGTACTTCAACCTCGACGGACAAGCAGGAGCTCCACCTGACGATTTCTCTGTGAATGGTCAGAACTGGGGATTCCCTACCTACAACTGGTTTGAGATGCTGAAGGACGACTGTCAGTGGTGGACACGCCGATTCCAGAATATGTCGAAGTTCTTTGATGCTTATCGCATCGACCACGTGCTGGGCTTCTTCCGTATATGGGAGATTCCTGTCGACTCTGTACATGGACTGCTCGGACAGTTTGCTCCTGCGCTCGGTATGACAGCTGACGAAATCCGCTCGTATGGTCTTAACTTCCAGCAGGACAGATTCACCCGTCCATTTATCACCGACTGGGTGCTCGACCGTGTGTTCCATGAGCGTGCTGACGAGGTGAAGCAAAAGTATCTGGACCGTTTGGATGATGAGCGTTATCAGTTGAAGGCAGAGGTGGATACCCAGATAAAGGTGGAGGCTCTCTTTGAGGGAGTGACCGATGAGAAGGAAATATGGCTTCGCGACGGACTCTATGCTCTGATCAGCGATGTACTCTTTGTTCGCGACCATCGTAATCCGGGATTGTATCACCCACGTATCTCTGCTCAGTTCGACTTTATCTTCGAATCACTTTATGACAATGACAAGGCTGCGTTCAATCGTCTTTATAACGATTACTTCTATCGTCGCAACAACCAGTTCTGGTACGAGGAGGCGATGAAGAAGTTGCCTAAGTTGGTTCAGGCTACTCGTATGTTGGTTTGTGCCGAAGACCTTGGTATGGTGCCAGATTGTGTGCCATGGGTAATGAACGAATTGAAGATGTTGGGACTTGAGTTGCAGAGTATGCCTAAGGATCCAAGTGTGAAGTTTGGGCATCTGAGCCGCAATCCTTATCGTTCGGTTTGTACCATCTCAAGTCACGATATGCCTACGCTTCGCCAGTGGTGGGACGAGGACATTCAGCGCACGCAAGAGTATTATAATACGATGCTCTATCGCCAAGGGCCAGCACCTCATCCGCTGCCAGGATGGCTCGCGCAGGATATCATCTCGCGCCATCTCACATCGCCCTCTATGCTCTGTATTCTGAGCATTCAGGACTGGCTTGCCATCAACGAGCATCTTCGTTTGCCCGATGCCAATGCCGAGCGTATCAATATCCCTGCCAATCCTAAGCATTACTGGCGCTATCGCATGCACCTCAGCATAGAGGACCTGGCGGCTAACAAGGAATTTATGGACAGTGTGACAGAGCTTGTTGCGCAGTCAGGAAGAAACTAATGCAAACGTTTGCACGTTATGCAAAAAAGAAATACCCTCCAAATTTTAGGAGGGTATTTTTCTTTTTTGTATATTTGCAATGTCTAACCAAAAGACTTACTTTTACTGACAAACAATAGCAGAACAAAGCAAACTGCAGAACAAGGCAAGCAACAACTGAAAAAGACAAAATAACACTGGACAATATGAAGAAATTGAATGTTTTAGTAGTTGGTCTGCTGCTGCCTCTCTTGGCGGCAGCGCAGACCGTTAAATCGCCCAATGGCAATGTATCGGTAACATTCTCTCTGACTGGTAATGGACAGCCTACCTACGAGATGAGTTATAAGGGCAAAACAGTATGTAAACCCTCACACCTCGGACTGGAGCTTGCCAAGGACAAGCATGCCAGCAAAGGTATGACGGAAACCAATCTGATGGACGGATTCACCGAAACAGGAAGCAAGACCTCTTCTTTTGATGAGACATGGAAGCCTGTATGGGGTGAGACTGCTACCATTCGCAACAATTATAACGAAATGGAGGTAAACCTGAATCAGGCTTCTTCCAACCGTAACATCACCATTCGCTTCCGCGTATATGATTATGGTATGGGTCTGCGCTATGAGTTCCCACAGCAGGAATCGCTCAACTATTTCGTCATTCAGGAAGAGCACACCCAGTTTGCCATGACAGGCGACCATACTGCCTATTGGATTCCTGGCGACTACGACACTCAAGAGTATGAATATCAGATTACTCCTCTGACAGGCATCCGTCCTGTTATCGCCAAGAACCGCGAATCATACAAAAGCAACTCTTCCACCACCGTCTTCTCTGACACAGGTGTGCAGACCTCTCTCCAGATGAAGACCAAGGACGGACTTTATATCAATATCCATGAGGCTGCCTGTCTGGATTATCCTACGATGCACCTCAATCTGGATGAAAAGACACTGACCTTTGAGTCATGGTTGACACCTGATGCGGTAGGTAGAAAGGGATTCATCCAGACTCCTTTCAACACACCATGGCGTACCGTGCTGGTGAGTGATGATGCACGCGATATGCTTTCCTGCAAACTGACACTCAACCTCAACGAGCCTTGCAAGATAGAGGATACTTCATGGATTCATCCTACTAAGTACTGCGGTGTGTGGTGGAACATGATTGTTGGCACTAAAACATGGAGCTACACCAACGACCTGCCTTCTGTTCGCCTTGGTGTGACCGACTATAGCAAGTGCAAGCCTAATGGAACACATGGGGCTACCAATGAAGAAGTGAAGCGCTATATCGACTTTGCTGCAAAGAATGGTTTGCAGGAAGTGTTGGTAGAAGGATGGAACGAAGGTTGGGAAGACTGGTTTGGTCATCAGAAACTTGATGTCTTCGACTTTGTGACTCCTTATCCTGATTTCGATATCAAGATGCTCAACGAATATGCTCATTCCAAGGGCGTGAAACTGATGATGCATCATGAGACTTCTGCCGCAGCTCTTAACTATGAGCGTCACTTGGAGAATGCCTTCCAGCTGATGAACAAGTATGGTTATGATGCCGTGAAGACCGGTTATGTGGGCGATATCATCCCAAGAGGCGAATATCACTACAGCCAGTTGATGAACAATCACTACCAGCGTGTCGTTGAGACGGCTGCAAAACATCACATCATGGTGAATGCTCACGAGGCTACACGTCCTACAGGTATCTGCCGTACATGGCCAAACCTGGTGGGCAACGAGAGCGCAAGAGGTACTGAGTATGAGGCTTTTGGTGGAAGTGTAAGCTATCACACCGTGATGCTGCCATTCACCCGTCTGCAGGGAGGACCTATGGACTATACTCCAGGTATCTTTGAGACCAAACTGTCGGAGTGGAGCAACAACCAGAGTTATGTGCACACCACTCTCTGTGGTCAGCTCTCACTCTATCTTGTGATGTACAGTCCTTTGCAGATGGCAGCCGACCTGCCTGAGCACTATGAGAAGTACGACGATGCCTTCCAGTTTATCCGCGATGTGGCTTGCGACTGGGATGACTCCAAGTATATAGAGGCAGAACCTGCCAAGTATATCACCGTAGCCCGCAAGGCAAAAGGAACCGACAACTGGTTTGTTGGTGGCAAGACTGACGCTGCCCGTACATCGGTAGTGAAGCTCGACTTCCTCGACAAGGGTAAGAAGTATGCCTGCGCCATCTATCAGGATGGCAAGAATGCTGACTATGAGAAGAACCCTAAATCTTACCAGATTATTCACAAGATTGTGAAGAAGGGTGATGTCTTGAAGATCAAAGAGGCACGTGGTGGTGGCTTTGCCATCTCATTGCTTGCCAAATAAGACTTTAAAATTTTAATTGGTGTACTTTGGTTGTGAAATTCATGAAAAAACAGGGCTTTTATATTCGCTGTATTTCCTGTATTTCCGACCGAATGGCAAGGTGGAATCAAATACGCTAAAAATGAGCGTGTTTGGTTCTGCCTATTTCTGCATAAAATACGCTCTTATAGGTATTTTATGCAAGAAAAAGATAGTATAATAGCTATAGCTTAGTTGAAAGTCTATATTTATACGTAAAATGGAGAATGATTCTTGTTTGGATTTTCTCTCAATCTAGCAAAAACTTAACCGTATGA
>ERZ1031078.368-NODE-368-length-15437-cov-8.370173_pt1 | contig 15437 bp, 8 predicted proteins | sample MGYA00518179_ERZ1031078 | MGnify/ENA primary metagenome ERZ1031078 (study PRJEB33719, sample SAMN04261274) | wastewater metagenome | biome: rural village; feature: human; material: feces | host: Homo sapiens | place: El Salvador | collected 2014-01-14 ... | reverse complement strand
TACCACTATAAGCTATATTCCCATAGAGAAACGTGTGCCGCAAAATGCACAAAAAGCCCCGCCGCAGAGTTTTGTCCCTGCGGTGGGGCTGCTAATGCGAAACTATTGTTTCTTTCTTCTTACCAGCATGGCTGCCAGTCCTACGGCGGATACTACAAATAGAGCGATCCAGATGCCGGAAGCATCTCCGGTCGCCGGAACCTTGTCCAGTTCCTGGGCAGTAGCAGCAGCGGTGGGAGCTGCAGCAGCTGAGTTGTCCGTACTGTCATTATTATCGTTATTGCCAGTGTTATTGCTGCCGGTACTATTGCTGCCGGAGGTGTTCCTTGCTACCGTAAAGCCGGTGCCTGCGGCGCCGTCTGTCCATACGATCTCAAAGGTGTGACTGCCCTCGGACAGAGTCTTCAGGTAATCTGCATGTAATTCGATGATCGTGGAGCCCTCACTCACGGTATAGTTCTTGGAATCAATGATATTCCCATCTACCTTTACATTCTGGAACTTGGAATATTCACCGTTTCCTCTGATTCTGAGACTTCCTCCGTCCGTACTCTGGTTCCAGGAGCCGTTCGCGCCTTCAATGATCTGATACTGTACCGTCAATACTACGGTAGCGGTGGTAACTGAACCGGCCGCGTTACTGAGGACGCACTGGTACTTAAATCCGTTGCAGTCTCTATCCGTTACTCCTGTGGTGTAGGTCGCACCGGTAGCTCCGGTGATGTCTACAAATCCCTTGCCGTCATTTCTGTCAATCTGCCACTGATAGATTACGGCCGTACCGGTTGCAGTAACTTCAAACGTTGCTGTGTCTCCTACTGTCACAGATACACTCTTGGGCTGTGCAGTGACTGCCGGAGCGTCCACATGGTAAAGTTCGATTTCACCGGTCAGAATCTCATAATTGGTATCCGCAGGGGTGAAGCGCCACTTGTAAGTCTTGTTCATCTCGACTGCCATGTCATTGAGAAGTACACCTGCATCATCTATCCACTCCAGTGTACCGTCTGCCGGATGGATGGTGCTGCCTGCCAACGTCAGTCCTGCGTCTGCCAGGGTCATACCGCCTGTGGTAATCTTATGGTACTTCGGTTCACCGCTTGTAGCAGCCTGGGTAATCATAATGACAAAAGGTGCACTGGTGATCTCACTGTAATCGACATCACCTGCCTTGGTTGCTGTGATAACAACGCTTCCGACCTTAACCGGAGTCAGAATGCCATTCTCATCAATTGTCGCATCGCCTGTACTGTCTGCATCCACGCTGTAAGTAATCTCACCTGTGCCGGAGCCGCCGACCGTGCTCAGTTGCAGCTTCTGTCCATAGGCCACAGTGTTGTCACCGGTGATGCGCAGTGTCTCCTGAGGGTCTTTCGCCGTCAGTTTCAGTACCAGATCCTTGGTAAAGTTTTTATAATTTGGATTGGAAATCGTTACCGTCCAACGGATGGTGTCATTTTCCGCACCGGCTGTCAGCCTGTAGGCGATCTTTCCGGCTGTATTAATCATAACCGATTCCACCTTTGCAGATCCCGAAGTTTGTGCCTCGGAAATGCTGTATGTCCATGTCTCCCCGGCAGGAAGTCCTGTGTAATCGGGTGCGAAGGTCTTCTGCTTCCGGTCGGAGAATTTCTGCTTTAAGTTCTCATCCTGCAACACACCGCCCTTAGCCTGCGTAATCGCTACGTTTGCGGTGGTCATGTTGGAAACAAGCTTATAGTTGTCTGCCGCTTTTCCCTGCAAGGTCACCGTAACGGTAACTTCTTTGTCTGTGCCGACATTCGCATTAACCATCCTGCCGGTCGCAGTATAATCGGAACTTGTCAGCGTTGCAACAAGTGTGTTTGTGCTGTCTTTGAAAGTCACTTCTAAAATGGTCACGGAGGTATTATTCCGCTCGTAGCTGCGGTCTTGCGTGCGCACAGTTGCAATGCTGATAGGCTTTGCAGTAATAGTTGCCCTGGTCTTATATGTTCCGTCGGTCAGTTCATAGTGAGAGTCAAAATCACCACGAAGTGTTACCGTTACCTCTGCATCCTGTTCCCCGGCGTTTTCACTTTGGAAAGCACCGGTCACCGTGTAGTCCGTACCCGCTACCAGACTATCTATTCTCACGTCTGCCTCGTTGGCAAAAACTACCTCTGTAACGTCAGCATTCACGTTTCCATCGTAATCCTTGTTGGCAACGGTAGCCTGTACAATATGGACACGTGCCTTATTCACCGTCAGTGTGTAACTTGCCGTGCCTAACTTATAGTTCGTCGTCTCGACGGCTGTCGCGGTAATGGTTGTCTCGCCCACTCCGGCAACGGTAACCTCACCTTTTTCATTCACAGTTGCAACAGAATTGTCGCTGCTTTGGTAAGTCACCACGCCATCGCCCTTATTGGTGAGCGTATTGTTAGCAGGATTCGTTCCATAGGAGGTCGTCACAGTAGGCTTCTCAAAGCTCAGCTTCGGATCCGCCTCCTCAATGGTAAATTTCTTAACAACATCTGCAAATCCATAATTCCCCTTTGCCTTAACGGTTACGGAACCGGCATTCGTACCGGCATTTACGTTATCACCGTAAGCAATGGTGTAGTCCGTACCCGCAGTCAGCGTTTTACCATCGATGGTTACGGTAACATCCGGCGTAATCCGTTCGCCGGTATAGGTGTAAGTTGTGTTACCGCTCAGTTCCACAGTCGGTTCGGTAGTAATGCGGTTAATCGTAAACGCCCAGCTTTCGTCCGTCAGGTCACTTGCTGCGTTAAAATTCATGCCGTCTGCCACACTGATTTTAACCTTGTAGTCACCCGCATTCATGGGCTGCACTTCCGTCTCGCCCTGATAGTATTTCACCGTAACATCGCCCATGCCGGTGATGTTCGTCGCAGTCTCGATGTCTGCAGTCTTTGCCGTGCCGTCATATGTCAAGCTGCCCGGTGCGGTAAAGACAAAATTTTTCGCTGTGGGATCTGCCTTTTGAATCTCATAAGTCACACTGGCTGTCACACCGCCCACTGTGATGCTTGCGGTATAAGCACCGACATTGGTGGGATAAGAACCGTCAGGGAGTGTAGCACCCTGTCCGTTTCCAAGCGTGTAGCTGATTGTTGGATCTGTCTCACCGGTGAGCAGTTTGTTCTCAAGTATTGCCGTTTTGTTGCTGCCATCGTAGATCAGAGTATTCTCCTCAGGTGCCTTGATGGTCACGCTGCCGCCGTCAGTATTGGGACAGTTCGTTGTATTGGCACAGGTGGCGGTAATCGACTTGCCGTCTGCGCCCAGCGTGTATTGCCAACTGTGCTGGTGGGCGCTAAGGTACAGATTACCCTGCGCATCCTTTATAACCATATAGCCCCTATCTGTATTGTCCGGCTTGAAAATCTCGGTATAGTTTACCGAACCGGTTGCTCCGGAAGCAATCTGAACCGGAGCCTTTGGCCTGGGGCGATTGTTAGTAGCCACACCAATACTTGCAGCATTCGTCAGACTTGGATCAATGTGGATAATTGATTTTGAGTTTTCATCCTTTTCGTACAGGAAAACATCCTTTTGGGTGTTGTCTATAATCCTTGCCGTCCCACCGACCGTCATTGTAATCTCCGCAGGAATATCTGCCCCTACTCTATTGCCGGTGATAGCGCCACCATACATATTGAACGCACCGGCACTGACGTCCTGACACACACCAGCATCCGTTCCGGTGATTGTGCCGCCATACATGGTGAATTTAGGAATGCCATTGTAAGCCTTGAACTGCACACCATAAGACTTCTGATCTTTTGAGGTGATAGTACCGTCCTCGTGGTCACACAGTGTCAGATTGCCCTTCGCGAGAACAGCAATCGTCGAAGCATAATTCTGTGCTAAATTGGTGATGCTCTTTCCGTTCAGACAGAGATTTACGTCACCGGAGATTTTAATCGTACCGGCAAACGTAATATTGTCCAGTAAGTAGTAGTTTCCAGTAGGAAGCACATATTCCATCCCTTTTGTGCCATTACTACTGCTTACTATCGTTCCACCACACATCATCTGCTGTGTATCTGCATTATAGGTCAGTGGAGTCCACAGAACATCGTCATGTTTAGTCTCGTGGCTGCAACTTGCGCCACAGATTGCATGCTCATGCAGCTCACCGTTTACCACATACAGACTGTTATCGATGTTCTGCACGCTGTATGTGTTGCTGCTATTATTGTCGATGGTGAACCCGCCCGCAATTTTATCCGTCAGGGTAACACCCGTGGCTGCCTCGACAAACTTCACAAAATTTCCCTCCGCAGGCAGCTTTTCAAGCGTCACACCAATACGGATATTATGCAGCACGTTTTGACCAATGGAGATATTCGTGCCGCCGGGCAGATAGACATTGCTATCGTTGACTTCTGCATTCTTGTTACCGGTGATGTTCACGTCCCCGGTATGGTCCGCTGTCCCGTCGACACTCATGTTCGCAGTACTTGACTCTACATACACACCGCCACCGTTAGCAGTTGCCGTGTTATCGATAACACTGCCGCCAAAGGTTCGGAACGATGTCTTATCTTTCACGGCAACACCGCCTCCGTTGGTTGCCGTGTTGTCAGTAATCGTTCCACCGTACATGTAAAAATAGCCAGAGATCCTAGAATTCTGTGTATCAGGATTATGAAAACTAGCTGTACGTATCGCAACACCACCGCCCTCATTTGCTCTGTTGTTTGTGATGCTGCCACCAGACAGATAGCCGAAGCCGCCGTTTAAGTACACACCGCCGCCGCAGTCATTGGTGCTGTTGCCGGTGATGCTGCCGCCCCACAAGTGGAAGCTACTGCGGGGGTGTACATACACGCCTCGCCCGGTCTTGTTCTCAGCATGAGTGATTTTTCCGTTGCCGGTGCAGTCGCAAACGTGTAAATTACCGGCAGTTGAGCTATCTTCGGAGCCTACTGTGATGGCATCAAAATTGCCGTTAGCTGTGATGCTGTGACCATTCAAACAAAGCGAGATGAAGCCTGTCGGATTCCAGCTCGTATCATTCAGTTTAATATTATCTGTTAGATAGTAATACTGCATGTCCGTTCCACCCTTGATGGCACGCAACTCCGCTTCCGTGTTGATTGCAGTCCACAGCACATTTTCGTGATAAGTAAGGGTGCAGTTCGCCGTGCCACAGAGACGATGCACATGTAATTCGCCGTTTGAAAAGTTGACAGCGTTTTCTAACGCATACCTCTTATAGCCGGTATCGCTGTTGAAAGCATTCAGGTCATCCGCTTTCAGTGTGTAATCATTGCTTGCAGCCTTGGCGATGGCAACATACTTGTCCGTATCGAGAACCTGTCCCATGGTCACGCCAATCTTGGCGGAGCTGCTCAACCCGTTCGCACCGATGAGAATGGTCTTGCCGCTGGGCAAATAGACATTGTTATCGTTTCCATTACCCGCGTTGTCGGTGATTTGTGCCGTACTGGACACAGTAAACTTGCCGTAATAGGGCTCAGAAATATATACACCACCGCCGTTTTTGCTAGCGACGTTGTTTGAAATCCTACCACCGGACATGGTAAACCTCATATTTCCATATGCACTCTTCAGCCATATACCACCACCGTTACCAGTAACGGCTGTGTTTCTAACGATATTACCACCAGATATATTGAATTTTACTGACTTACTAATTGTAGATTCATAGTATATACCACCACCGCTAGACGGTGCATGGTTGCTGTCAATACTACCACCGGATATAACGAAGTTGGTGCTATCTTTTGCATACACACCGCCGCCGTTACCGTTTATGGTTACTTTGTTATCAGAGATACTGCCCTTATACATGTAAAAATTACCACCATCTACGTATACACCGGCACCACTACCTTTGGCAATCTGGTTTTTGGTAATTTCACCGTTATACAGCATCAAGGTACCCAAGGACATTATACCTCGTCCTATATTATCCTGTGCATGGGTAATCTTGCCGACCACTTTCTGACAGTCGGTGATAATCAGCGTCATTCCTTTCGCAACCTCAATGGCATCAACATCTGCTGCACAGGTGATTGTTTTTCCATTTAAACAGAGTGCTACATTATTATTGCAGGTCCATGTTCCATTCAATTTAACATTGTCTGTCAGATAATAATAGCCCCCACTCTTGATGTCAGTCAGATTGGAAACACCTATCCAGGTCTGATTCCCATGACTCTCGCTGTCACCACAGGTTGCGCCACAAACGGGATGCCGATGCGGTTCGGTCGCCGACAATTTCACCACGCCACCCACAAGAACCGGATAGAGATTCTCTTTATCACTGTAAATATGATCCAAATCTTCTTCGGTCAGGTGACCGCCACCCCCAGTCTCCACAGCTACCGCGGCAACCGTCACGAGGTTGTTCTCGGTGGGCGTATCCTGGGTGGATACGCCGATTTTTCCGGCGAATGTGGATAATTTACTAATCCGAATTGCATTGCCGGTAGCCAGATAGACATTGTTCTGAACATCTTGACACAAGTTGCCCCAGACCCGAGGAGCACCGCCGGCAATTTTAAAAGTACTATTTTCTACATAGACGCCGCCACCATTCTCGGTTGCCGTGTTATTGGTAATCTGCGCATTGCCGCTCATGGTAACCTGACCGTTTTTACCTACATACACAGCACCGCCGCTAGCGGCTTTATTGCCGCTGATTTTCGCATTATCGGACATAATTAAGCGGTTGCCTTCTCCTTCGTAGTCGGCAAATATATACACACCGCCACCTGATGCATGCGATTCGGCGAGAGCAATGTTGTCACTAATCTGTGCATTGCCGGACATGTTCATGACGCTTTTGTCCGACAACAGTACACCGCCACTACCAGCAGAGACCATGTTGTCGCTGATTACACCACCATGCATGTTAAATGTGCTACCGAGCGCAGCGACGCCACCACACCAACTTGCAGCATTGCCACTGATCGCACCGCCATACATATTAAATGTGCTATCATGCACATACACACCGGCGCCATAATAGCTGTGGGGCTGATTATGACCACAAATAGTTCCACCGTACATGGTAAAAGTGGCGTTATTATCCACTTCCACACCTAAATCCGACGTTCTCACGCTGTGAGTGATAACTCCACCGGTAACGGAGATGCGGTTCTCCGTATTTTCCTCGCACGGCACCCATCGAGTGAAATTATTTTCCACGCTTTTGATGAAATAGTGCGTACTCGCACTACTATTGCAGTCACAGAGAGTAAATTGTCTATTCGCTCCCTTGATCTCAATGACAGCAAAATTCCCGTTTGCCGCAATGCTGTGACCATTCAGGCAGAGCACCACGTTACTTTTCGGTTTCCATGTTTCCGTTGTCACGATATCCTGTGTCAGGTAGTAATATCCTTCCGTTGCAGCTTGCAGTGCTGCTTCACTGTCTATGGGCTTCCACTCTGTCACAATGCTATGCTTATTCTCATCTGTGCATGTCACGCCGCAGATGGGATGGTCAGTATGCTTGCCTTCCGCCACCGTCATTGGTACCGTCATCGGTGTATTCAACGCTTCAGAAATGGCATGAAGCCGTGTCATATTCAGCTCTTCACGCTGTTCCTCGGTCAGCTCCGCCATAGCCTCGTCGATGGCTTCCAGCTGTTCGCTGACTCTTTCCGCATTTTCTTCCGTCACTGTCTCCGGCAGAGCGTCGATGAGTGCCTGCACCTTCTGCACTGCTGCCTTCTTCTCATCGTCTGCCCCGGTGTTCTGCGTGCCGGCATCACTATCGCTGACACTTTCAGCTGAGGGTTCCACAGTACCGGGGGCTTCGCCCACAGTGGTGCTCTTATCGGACGGAGTCTCTTCCCCCGGTGCCGCAGCTGCTTCTGCTTCCTTCTGCTCTTCCGCAGAGTCTGTTTCCTGCTGTTCTTCCTGTTCTGTCACCGCATCAGCCTCCTGTGCGATTGCTGTCATGGGCAGTGTTGAGAAACAGAGAATAAATGCCAGTAACATGCTCAATACTCGTTTTTTCATAGCGTTCTACCTCTTTCCAACGGGCATAGTGATACCCATTATCTTAAAGATAACGTACCACACTTTCTCTCAGCGAAACCAGGGGCTGCATGAATCGACCCAAATATGTCATGAATCGACCGTAGGGGAAATTTTTCGTTCAATAATGGTTCAATAATGTTTAATAATGGTTCAATAGTCATCCGAGATTCCCGTTTTGTAAACGAGTTTCTTCCGAAAAAAAACGCACCGACGAGGGTGCGTTTCTCCTGGTTCTATATTTTATTTTCTTACAACTTATTTATCATCCACGCTGTAATTCGGAGCTTCCTTGGTGATATGGATATCATGAGGATGGCTCTCCTTCAGGGATGCAGCGGAGATCTTCACGAATCTGCCGGTCTCTTTCAGGGTTTCGATATCCTGTGCGCCGCAGTAGCCCATACCGGAACGAAGACCGCCGAGTAACTGGAATACGGTATCTTCTACGCTGCCCTTGTAAGCCACACGGCCCTCGACACCTTCGGGTACCAGTTTCTTCGCATTCTCCTGGAAGTAACGATCCTTACTGCCGTTCTCCATAGCTGCGATAGAGCCCATGCCACGGTATACCTTGTACTTTCTGCCCTGGAACAGCTCGTATTCTCCCGGGCTCTCCTCACATCCTGCGAACATGGAACCCATCATACATACGTTACCGCCGGCCGCGATCGCCTTGGTAATATCTCCGGAATACTTGATACCGCCATCAGCAATGATGGGAATACCGTATTCTTTTGCCACGCTATAGCAGTCCATGATAGCGGATACCTGGGGAACACCGATACCTGCAACCACACGGGTAGTACAGATGGAACCGGGTCCGATACCTACCTTAACGGCATCTGCACCTGCCTCGATCAGTGCACGGGTTGCGTCACCGGTAGCTACGTTACCTGCGATCACCTGCAGATCGGGGTATTTTTCCTTGATCATCTTCAGACAGTTCAGTACGTTCTGGGAATGACCGTGTGCGGAATCCAGTACGATGACATCAACCTTGGCTGCTACTAAAGCTGCCACACGATCCAGTACATTTGCGGTGATACCTACGCCGGCACCGCAGAGCAGTCTGCCCTGGGAATCCTTGGCTGCCAGAGGATATTTGATGGTCTTCTCAATATCTTTGATGGTGATCAGACCCTTGAGGTTGAAGTCCTTATCTACAATAGGAAGTTTTTCCTTTCTTGCTTTTGCCAGGATCTTCTTCGCTTCTTCCAGAGTGATACCTTCGGGAGCAGTGATCAGACCTTCGCTGGTCATGGACTCTTTGATCTTCTTGGTAAAATCGGTCTCGAACTTCAGGTCACGGTTGGTGATGATGCCGACTAATTTTCTGCCCTCGGTGATAGGTACACCGGAGATACGGAACTTCGCCATCAGCGCATCTGCATCTGCTAATGTATGCTCGGGAGACAGAGAGAAGGGATCAGTGATGACACCATTCTCGGAACGCTTTACCTTGTCTACCTCTTCTGCCTGTGCTTCGATAGACATATTCTTATGAATGATACCAATACCACCCTGTCTTGCCATAGCGATCGCCATGCGGTGCTCGGTAACGGTATCCATTCCTGCGCTCATCATAGGAATGTTCAGCTTGATCTTCTTTGTCAGCCATGTGGTCAAATCCACCTGATTGGGGACTACCTGAGAATAAGACGGTACGAGCAGTACGTCATCAAAGGTAATGCCTTCACCAATAATCTGTCCCATTTTCTCTCCTCCTGTGTTCATTTGATAAGATTTGTGAATGATTTGTTTTAGTAATATAAGTCATACTTATAAGAACTATTTGCTGTGCTTATAACATTTCCATGAGTTTAGCAAAGTTTTCTATGGCTGTCAACCGGATATTATAGATTTTTTCTCAATATTTTTTTAATTTTGTATCAAAAAAGATTCCGATGCATCCTGTTCACCGGAATCCTTTTGTAAATGAATCACTCACTAATCATTATTCACTGAATACCTTACGGGGAGCTACACTCTTAAGTACCTTCACCAGTTCCTCGTTGGGACTGAAGATGATTTTCTCGCCACCTTCATAATACATGGCATAACGACCGTCCGGCTGCAGAACCTCGCCGATGCTGTAGTCCTTCTCCTTCACCTGACGGTTCTTGAAATTGTCCAGATGGTAGGAATAGACCGGTGCAAATATTTCCATACGGTCAATGCTGTAAGTAGCTACACGCTTTCTCTTACTCTTTGCCATGATCTTGTCCACAGACAGTTCCTTATCCAGATAGAGATACTCATACTCCAGATCCGTGAACATATTCAGAAAATAAGCTCCCACACCCGCAACAAGAGCGACCGGCAGGAAAATGATAAACACAAACATTACCAGGCAGCTTAACACTGTCAGGGTGACAAGTAATACTTTTAAGATTTTAGCCCACGCGGGCTGTTTTGCTTTTACCAGACATTCTACGTAAGAATCACTCATTTTTCGTTTCCTTTTCTCTTCCTTTATTTTGTAGCAGGGATTTTCCGCACCGTTCTTCCGTTCCTTCGGAAAATCTCTGTTTACGTCTGTCCGGATTCTGCTTCTCCTGACAATCGTCTTCTATTATGATATATCATCCGTGAAAAACATGCAAGATATGCCCGGATTTTTGGGGCGATTTAATTCTTTTTTTAGAATCCCCTCACACTTCCTTCATTGACTTTCGGATAGAGAACCTTTATCATAATTTTATATTTCACGCAGAAAGGCGGTTTTTCCATGGCTGTAATGGATGAATTCAAAGAAGAACGGGAAGCACTGAAAAACGGCACTCCCAAGCAGAAGCTGGCGTACTTCTGGTATTATTATAAATGGCACGTGATCATTTCTGTGATCGTCATCGGCATGATCGTAAGCTTTATTTACCAGTATACGAACCGGAAGGATACCGCTTTTAACGCTGTTTTATTAAATGCAAGCCTCTTAGACCAGATATCCTCCGAGCAGCCGGATTTCCTTACGGATTTCGCCGAAAAAGAGGGCATCGATCTGAATACCAGCGATATCACCTTTGATACTTCTATTCGTGTCGTGGAAGGCAGCATGGACGAGGTCTCCGTCACTTCTACCCAAAAGCTGATGGTATATGTGGCAGCAAATGAGCTTGACAGCATGATCACGGATTTCGATTCTTTCCAAAAATATGCCAACAGCAGCCTGTTCTATGATCTGCGGGATATCCTCACAGAAGAACAGCTCCAGGCACTGGAACCTTATTTCTATTACGTGGATAGAGAAGTGGTGTTGGCGATCGAGGCAGCAAACGATGATCTGAATACCGATTATACTCCGGAATATCCCGATCCTCTTCACCCGGAAGAGATGCAGGATCCCGTCCCGGTGGGCATCTGCCTGACCGGCTGTAAGAATCTGACCGACAACTATTACTTCCGCGGAGACGGTATCGTCATGGGCATCTACGCCAATGCGGAACATGCGGATACCGCAGTGGATCTGGCGGAATATTTATTGAGCAAATAGAAATTTGCAACACTGAACTTAAAAGGCATGCCCCGTTGTGATGGGACATGCCTTAATTATTTTTCTAAAAATCCAGATCGCGGAAGCGGTTTGGTTTCTTGGGCTTGCGCCGCTTTTTCGCCTGTCTGATAGCTTCTCTCCGCCTGCTTTGCAGGTCCTGGTTCACCGAGCGGTACCGGGATCTAGAGCGCTTTCTCCTGCGGCCAAACCGCCACGTCAGCCTGGTACTGCGATGTGCGAATTGGTAGTTCTTAATAAACGCCCGGATCAAAAGTATCAGGAAGATCACTACAGCGATCCCCAGTATCCAGAAAAATACCTTGATCACATTGATAAATATCACTGCCGGACCGCCGGAGGCCGTATCTTCTTCCCCGGAAGCTGCCGGCTGTGTGGCAGTGGGAATACCTCCGCCCTCGTCGGCCGGCTCATCAGCCGCCGCTCCTTCTGTCGGCTGCGTAGCCCCGGTGCTGTCCGGCTCCTGCGTCGCTGCTGTAGCTTCTGCCCCATCCGTTGTTCCTGTGGTCTCGTCCCCAAACACACTGCTTCCTTTTTCCGAAGCCGTGAAATCTATGGATGCCGTTCCCAGTACCACATCATTGTAGGTATAGGTGATCACGGCAGCCTGCCCCGGCGCGGTATTGTCGTAGGAGATTGCGGACACAGTATCCCGGAACGTAATCGTGTTGGGCAGGGTAATACTGTCGTTTTGGTTCAATTGCAGAATCGGTTTGGAATTTCCGAAGATATCGTTGCCGCTGTAAAAAGCTCCCGCATTGTCGATATTATATTTCGTCTCCGTCTGAGAGATGTTTGCTCTCTGGAAATTACTGAATCCATAGTCGAACAGAGCAATCGTATCTTCATAGTAATTAGGGTTCTCATCCTTCATCACCACGCAGATCAGCTTCATGCCATCCTTCTCCGCGCAGGAGACCAGGGTGCTTCTCGCCACATCGGTATAACCGGTCTTACATCCTACGAGGTAGGGATATGCGTATTTTCCGCCCGGGATCAGTTCCATCTTATTGACTTCCATGATATCATCCGGCTGTCTCTCTGAGGGCAGAATGTGCAGCATGTGCGTCATGGTCATCTTGCATAATGCTTCATTGGCAAAAAAAGCTCTGCCGATCATCGCCAGATCATAGGCGCTGGTGTAATGCTCCTCATTGGGAAGACCGTTGGGATTGACAAAATGAGAATCCACACATCCCAGTTCCTTCGCACGCTCGTTCATGATATCACCGAAATCCTGCCAGGTCGTCCCCGAGATATGTTCCGCCACCGCAAAAGAGACCTCATTCGCTGAACGGATCAGAATCGCATTCAGACATTCCTCCATGGTCAACTGTTCTCCCGGCTCGATGGCGATATGGTTGCTTCCGGGGTCGATATCATGTACCGCATCATAGGAGAAATCCACGATCTCATCCATGCTGCAGCGTTCTGAAGCAATCAGGGTCGTTAATATTTTCGTGGTACTGGCGGGATATTCCTTTTGATGAATATTTTTCGCATATAAGATAGCGCCGGTATCCGCATCCATCAAAATTGCGGATTCCGCACTGATCACCGGTCCCGTAGGCCAGTTCGCCACTGCATTGGACTGCACTGCCAGTGACTGATTGTAGGCAATGTTCTCCTCTTTGATGGTGGTAGCCGAAACTGTAAGTCCATCAGACGCAAAAAGGCAGATAACGCTGATTCCCATGACTGCCTTCGTAAAAAGTGTTCTATATGATAAATGCTTAAAAAAACGCATGTATAAATCCTTCCCGATATATCTTTATAAACCTTTATAAAAATGGTGTATGATAATGCATATTCTCTATCATACACCATTTTACTTAAAAACCAAAGTGCTAACTTAATTTTTTTCGCATATGTTCCTGTCCGTCAAAATCTTTCCAGACAAACTCGCTGCCTTCCCAGATCATGTATCCATGCCAGCTGTCTTCCTTGGGCAGTGACACCGATCCGGGATTCATATAAATGTAAGATTCCTCTTCGTGTACAGCGCACTTCGGCACATGAGTGTGTCCGTGCAGCAATATGTCCCCGGGATGCAGCGGCGGAAGCTTCTGTTCGTTATAGATATGTCCATGTGTGGCATAGACTGCCGTCTCCCCTTCCGCAATCACACAGTAATCCGCTAACACAGGGAATTCCAACACCATCTGATCCACCTCAGTATCACAATTGCCCCGGACGCAATAGATGTCATTTTTACGGGCATTCAAAAGTTCAATGACTTCCTTCGGTGCATATCCTTCCGGGAGGTCATTACGGGGACCGTGATATAGGATATCCCCCAACAACAGAAGTCTCTCCGCTTCCTCTTTTTCATATGCCTCTAATAATTTTCTGCAATAGTATGCCGAACCGTGAATGTCCGACGCGATCATCCATTTCATCCTCTTTCCTCCGGGTTTTATCTGAAACCAGCCACGACCGCCCGATGCAACAGGGTCGTGCACAACCACCTGTTCTGTCAAGGGCATGCATAGTCATCCATTCCAACAGGGTCACTTGACAAGCTTTCCAAGATAAAGTACATTGACAATACAGATTCTACACGAATCTGCAGCATTCATCAAGAAAAGTCATTAAATAAGAAAAATCATCAAACAAGAAAAATCATTAAATAAAGAAAGGTTATCAAATATATGAGATTACGCAATATTACCGGCTCCCGTGAAGTGATCGCAGAAAGTCCTTACGTGGTACCGGAAGATACTTTGGAAAGCTGCCCCGGAACCTGGCATGAGATCTTTGGTAACGATCACCCCATTCATATCGAGATCGGTATGGGAAAGGGACGTTTCCTGCATACCCTCGCCAAATCAAATCCGCAGATCAACTATGTGGGCATTGAAAAATATTCCAGTGTCCTGCTCCGTGCGATCCAGAAAATGGAGGAAGATGAGCTTCCCAATCTGAAATTCATCCGCATGGATGCCGAAGATATCGACAAGGTATTCGGGAAGGGAGAGGTCGACCGGATCTATCTGAACTTCTCCGATCCCTGGCCGAAGGACCGCCATGCCAAGAGACGCCTGCCCTCCAGACAGTTTCTGGCACGCTATGATGTGATCCTGAAAAAAGAGGGCACACTGGAATTCAAGACAGACAACCGTCCTCTGTTCGACTTCGCAGTCGAGGAACTGGAACCCGCCGGATGGCAGGCAAAAGTGATCACTTATGATCTGCACAGCGATCCTGCACTGATGGAAGGCAATGTCATGACGGAATACGAGGAGAAATTCTCTTCCATTGGCAACCCTATCTGCAAATACATTATTTTTAGATAACAATTCATAATACACTCATTTTTTTGAAATAATTCATAACACATTGATTTTTTTGAAATAAATAAATCATAGTACACTCATTTTTTTGGAATACTTGTAACTATTCAGAGTCATGCAAAACTACGATCTGCGAATGCTTGCATTCAAGCAGATAAGAAGTTTTATATAGTGAATGTGGTTCTGAATCGTTACAAAAACTTAAGACATATCGGCTGCTTACATTCAGCCGGGAAAGGAAGGATCATTATGGAATACACTTTTACTGCTGCAAATTTTGAAGAGGAGGTTCTGCAGTCGGAGCTTCCCGTCCTGGTAGACTTCTACGCTGACTGGTGCGGTCCCTGCAAGATGATGGGGCCCGTGGTGGAGAAATGTGCCGAAGCTTATGCCGGTAAGATGAAGATCGGCAAACTCAATGTGGATGACAACATGGCGATCGCACAGAAGTACCGTGTGGTAAGCATTCCGCATTTCATCGTGTTCAAAAATGGAGAGCCCGCTGTAACCTTCGGCGGTGCCATGTCCGAAGCCGACTTTTGCCGGAAGCTGGACCAGGTGCTGGCATAACTTGAAAGTTACGAGCCATGCATAGTCAAAACGGAAACAGCGATCTGGGAGCTTGC
>ERZ1031078.350-NODE-350-length-15719-cov-7.045455_pt1 | contig 15719 bp, 13 predicted proteins | sample MGYA00518179_ERZ1031078 | MGnify/ENA primary metagenome ERZ1031078 (study PRJEB33719, sample SAMN04261274) | wastewater metagenome | biome: rural village; feature: human; material: feces | host: Homo sapiens | place: El Salvador | collected 2014-01-14 ... | reverse complement strand
TTGCCAAATTGTTCACTGAGGAGTTTTGGGGTACGCATTGACGAAGTCAGGTGGCTTTTGTCGTCTTTCCGGGCCAAATGATTGCGCTATTTCTCGGCGGCGTTTCCGATGCAGTGGACATTGCAGTGAATGGATTTCCGCTATTTGCTGTTGCCTTTGTGTTTTTTGTTTTCAATCTGACGGCTATAGGTTACTTTCAGGCTGTAGAGAAAGCGTGGGTCGCTATAGTGTTTGCGCTGTTGCGCGGATTGGTTTTTATGGTTCCGAGTTTCCTGCTACTCCCCGAAATTATCGGGACGAGCGGTATTTGGCTGGCTTTAGGATTGAGCGAGGCGTTGACTTCGGTATGCATCCTCGGCTATTATCTTCACGAAAGGCGTAAGGCTCGGTCCTGAAATGGCTGTATCGTCACATGTTGGTGGCTTTTAAGCGAAAATAGCGTTGGGTTTGATTTGTCACCGGATAGTGTGACGAGTTTTTGAGGCCGACCACCCAAAGGATTGTGTCGCCGTGGCATAAGAGCAGGGCGCGTTGCTTTTCGTTCGCGGACAATTTGGCATCGCTGAAAATGTCGCTGACCAGCGTGGTGAACGGAGCGCCGAACGGCTTAATACGGTCGCCATGGCGCCAGTGTCTCAGTGTCAGCGGTGTATCGTCAGACGTGATGGCTGCATCGAGGTATAGCACCGAGGCATCAGGTCGTCGCGGACGTATAAAGTCGGCTGCATCGTGTTCTTCAATGGAAATACTTATTCCGACTTGCGGAACATCCACCGTACTTATTCGGTTCGGGTGTATCTCGGCCACCGTGTCGCCTTCCGGTTGTGGGCTGGCGCCGCCAATGGTGAGTATGCCCCGGTCGAGCATAGCTGTATTCTTTTGTGTGCCTATGAATTGCAATCCGGTATGTCTTTGCGTAACGGCGGTGATAATGTTGTATGCTACATCGGCTACAAATCCGTGTGGGCGCAGATACTCGACAAGTAACATCGTGCCGTTGTCGTGTCCGTATCGCTTCAGCAGTGCTGTTACGTCCAGGCGTGAGGCATCGCCGAAGACCGCAAGTGCATCGTCCACCAATGTTCGGTATAGCTCGTAGTTTTGGCGCACGTTGCCTACCGAGGCGGCGAGCGAGGCCATGGATTCCGGTCCGAATTCGCGTGCCACGGTTGGCAATACGACATTGCGCAGACGGTTGCGCTTATAGTCGTTAGAGGCGTTGGAACTGTCGTCCACCCAATGCAGACCGCGTTGTCGCAGGTATCGGCATATTTCCGGGCGCGTGACCTCCAAAAGCGGCCGCACAATGTGTCCCGACTTGGGTGCAATGCCGGCCATTCCGGCGATACCGGTGCCGCGCAGCATATTCAGCATCGCGGTTTCTACATTGTCTTCGCGGTGATGGCCTACGGCGATGGCAACGGCGTTGTGCCGGACGCGAAGCTGCTCGAACCATCGGTAGCGAAGGCTGCGACAAGCCATTTCGATACTTTCGCCCGTGCCTTGGCGGTAGGCTTCGGTGTCGAAATCTATGACCCGGCTTTCGGCTGCGAGGTTGTCAGCTATGGCTATGGCGTGATCACGGTCGCGCAACGATTCGTCACCGCGCAGGTTGAAGTTGCAGTGTGCAGCTATACATTTGTAGCCCAAAGCTGAAAGAACTGCCAGCAGCGCCACCGAATCGGCACCGCCGCTCAGCCCCACAACTACGCAATCGCCCGGCGTAAGCAGCGAGTGTCGTCGGATGTAGCCTTCTATTTTTTTCTCGAACTCCATAGCAAAAGCTGTTATAATAGAGGAGGGATGCGGTGGTGCCGCATCCCTCCTTGTGGTTGTGTGCTTATTTACTGCACTTGGAATGGGCGTCCAACAGTGGGCGCAATATCGGAATCATTTTGTTTGCGTAATGCAAAAAACCGAGGTCGGTCAGGTGTATGCCGTCGACGGTTCCATCGTCTTCCGGGCCGTCAAGGCCTTCGGAGGTGACGTAATACAGGTTGTTCGGGTTCTCGGCTTTCAGTCGCTCGTAGTTGCGGCGGAATGCGTTGTTCTTCTTGGGCAGGTATTTGCCGAAGAAGCTGTCATAACGTGCGTAAGGGTATATCGGGCCTTCGAGCATGACTATGGGCACATCGGGACGCAGTGCGCGCAGTGTTTTCACGAAGTTGTAGGTGAGCGTGTCGCACATCATTTCGGTGCAGTTGGGCACGGGATCCAGCAGGAAGACGTCCACATCGGGGATTGTAGCCATGGCACGGGCAACGTAGGTGTCCTGTTTGCCTTCGCCGGAGAAGCCGAGGTTGACGACTTCACAGTTTAGTTCGCGGCCGATGATATTGGTCGCGGCCATGCCTGTACGTGAGGCGCAGCCGCCTTGCAGGATGCTGGTGCCGTAAGCGACGATGCGTCGATTGGCATTAATTACTTCCGGACTGCCCTTGGTGATAACGGCTCCGCTGTCTACCTTGACCGAGAAGTCCTCGATGCCGTCATACAGGGGGAAATATATGACATACTCGTGCATCTTGCCGTCGAGGTTGGAGACGTATGTCGATTCGACCAGTTTGGTCTTATTGCCGTTTTCGTCTTTCTTGACGTAGGGGCGGTTGGTGTTGACATGGCGCCACACACTGTCTCCTTCGAGGATGTACAGGTCGGTGCCTTTCAGCCCGGTGTCGGCCATGTGTATCATGTGTGTATCCCAGTACAAGGTGTATTTGCATCCTATGCGTGTGCTATTGGTGGCAAAACGCACGCCTATGCCCGACGAGCATTGCTGGCGATCCCATAGCTCGCGACCTTCGGGGATGCTGTCTTTGACATAGCGCGGCAGTCGGGCGTAAGTGCGCTCGGTTTCGCCGGCAAAGGCATGGTTGATGATGCGCAGGTTTTGGGCATCGACGTATGTCCAAGGTTTTTCCGGCTCGTCAGCAGCTATGGCTACTGGGGCGATAGCGGTGCTTATCAGAAGCGCGGCCATTGCGCTAAGGATACTTTTAGTGTCTATCATTGTGTAGTATGTGTTAAGTTGGACCGTTTTTGAGGGGTTAGGGCTTCACTCCGAGGTACTTGTTGTATTCTTCCTCGTTCGTAATTACTTCGAGTGCGCGGCGGAATACGGGGTTGAGGCGATTGACGGCGCGCATATAGCATCCGTTGGTGTAGATGTCGCGGGCTATGAGGCCGCGTATGATGCCTTCAATCATGGGGCGCGAGGTTTCCAGCCCCTTTTCGTCATAAGTGATGCTGTCGCGCTCGCCTCCGGCCACCAAGGAATCTATCAGCTCTCGGGGCACTTCGAAGCCGGCATAGTAGGCGTCTTCGTCCGCATATTGGCGGCGAATGTCGGCGCGGTGGGCGTCGATATAGTCTGTGACGGTACGATTGAGGGTTCCGCGTGCCACCAAGTCGCGGTAGTATGTCGAATACAACGACGTGTCCACGGGCACAAAGACATCGGGCATAATGCCGCCGCCTCCGTAGACGGTGCGTCCGTTGACTAAGGTCTTGGTCTTGAGGCTTTCGTCAAAGTGTATCGAGTCGGCGCTGAAAAGCTCACCGGAGGTATATCGCGTGAGCATGTCCAGACGATAGGCTTCGCTCTCGCCGCGCTTGTATGGCTTTTGGATTAGTCGCCCCGAGGGGGTGTAGTAGCGCGAGGTGGTCAAGCGTATCATCGAGCCGTCCGGGAATGGGAACGGACGCTGTACCAGGCCTTTGCCAAAGGTGCGGCGTCCCACTATGAGGCCGCGGTCATTGTCCTGTATTGCTCCGGAAACAATCTCGGAGGCTGATGCCGAGTATTGGTTGACCATAATGACGAGGCGGTCAATGTCGGCCGCTTTGGGCGCTCCGATGAGCATTCCGCTGAGGCCGCGGTTCTCGACGCGCAAGTATTGCGGCGGCATCTTGTTGCCTTGGGTATATACCACCATTTGGCCCGGTTTGAGGAACTGTGATGCAAGTCCGTAGGCAGCGCCGAGAAAGCCTCCGCCGTTGTCTTCGAGGTCAAGGATGAGGTTCTCCATGCCTTTTTTCTTGAGCCCGGAGATGGCTTTTTCGACTTCCTTGGGTGTCTCCTCGGCAAAGCGTATCACGCGGATGTATCCCACATCGGGCGTAACCATATATGCAGCATCGACACTGTACACGGGGATATCGTCGCGTACGATGCGGAAGTCTATGAGCTCGGGTGATGTGCCGCGCTTCACTTTGATGTTTACCACCGACCCTTTGGGGCCGCGAAGACGTGCACGCACTTCGCTGTTGTCCATTTTGGGATGGGTGAATATGGTGTCGTTGACGTAGATGATTCGGTCGCCCGGCAGTATGCCCACTTTCTCGGAAGGTCCGGCGGCAGTGGTCTGTACCACGCACACGGTGTCGCGCAGGATGTTGAATTGCACGCCTATGCCCGAGAAATGACCTTCGAGGGGTTGGGTCAATTCTTTGGTTTCTTCGGGAGTGCTGTACTCGGAATGAGGGTCAAGAGTGTGCAGCATTGCGCGTATTGCTTCCGAGACAAGCGTGTCCGAAGCGACGGTGTCCACGTAATAGTTCTCGATGATGGCCTCGGCGTATTGCAGTTTTTGTGCCGGGGTGAGGAGACGTGTCTGGCCGCCGGAAAGGAGTGCGGCCGGAGTAATGAGTGCCGCGACGGCCAAAGCCAAGAGTATCTTTTTCATAGTGTCGTGTTGTCTTGTTTTGTCTTGTTTTCTGTGTCCTATCTGATGCCGTTGTCTGTCGCCGACGTTGACTGAGCGGACGATGGTTCGGGCAGGTATTGGCTGACGTCCTTGCCGTAGGATGCGATGTCGCGCACTACGGAGGAGGATACCGCCGACAGGTGGGGCAGGGCGGTGAGCAGCACCGTCTCGAGTCCTTCGCCGAGTTCGCGGTTGACGTCGGCCATATCGCGTTCGTACTCGAAGTCGCGTACGCTGCGTACGCCGCGCAGCAGGAAGCTGGCGCCCACTTCGCGAGCGGTGTCGGCTGTCAATTGACGTGACACGATGACGCGTACGCGAGGTTGGTCGCTGTAAATGGCGGCTATTGCATCGGCGCGTTCGCCGGCGTCTGTATGCGGCTTGTCCGGGTGCTGCCCCACGGCCACCACCACTTCGTCAAAGAGTGCCAGGCCGCGCTCGACTATGGAGGCGTGCCCTATTGTGAACGGATCAAAAGATCCGGCCATAAGCGCAATGCGCTTGGGCGGTTCGGTCTGTTGTATGGTCTCAAGAGATTTCTGCATCGTCTTCTATTACAAGGTTGTCTATGATAAATCCCTGACGCTCCATAGTATTCTTGCCCATGTAGAAGTCTAGGAGCTCGGCTACGCGGTCTTCCTTGCGCATGGTCACGCGGTCGACGCGCATGTCCGGGCCGATAAATCCGCGAAACTCTTCCGGCGAAATCTCGCCGAGGCCTTTGAATCGTGTGATTTCGGCCGCTGCCCCGAAGTGCTCGATGGCATCGATGCGCTCCTGGTCGCTGTAGCAGTATATTGTGTCGGGCGTGCCATCTGTTTTGTCGTCTTTTTTGGCGCCTTTGCCACGTGCGCCGCGACGTATCTTGTTTTTGTCGCGTACGCGGAACAGCGGTGTCTGCAATACGTAGAGGTGTCCCCGGCGTATAAGGTCCGGGAAGAATTGCAGGAAGAATGTTATGAGTAGCAGACGTATGTGCATTCCGTCGACATCGGCATCGGTGGCTATGATGACGTTGTTGTAGCGAAGCCCGTCTATGCCGTCCTCGATGTTGAGCGCGGCTTGCAGCAGGTTGAACTCATCGTTTTCGTACACAACCTTTTGTGTCAACCCGTAGGTGTTCTGCGGCTTGCCTCGCAACGAGAACACGGCCTGAGTCTTGACGTTACGTATCTTGGTGATGGAGCCGGCGGCACTGTCGCCCTCGGTGATAAATATCGAGGTGGCGGCCTTCAGTTCGGCATCGCCGCGCATGTCGCTGTAATGCACCGTGCAGTCCAACAACTTCTCGTTGTGCAAGTTAATTTTTTTTGCTTTTTCGCGTGCCTTGCGTGTGATGCCGGACATTGCCTTGCGGTCGCGCTCGCTTTCCTGTACCTTGTGCAGGATGACATCGGCTACGTCAAGGTTGCGGTGCAGGTAGTTGTCCAATTCGCGCTTGATAAAGTCGCCTACGAATTTGGCCACCGTCGGTCCGCCTTCTTTGATGTCTTTTGATCCAAGTTTGACCTTGGTCTGCGACTCGAATTGCGGCTCTTGGACGTTGATGGCCACGGCGGCGACAAGTCCGGTGCGTATGTCCGAGTATTCGAAATTTTTGCCGAAATATTCCTTAATGGTGCGCGATACGGCCTCCTTGAACGCTGTCAGATGTGTGCCGCCCTGGGTGGTATGCTGCCCATTGACAAAGGAGTAATACTCCTCGCCGTACTGATTGGCGTGGGTGATGACGACTTCGATGTCAAAGCCTTTGAGGTGTATCGGCGGATACAGCGGGTCTTTGGACATATTGTCGCGCAGCAGGTCCAGCAGGCCGTTGCGGCTGCTGTAACGTCGGCCGTTGAACACTACGGCCAATCCTGTATTCAGGTAGGTATAATTCTTGACCATGGGGATGATAAACTCCTCATGGAAAGCGTAATTGCGGAATAGTTGCGAGTCGGGGGTGAAGGTGACTTCAGTGCCGTTGGGCTCGTCGGTATCCTCCAACGGCGACGACTCCACCAATTCGCCACGGCAGAATGTGGCGCTCTGGGACTTGCCGTCGCGGATACTGCGGATGATATACGATGAGGATAGCGCATTGACGGCCTTCAGACCTACGCCGTTCATACCCACGGACTTCTTGAAGACCTCGCTGTCGTACTTGCCGCCGGTGTTCATCTTATTGGACACATCGATGACCGAGCCCAGGGGGATGCCGCGGCCGAAGTCGCGTATCGTGGCCGTTGTCTCGGTGACGTCGATGAATATCTGCTTGCCGAAGTTCATGCGGAACTCGTCCACCGAGTTGTCCACCACCTCCTTTAGCAGCACGTAGATGCCGTCGTCCGAAGCGGTGCCGTCGCCCAGTTTGCCGATATACATACCGGGGCGCATACGTATATGCGCATTCCAGCTGAGAGTCCGAATCTTACCCTCGTCATAATCCGCTGCCTCGGGCGCTTCGCCCGTCTCCGGTGCGAACAAGTCCGCACCGTCCGGCATACTTGCTGCGGTCTCCGGCTTGCCCTCCGCCAAGTCGGGCTTACCGCTTGTGTCTGTAGCCTTTTTGTCGTCTATATCTTCTGCCATGATAGTCCTATGAGGTCGTATAAGTGCGGTCGGACATCTCCGTATATCACGGCGTCCGACATTCTAAACTGCAAATTTACACTTTTTTCGCGTGCCACGCAATAGCCGCACGACCTGCCGAAGCTATTAAATCATTCAAAGATAATTGGACATGCCAAACTTCCTGAAATCATTTAAAATGAGTATCTTTGTGCGTAGATAATAATTAACTATCAACTTAACAGAAGAGTAGAATTATGGCCGGGTATATCACTCATATTATTCCACATGATTTCAAAAATTTTGATGACCAATCTGCATGTGACTTATATGTGTCGCAGGTTCAAAACCGAATTATAGAAAAATTGGGGTTGCAAAATATCAAATCAACAGGTTATATAGAACTGATTGAAGATGCTTGTTTACCGCCGGATTTCAGAATCGAATTTGATAGTCCCTTCGGTGTTACTATTTGTCTCCGAAAAGATTTTTGGGAAGTGCACGGCATGTGTAAATTCGATATGTTTCCATTTGAAGAAACGATGAAAGGGCTTAATATTCACGCAAAAGTAATTCGGATTGCAAAAGCCATTGGTGCAAGTGAGGTATGGCATGCGTTAGATTTCTGTACATGGGATAGTCCGAACTATAATATACTTGAACTATCTCTCGCTGAATGGTTATACGAGGTTAGGCAAATATTAGGTGAGGAGATACCGGAATATAATTATAGCGACGATTCATCCGAACCCATACCTTTGGTGTCACACGAAATAATTCGTTGATACCGTGACTACTGTATACAATTCTCGCAGATGCTAAATCGTATTGCAAGAATAGGCATTTTATCGTTTATAGCCGATATAAATCATGTGGAAATATCGTGTATGAACGATAAACAAGCTGAATTGTGCTTGTCAGAAGACGGTGTCGTAATGCCGGATTATTTTAGGGTCGCAATATATTGCGTCCGCAGCGGCTGTAGGCCGTATTGCATAATATGCTTAAAATAACTGTATTACCATTATGTTGCGCGGGCGCTGTGTATAGCGTCCCTACTGTTCCTACCGGATGTTTTGGGTTGACTGATTCGATTTACAGACTTTGCTCGGTAACTGTTTTTGTCTTGCAAAAAAAAACTCATACGACACAGCATCATAACTGCTTAATAAGGTGAGCACTACAATTCCCAAGTGTCACAGTCGGGCGTTAGGCGAATATTTTGGCTCTTACTTTTGGGTTTTCATTTCCTCATACTCTTCGAGGGAGATGATATTGGGGAAGTCTCGCCATACGTATGCTTTCTTATATCTGTCTATGGACTTTTTAGGCACGACGATAAGAAAATTAGGACCATAAAACCCCCTTAGTCCATATTGGAATGAATAGTACGAATGGTTTATTCCCTTTCCACATTTTGGCGGTTTTTCCGAGAGGCATATTATTGTCTTCAGTGTCTCCTCACAATCATAGAAAGCATCATTATGGATGAATGTCACACCCTTCGGTATTACTATCGAGGTCATGTCGCAACCCAAGAAGGCAGACTTTTGGATACTTGTCACTGTATCCGGTATGATGGTGTTTTTACATCCCAATATCAGTGAATTAGTCTCTGTCTCAATAACAGCGTTACACCCACCGCGACTGTCATATCTCGGATTGCCGCAGTTTACGCTTATGTTCTCTAAATCACTATGAGTGTCAATTTGATATTCCGGGCCTTTGCATATTTCGATGTCTGTTATGCCATTATGTATTGTCAGATGAGACAGATAGCTGCCGCTTAAAGCATATTTGTGTATCTTCGTCACACTTTCCGGTATCTTAGTGTTCTTGCAGCAAGCTATCAGTGTGTTGGTCTCGGTTTCGATGATCGCGTTACACCCATCGCGGCTGTCATATTTGGGGTTGCCCGGCTCAACGCAAATTTGCTCTAAATTGCAGCACCCGGCGAAAGCATACGCTCTAATATCCGTTACACGTTACACTTGCCGGTATTTTGATTGCAGTCAAGCCGGTACGGCCATAAAAAGCGTAGTTATCTATCTTTGTGACGCTGCCGGGTATAACTGTTTTACTGCCCCCAATGATAAGCGTATTGGTCTCGGTTTCGATGATTGCATTGCACCCGTCACGGCTGTCGTACTTTTTGTTGCCGGGGGCAATTTCAATGTGTTCCAGGCCGGCGCAGTCACTGAACCTATCAAGAATGCTATAACACTCTATTTCTTTAGGTATTGTCACTGATTTCAAGCCTGAGCAGCCGTCAAATGCCCAATAGCCTATTTCGGTCACACCATCCGGTATTGACACGGACGTCAATCCGGAGCATCCTTTGAAGGTGCGGCACCCGATACTGTTTAGTCCGCGACACAATGTCACTGATGTCAGCCCAGTGCAGTTGATAAAGGCTTCTTCGCCGATGTCGTTCACGCTACCCGGAATTGTTATGGATGTCAGACTGCTACATTCGGCAAATGCCTCCTTCTCTATAGCGCATATGTCATCAGCCGTTGTTAGACTATTCAAGCTATGGCATCCCTTGAATATACCTTCTTTTAGACTCTTTACGTCTGATGGTATTGTTATTGAGGACAGGCTGCTGCAGCCGTCAAAGGCATGCATTCCGATAGATGTTACGCTGTCCGGTATGGTTATGGATGTGACATTCTCGCAGTTATAGAACGCATAATCTCCGATACTTTCTACGCCATCGAAAATTACGACAGACTTGATGGTCGTGTTCTTGCCGCTTTTGCACCAAGGTGCCAACTTGGCTTTCTGATACCCATAGTCTTGCATCTCACCAGCACCGGTAATGGATAGGACGCCGTCACCGTCAATTTTCCACTTTATGTTTTTTTTTCGGCCCCAACGTATTATCCTCTGTTTCGATGTCAAGGAATTCAATATTTGCAAAATCTCGTCATCCTCGGACTGATCCATATTTTCGTAAAGATCGCCGAGGAATGACCAGCAAGCATTTGCCTTGTATCATATCATCAGGGTCGCCTGTAAACGCGCATTGACCATCTTCGTCTGCAATCATTTTGGGCGGTTCAGGCGCATAGCATGTAATTGTTCTAATATTATTGCAGTCGCGAAACGAGTCACGTTCAATTTCTGGACTTCCTGTGCCCATTGTCACGGTTTCCAACTCTTTGCAGTTGGAAAAAGCTTTATACCCGATGGTCGTTATTCCGTTGCCGATTGTCAACGATTTCAACCTAAGACAATTGGCGAATGCATGTCCACTGATGCATGTCACGTTATCCGGTATGGTCAGATCTTCCAGACTATGACATCCTGCGAAGGCGCTACAGCCAATAACGCTAAGACTGCTGCCCATTGCGACAGAACTCAGATTACTACATCCCCAGTATTTGCAACTTGTTTTGTAACAAGTACTTATTGGTTAAAAGGTGGAAAAGTGATGTCGCGGATTCTTGAGGATTCTTAAAAGATGTATTTTTAATGTTTTTAACTTTTATAAACCACAAAAGAGGTATGAATGTGCAACTATGGAAGATGCTATCTTGAATACTCAAATTTGTTTTGTAATTAAATGTCATATCCCAATAAGATGTATACCCCACAAAAAGGACTCAATCAAGTTAAAAAAAACGGGTTGTTTTCGAATTTACAATCCTTTTAAAACCGAAACAATGTTAATTACGCTTGATATTTGAGACTTTTTCTCGTATTTTACAGTCTCTATCGAAATTTAATTGTATCTTTGCACAAAAATCTTGAGATATGCTAGTAAATTTCACAGTCAAAAATTATCGCTCTTTCAAACTGGAACGTACTTTTAGTATGGAGGCGAGTTCAATAAAAGAGCACAAAGGGTCTGTAATCAGTGAGGGTAAGTATAGTTTGCTTCCTTTGGCAGTTTTTTATGGTGCAAACTCTGGTGGCAAGAGTAATTTTATTCAGGCCATATCTACTATGCGAAGCATGGTCAGACGTTCTGTGCGTTTGAATGAGGGTGATGCACTACCTTACGATCCTTTTGCATTGGATGAAAACTCTGACTCGCAACCTACGTTGTTTGAGATACAATTTATAAAAGGTAAGGTGCTTTATCGCTATGGTTTTGAATATAACAAAACCGACATCATTTCTGAGTGGCTATATGAGAAGTGGTTTGGCGAAAAAGAGTATGAACTCTTCATGCGCTCGCGAGACACAATTGAAGTGTCAGCGAAAAGATTCCCTGAAGGTCTGGGAAAAGAAAATTTGACTAATTCAAATCGTCTCTTCCTGTCGCTTGTGGCTCAGCTGAAGGGCGAGAAGTCCAATTCCATATTAGGTTGGTTTGGCGAATGCAATGTGCTTTCGGGAATTGACAGCGAAGGTTATGAAGCCTTTACACTCAGAATGTTTTTGGAACATTTGAATGGGGCAGACCAGGCTCAGGAGTTCTTCAAGACCCTGCAACTGGGCTTTACCCGTTTTTCGGTCAAGAAGGTTGATATTCCCAAAGAAGCTTTGGAAAGTGCCCCCAAGTCGATAAGGTCACAATTGGAAAAAGACATAGCCACGGGTAGTTTCGTCGAACCAATAACTACTCATAATGTCTATGATGAGAATGGACTTGTGATTGGTGAGCGTAATTTCCACAAGAACAAGATGGAGTCTGAGGGAACAAAGAAAGTGATAGAAATTTCCGGGCCTATTTTCGATACATTGAACGAGGGCAAGACACTCATTGTGGATGAACTGGATGCAAAACTACACCCGCTTCTTACTCGCAATATTGTGCTTCTGTTTATGGATCCAAAGAAGAACAAGCATGGAGCACAGCTTATCTTCGCTACCCACGACACCAATCTGCTTGATTTGGACATTGTTCGTCGTGACCAGATTTGGTTTGCAGAGAAGGACAAGGTGGAGTCTACCGACATCTATTCGCTTGTGGAATTCAAGGATGAAGACGGGAAGAAAGTCCGCAATGACCGTGATATCAAGCGCGACTATATCCGTGGACGTTATGGTGCTATACCTTTTATTGGTAAATAGAGAATTGCAATGGGATATTCGAGAAAAGAAGAAATCGCAAAGCTGAGGCAGCAACGCCGAGAAGCTAAGGCTTCTAAGAAGCGCAAGGAAAACGTTCGCGAAAAACTGGTGCGCTTCCTGATAGTGTGTGAAGGCACCAAGACCGAGCCACACTACTTTGAGGCTCTAATCAAAAACTATATCTCGACCGTTCGCGAAGTGACAATAGAGGGAGAGGGCCGTGCAACGGTAGCTTTGGTTGACAAAACATTGGAAATAAAGCAGGAGCTGGAGCGAAAGAATGCCATGTCTTTTGATCGTGTGTGGGTTGTCTTTGACAAGGATGACTTTGACGACTTCAACGATGCCATCAAGAAAGCCCACAAGTTGGGTTTCCAAAGCGCCTGGACGAATGAAGCCTTTGAACTCTGGTACTATCTGCATTTTGAGTATCTTGACACAGGCATTGGTCGCGAGGCCTACATTGACAAATTGCAAGATGCCTTTCGCAAGAAGATGGGCGATGATGGCTTTAAGTATCGGAAAGGAAATCCCGATATATACAGCTTACTTCAGCAGTATGGTCGTGAGGACTTAGCAAAGCGCTTTGCAAAACAGCTTCGAGCGTTACATACTGGCACCAACTATGCGATGCATAAGCCCTGCACGATGGTAGATAAACTGGTAGAGGAACTAGAGCATCCAGAGAGCTTGTTAGAATAAAAGAATAATCGAAAAGAGTAATTTGATATGTGGTCAGATAAAGAAACAACAGAAGATTTGTTAGGGTATACTGTTCACGCATCATTATTGAAAAGCGTGGTGACAAATGATAAGAACCTTCCAATCACTGTTGGATTATACGGTGATTGGGGTTCTGGAAAAACAAGTATCCTCAAAATTCTTGAAGAAGAACTCAAAAATGATAATGATACCGTCGTGGTTTATTTTGACGGTTGGTCGTTTGAGAGTTTCGACGATGCCAAGATGGCACTAATTCAGGGCATTGTTGATGCTTTGGAGAAAGATAAGCGTTTCTTTGCAAAGGTTGGTGATAAAGCTACTGAAACATACGAGGCTTTGAAAAAAGCCTTCGCTAAACTTAAGAAGTCCATCAGTTGGATGCGTGTGCTGAAATTCTCAGCCAAAACTGTTATTCCAGTGGCAACAGCAGCAACAACGGGTGGAGCATCATTGATTATCCCCATGCTTTTAAGTGCTTTTAAAGATCATCAAGATGACTTAGGCGAACTACTCACGGGAGATAAAGCAGAACAATTCCTTAAGGATACTCTTAACGCGGAAGATGAAGAGAAAAAATATGAGGTAGTACGTGAGTTTAGAAAGGATTTTAAAGATTTGATAGACAAAAGCAAGCAGGGGAAGATAGTTGTTTTGATAGATGATCTTGACCGCTGTCTGCCTCACCACATCATTGAAAACTTAGAAGCTATCAAACTATTCCTTAATGTGCCAAAGACTGCTTTTGTAATAGCGGCAGATAGTTACATTGTTACCAATGCCATCAAAAGTGAATACAAAGAAATCATCAATGCTGCATCTGAGGAGCGACCACAACTGGGTGATTCATACATGGAGAAGTTTATCCAGGTTCCATACAAAATACCATCTCTAAGTCCGAAAGAGGTGGAGACATACGTCACATTGCTTTTCTGTCAATCAATACTGGATAATACGCTTTTCAAGAAAGTAAGAGAGGATTTCGCTATATTTACGAAGGATAATAAATTCGATTGTTATGGCTGGTCGAATATTCAAACGTTGTTGAAAAGTGAGATTCCTACAGGATTGGGAGAGACCATCGGCTTTGTTACCCGATTTTCATCGATTATCGGTAATTCAATGAAATGGAATCCTCGATTGATTAAACGTTTCTTGAATGCGTACGAGATGCGTACGAGTCTGTTGGAGCAGTCTGGGATAACGGACATAAAATCCAAGTTCGCCCTATTGAAACTGATGCTGATAGAGCAAAAGCATGTGGAACAGTTTAAGCAACTCAATTCATGGGTCATGAGTAATCTCAGCACGCCGCCTGAGTTACGGGTGATAGAAGACTATGCTGATGGAAAAGGCAAGGAATTAGGTGAACATCAAGATTGGAATAATCCAGATTTGATAAAACTTGTATCTGAAACGCCAAAATTCAGTGAAGTTGACATGAGGGAGTTGTTCTGGGTGTCACGTGACATTATTGTGGAGCAGATGAGCGGGCTCTCCCTTGTTTCGACACGAGTAAGGGGTGTATTCAACCGCGCCTACAATGCTTCAACAGATAATGTAAGGGAGAACGTCTGCAAGAACGAGGTTGCTGCAATGTCCGCGAATGATTTGGAGGAGTTATTTGATTTGATTGACTCAAAGATACTTACTGAGCCAACAGAAAAGGAGGGATACAACGTGTATTACTTCTGTATTATGCATGGTGTTGAACGGGCTTATATGCGAATGCTCGGAGTTCTAGGAAGAATAGACACGACGAAAATCCCCTACTCTTTAGGCAACAAGTTCAAAGCCATTTTGGTGAGGTATAATCGTGACAAGAAACTGACAGAGTTGCTGGAGAAGAACAAGCGACTTATGCGTTCGATAAACGGAAATTAACAGCAATATATAGAAAACAATGGGAACATCACACAGACATACACCAACGGTGAAAGGCGAGCCTAACTGGGGCAAAGCCTCTGCTGCTTTGACAGGGCTGACAGGTGACGTTGAAGAGTCGGATGAACTTCAAAAAAATCCACCAGACGACAAGACACCAGCACAAGTCGAGAAAAGGCAGAACCAACTTGGAAAACGCATTTCGAGGAACTATCACACTTCAGTCAGAAACCTTGTCAAAGCTTCTGGCGGCAGGCATACGATAAGTAGTGGTGGCTCGCGTGCATTAGGTCGTGGCGGTATTGCCGTCATAAACAACTTTATTTCCGTAATCCAAGAAATTGTCAGTAATGGTCTTACTGCTTGGCTGCAACAAGGAGGTATATCTTCATTAGAAGACAAAAGTTGCCAGAATATAATTGATTTTCTTAGACAGTATGTCGAGTCTGGGGTAGCCGGACTGGATAGTACTGCTGCAAATGAGGCCATAGAAAATGTGATGGATCGTTTGCAGAAATTGGTTGGCGACAATGTGGATGAAATAGAAGATAAGTTTGACGCAATCCTAAATGGGGAGGAAATTAAGAATATAATAGATTACTTTTTTGGCATGTATGTATATGTTCATCTTTCACAGGATTTCGAGGAGAAGCTGGAATATGAAAAAGGCTCAGTTGCGATGAAAAATGCCATGAACGAGGTGAAGGAGCAGATTCTTGATGACATAAGAGTGGGGAGAGTTGGCCGCGATGTGAGAACCGTGGATTGGAGCAAACCAGAAGGGGCAGATTTTATTCAGGCAGAATTTGATCGTATACTTTTTATTTTGCA
>ERZ1031078.348-NODE-348-length-15769-cov-5.475118_pt1 | contig 15769 bp, 15 predicted proteins | sample MGYA00518179_ERZ1031078 | MGnify/ENA primary metagenome ERZ1031078 (study PRJEB33719, sample SAMN04261274) | wastewater metagenome | biome: rural village; feature: human; material: feces | host: Homo sapiens | place: El Salvador | collected 2014-01-14 ... | reverse complement strand
AGCAAGAGCTACAATAAATATGATAGGAGTTAATAATCATGACAAAGGAAATTTTGGATAAGAACTACAACCATCTGAAACCCTCTTGTAATATCATGTCTCATAGGAAAGACATTGGTAGAGGATTTTCACTTATCACGACCCATTATATGGGAGAATATGCCGGTAAAGAAGCCGCCGGAGAAATCTTGCAGTGGGCAAGGGAATTAAAGATGAACTCACGTGTTCTCAAGGCCGACTATGTAATGGTTAAGGAATACGTCAACAGTGAGGGATTTACAATCGGCGGTAAGGCTTGTTTTGTGATGGGTGAAGAAACATATGTTATGTATGATATAACCATCGCAAAGGTAAGCGAGGAAACATTCACTCTTGTAACCATGACTTCTAACGGTCCTGTTGGTATGTCATGATAATAAATTCAGAAAGGAATAAAAGACAATGACAGACGAAATCAAGTACACGAATCTCAAGGACATGGCAAGCACCGTGCAGGAGAGGGCCGACGGTGACGGCATCATCATGGTGGCGGACTACCGTATTCAGCCCTGCACCTTCAAGGACGGAAACAAGGGCATCCTGCTGAGGGTGAAGGACGTCAACGGCGTCTACTACAACACCTGCGGCAAGGTGATGGTGAAGTCCTTCATTGAGTCGCTGCTGAAGCTGGACGGCATGGCGCCCGCTATGTACGTCGAGACCCGTATCTCCAAGCAGAGCGGCAAGCCGTACACGGTGATTTGCCCCTGCATCGCCGAGTAACAACCAAACCAAGACCGGAGCGAGAGAGGACCAAAGCCTTTCTCGCTCCTATCATTTTGAAAGGAGCGACACAATGAAATCTTTGGAAGATATGCGCGGCGTTCTCCTCGCGCTTTCTGACGCGGAAGACAAGGCGGCAGCAACCGCAGCGGCTCTCACCGACCTTGAGGAAGTTTATGGCGAGTTAGCAACCGTCAACGCTTCCGTGGCGAGTCTGGAGGACAAGAACAAGAAGCTCAACGATACAAACATGGGGCTTCTGCTCCGTGTGACTGGCAAGAATCCCGACCCCACGGGCGGAGATGAAGGCAAGACGCCGGAGGAACTGGACCGCGAGAAGTACGCGGCCATCTACGAATATTTTGGAAAGGAGGACAAGTAAACAATGGCAAGAAAGAAAATGACCAATGTGGAGCTGTGGAATGCGATTCGGGAGGATTATCCCAAGTTCGCAAATCACACATCCAAGGGCACTTCCGATATGTTCACTGAGAAGGGCTATGATACTCTGAAGCGCACCGACCTTGATGCACTGGACGAGTTCTACGGCCTGTCTCTGCGGGTATTTCTGGATAAGGTGTCCATCTGTGAGGTATGGGACCCTCTGGAGGAGAACGGCATCGGCGAGACGTACGACAACCCCATTGGCGCGTACATCCAGCGTATGTCCAATATGCCTCTGAAGCCCATCACCCCCGGCTTCAAGGGTCTAAAGGACGGCGACAGCCCCGACCCCTTCGTGGTTCGCAAGGCGGAGTATGCGGAGCGCTTCTTCGCGCAGAACTTCGATTTTCAGAATATGGTCACTGCCCCCGACGATTTCGTCTACAAGCAGATTTTCATTTCTGAGTATGGTATGTTCGACTTCATCGCCGGCCAGACCACGGCTTTGCACAACTCCCTGACCCTGCAGAAGTACACCAACAAGCTGGAGCTGTTCAACGCCATCATCAATGGTAACGGCAACTATCCTCTTCAGGACAGTCAGACGTATACTGTTGAGATGAATACCGACACACCCACCGCAGACCAGTACAAGAACTTCCTGCAGACGGCGGACAATGTGGTTACGCTGATTACCAACGCACCCGAAGCCCACGCCTACAACGCCATGAAGATTGCGACCCGCCAGACGAAGGACCGCCTGCGGCTGGTTGTCCGTCAGGGCTTCAAAAGCGCTGTGAAGTATCAGGTCTATCAGAGCCTGAACGCGGCCAATCCCGACCGCCTCGACCTTGATGTGGATATCGTTGAGGTTCCCAACTTCGGTGGCCTGCAGCCCTTCGCAGAGGCTGCTTTCACCACAGCGTTGTACCCCGTGTACGACAGTCTGGGCGCGAATATCGGCTTTGCCACCACGAAGAACGCCAGCGTTCCCACCCATGGCGAAGAGCCGTACAAGGGAGCTGTGCTGCAGCCGGTGTACTGGAAGGACCCCAATCTTGACACGTACGCCATGCTGATGGATAAGGGTGCCATCTTTTTCGCAATGCAGAACGCCCCCACGCTGCAGGCCATCCGCAACCCCCGTGGCCTGTATACGAACTACTGGCTGTCTTTGGCGAACGCCATGCAGAACATCGACCGCGCTTACACGTGCGTTCTGTTCAAGACCAAGGCGCCCGCCGTTCCCGATGTTGAGGGCCTGAAGGTTGTGGTGAAGAACCCGACCACCGACCCTGTCAACACAAAGGAAGTAGCCGGCGGTTAAGGAAACATAGGCCCCCGCTTGTCGGGGGCCTTTCCTGAAAGGAGATAAAAACATGAAAGTATTCATTTCCCCCTCCGACCAGTATCGGAACACGTACGCCGATGGCGTACACAACGAAGCGAATGTGTGCCACGAAATCGCCAAAGTGGTGGAGCACCATTTGGAAAACAATGGCATTCACACCCTCCAGTACGATTTCTCTATGTATGACCGCGTTCGCAAGTCCAACGAGTGGGGCGCTAACCTGCACCTGTGCATCCATACCAACGCATTCAACGGCAAAGTGCAGGGCACCCGTGCCTTCTGCAACAGCCTCGACAAGAGCACCGAGGGCTACAAGGCTATCAAGGCCATCTTCGACGAGGTGAACGCCATCACCCCCGGCAAGTCCAGCAACATCAAGGCCCGCCCCGGCCTGTACGAAGTCCGCTGCACCAAGGCGCCTTGTGCGTATCTTGAAGTTGAGTTCCACGACAACCTCGACAGCGCCGCGTGGATTGTCAGCCATATCGAGGAGATTGGTAAGGCAATCGCAAAGGGCATCTGCAAGTATGCCTGTGTGGTCTTCATCGACGAAGACGAAGGCGCAGAGGAGAAGCGCAAGAACGTTGTTGTTCGTCAGGCTCTGCTTTACAAGGCGGGAGCCCTCTCTTTCAATGACATCGACGGCATCGACGGCCCCAAAACCCGCGCAGCGTTCGAGACCCTGAGCACCGTTGTGCGGCTGCTCATCGAGCGTATCGAGAATCTGCTGAAAGGAATGAGATGAGATGACTTACAACGTCCAGTTGTATAAAAACTCTGGTTTCAACACCATCAACAGGCCCGCAAGCACTTCTGTACTTCAGGGCGCCACTTCTATCATGACACAAGCAATCTTCGATTGGCAGGACCTCGACAAGAGCTCAATCAAGATTAGCGCGGAATTCGATGATATTTGTGATGTTGATTATTGCCGCATTGACAATAAGTATTACATCGTAACAAGCATTAAGATGACCAGCGCAAAGACTGCTGAACTCTCTCTTATGATGGACCCCATTCTGACCGCCGGAGGTATTGAGAAGCTTACTGCGATTTCTGGTTGGTGTCTTCGCCATCATGTTGGAAGTGACCCTCTGTTCGGAAATGTTACACCGGAACCTTTCATGCCGCACAAGCGTATTAAAATGATAACCCCTGAAAAGATTGGCCCCGACGCAGAGTATTACGGCAATGGTACAATATTGGGGTTGGTCTGCTCAACTGTTGACCTTACAGACCTTAAAAAAATCGTTGATTATTACGGTTTAGAAGGAACAGAAACAACGCAAGATGTCGCTGTTCCAAAATTACCTCTTGTTTCGAAGCCCACATATATTGGTATTCGTTTTGGGGGTCTCAAGCGTTATACACTACCTCTCACCGGATGCTACATTCATAGCTTTCAGGGAGTCGTAGACCCCGATACAGATGTCAACAGAGGTATTTGTCAGGTTCGGTCTCTTGGCATCGAGAGCGCAATCAAGAATGTGTATATCATCCCCTCCGGCTATCTCACAGCCGCAAACGTTGACCATAACGCACAGAACCAGCGCAAGATTGATGGTCTTGTTTCTGACGTTAAAACATACACACCTTCAGCAGCATTCAATTATGTGTATGGGGGCTATACTCCGAAGAACAATAAGGTGTTTACTTTGTGTAATGATTATACAGTATACTCAATTTGTTCAGGTGATAGCCGTAAGTTCTCAGCAGTTGACCTTTATGCAGGCGGTACAAGCCCCGATTTCTACGTATACGCTGATTTCGGTCCAGATGGAAAACCCTTCATCCAGCCCACATATTTTGAAGGTGCTTCTACCATTCTCTTTCAGGAGAGCGTAAAGGGCGCACAGTGGATTGACGAACCGCTTTCCTACTCACAGGCGAGCGGTGCAGGTTTTATAACTCGCGATTTTGAATATGAAAAGATAAACCAAAGATGGGGTGTTGCGGGAGATGTTGCCGGCATAATAGGGGGTATTGCTGCTTTGGATGTTGGTGCAGTAGTGGGGGGAATAAAGAACTTGCTTACGAATGACGCCGACCGTGAGCTACAGAAGAGCCAGACACAGCGTTATATTTTCCCCCCTGAAGCATCCTTTACGGTTGATAGAGCTGTTCAGGGGTTTGTAGGAAACGGTTTCTACATTACCAGAACGCAGCTCGACCCTGACGACATGGAGGCATTCGACAACTATCTTACACAGTTTGGATATAATGACGCTGTTGCTTTTGACATGAGCTTCCTGACAAACAGACAGTGCTTCAATTATATTCAGACTCAGGGAGCTTCTGTGAAGTGTAACGCCCCCCTTCGTGTGCGTAATGCGATTGCCGCTCTTCTGGATTCCGGCGTCCGTCTCTGGCACGAGCTCCCCAACACGGCAGCCATGACAAACAACCCGATTGCAACGTAAGGAGGCAATTATGATTAACTGGTATGAACCTTTTATCGGTTGCGTACCCTTCGATAAAATCGGAATGAGCAAAAAGAAGATGGCAAAGTTCCAGAACAACATCGCATTCCAGAACGAGTTCGCAAAGCTCTGGAACGAAGCTATCTCCACCGAGCGTTACGAAGGGTTTCCCGACACTGTAAACGTTCGGCTTATTCCGTGGGCGTTCCTTCTGCGGTCCCCCGTACTCTTCCGTATGGGCGATAACTTCCTTTGCCTTAGCGGTTTCCCCACTGGTGATTATAACGTTAATGGGGACCCGCTGCGGGCCTATGTATACGGCTTCAACGGCTTCTACAAGGAAATCCCGCTGTTTATTCCCGGCGCAAAGGATTGCCCCGAAGTTCGGAAGGGTTGGACGCAGAATGCGTCTATTGAACCGCAGGGCGTCATCGGATGGGATAACGAAATGCGCTACCCCTACATCAATTACATCATTGAGGCGGCTGGACGCCTCTCTGATAACCGCCGTAGTCAGGATGTTATCGCCAACACCCTGAAGAGCCCCATCCTCATCACGGCGGAAAGCGAGGCTGTAAAGCGTGATGTTGAGAAGTTCCTTGCGAACCGTGACGACAACATTGCGGCCATCCTCGCTGTAAACGACGCGATTGCAAAGGATACTGTGCAGGTCTTCGACCTGAAGGCAAACCCCGAATTCCTGACAGTGCTCCGCGCAAAGTACGAATGGGACAACGGTGTTTTCCGTGAACTGTTCGGCATCAACGCCAACACCATGACCGACAAGGCAAGTGGCGTCAGCTCGTTGGAAGTGTCCTCCAATGATATGATGACCTCTCTCAACCGCGAAAAGCGGCTTGAATGCCACCGCAAGTGGTGTGACGATATCAACGAGGTCTTCGGGCTCAACACCTCCGTAGACCTCGCGGAAAGGGAGGTGTGGAACGGATATGGACAAATGGAAGGCTCCATGGGAGACGATGACCCTCAACGAACTGATAGCGAAGGTGGGGAAGGCGGGGCTGTTTAACGGCACCGACTACGACGAAGCCACGCAGGACGCAATCATCTTTTGGTATGGTGAACGTCAGATTTGTGATGATGTTCTGTTCGAACGGTATTTCAAGCGTTTGCTGAATGCCATCCACGACCAGTACATCAACTATCTTCGTATCCAGGCCGTGAAGATTGACCCGCTGGTCTCCGATTACATGGAACGTCTCGTAAAGGACAACACGGAGGGCACTACGAGCGGCAAGACGACCCGTAAGGGCAGCACCGTGACCGACGGGACCTCCAACACAACAAACGGCAACACGAGCACCACAGAGGGCACCAACACGGGCACTATCAAGAGTGAGGGTGGCGGCACTTCCAGCGAAACCGTCTCAGAAGCTAACGGTGGAACTGTGAAAAACACCGGCACCGTCAAGGACGAAGCGAGCTTGGACGGCAACTCCACAAGCATGGTGGATGGCGAGAACCATACAACCAACATGAACGCTAACGCCGACATCCCGCAGAGCCCTCAGAACACCGACGGCTCTTTCCCCGAAAAACTGAACTGGCAGTTCCAGAGCGGTCAGAGTCAGGGCAAGAACGACGCAACAGACAAGCGCAGGACTACAGAGACACATCAGGACACAAACACCACCACGCGGACCGATGACACCACAACCACAACTGCGGGGCAGGCAAGTAGAACTGCTTCCGGTGAAACGACCAACGACAACACCACAACCAATGACCTGAAGAACACCAGCAAGACCACGGTCAACAGTACGGGCAGCAAGAAGGATGATGTCACGGTAACAACCGATGGAAGCGACACCACGGAAGGAAGCACCAAAAACACGGGAGAGCATACGGAACAGTACAGCGGACGCCATGAGGCACCGCAGGACCTGCTGGACCGTTGCCGGAGCTATATCCTGCAGACTAACGCCTTTATGTGGCTTGTGTCGCAGTTGCAGGAATGCTTCAGGGGAGTTCTCGACCTCGACTATTAAAGGAGGAATCACATGAGCATCATTGAAATCCTGTTGGATATCCTCGCCATGTTCGGCGGTTGGTCCAACCTGCTGGCAATCCTGCTGGCAATCATCGTCATTGATATCATCACCGGCGTTGTGCTGGCTGCCTTCTTCAAGGGCAGCTCCCACACGCAGAGCGGAGGACTGTCGTCCAAGTATGGCTATCAGGGCATTTTGAAGAAATGCATGATTCTGCTGGTAATCATGTTGGGCGGCCTGTTGGATACTGTTTTCCAGTGTAACGTCATCCGAAGCGCAATTATTATTTATTACATCGCCAACGAGGGTTTGAGCGTTCTGGAGAATACCGCAGCCATGGGCGTCCCCTATCCCAAGTTTGTTTTGAACATCCTCGACAGCATGAAAAAGAAGGCCGATGACGGCCCCGCTGTTGATACGGAGCAGCTCGAAATCGAGTGGCTGCCGAAGGAGGGTGAGGACAATGGCGCCTAATATTGACCCTCAGGGATATCAAATCACACTGCCGCCCACTGACGGCCCGCATCCCTTCTGGGAAGAGCCCACCCCGCCTCCTGCGGGGCAGGGCATTCCCGCCGGAGGCACCACTGGGCAGGTTCTCAAGAAGCACAGCAACGAAGATTACGATGTCGAGTGGGCCGATGAATCCGGTGGCGGTGGCTCCGGTGGCAACCTGCCCACCGGCGGTCAGGACGGCGACCTTCTCACGAAGGATAACACCGTTTCCGGTGGAGCAGTCTGGAAGACCCCTGACTTCGCGGACGCCAAGGACGTTGAGCAAATCGCCGGAGAAGTTGCCCACGCCTCCGCTGACATCATCCTTTTGAAGAAGGACGTTTACGGACTCAAGGAGGAAGATATCTCACAGAACGCCGCTATTGCCTCTCAGAGCGAACGTACGGGCACTTTGGAAAGGGATATGGTTGCGGCCAAGGAGAAGAACAACGAGCAGGACACGGCCTTAGAATCGCAGGGAGCGGCTATTGCAGAAAACAACACTGAGCTTTCCAATGTCAAGAAGACTGTTGGAGACCTGAACAGCAAGGTGACGACTCTGGGCGCCGATGTGGAACAGGTCAAGACGGAAAATGCAACGCAGCAGCAGGAGCTTGAAGCTCTGCAGACCTCTCTTGCAGCAGTGAGGCAGGTTCCGGAAGGCGGTAATACTGGTCAGGTCGTTAAGAAAACTGCTGATGGTTATGCTTGGGGAGACGTTGCGGGAAGCGGACCTAATATCCCCACTCCGGCATACCCTCGTGAGCAAAACTTGTATCTTAACTCTGGTTATGAAGCTACCGGAATGTTCTGGACAAGTGTTGGTGGATACAAACGCATTGACAACGATGTGTCTATGGTTCGCCACACATTCAAAACAGATGATACAACCTTTGTTAGCACCACAAATTTTGACCTTGCAAAATTTGATTTTGGCGTTGGAGGTTGCACCATCCACATTGAGGCAACCGAAACGGACTCAACGGAAGCTGCGGCGTTTGTGATTTCGACTGTGGTGTGGGGTTCTTGGAGCTCTACGCAATTTAAGCCGATGATTGCACAATTCACCTTCGCTGACGGTTGTAAGCTGGAGGGGTACGCGGTTGTTTCAACTGCACCTACCAACTCTATGCAACAGTTTGATATTGAATGGAAAATGACTTTCCCAGAAGGTGTCACCGAAAAGATTGTTGCAATCGAGTATATCGCTTCCTACATGATTAAAAATTAGCCAAAAACCCCCATCTTCCTTTACCCGAAGGTATTGGTTGATGGGGGTTTCTGTGTTTCGTCTGGGCGATTTCAAGATTGCTCCCGCCACGGTGCCGAAAGCTCCGGCTCTGTCAGGAGGGCCTCCGGAACTTCTTAATCTATCCGGCATCCCTTTCGATTAACTGTATTATACCACACCGAGACCGAAAATGTCAAGAAAAACATTTTTGCAGCGCAGGTCTTCAAACTTCAGCTTGCCGGCATTGAAGAAGTCAAGAAGATACTTGAACATCTTGTATTGACCGCTTATCATGTTGATATCCTCGGTGTGGTCAAACATACTGTAACAGAACTTCAAAGGGAAGTTCGGGTCATACTTGTGGTTGACGTAATACAGCTTTTCACCTCGGTAGGTGATGACCCAAATGCCGTATGTCTCACCGTGGTGTACGAGGTTACACAGGGGCTTTCTTGTGCCCTTGATGTTCTTGTCCACGAAGTTCATGCAATCGTGAAGGAATTTGTTTTCATTGGCTGAGTCGCTGTATGCGGTTCCGTCGAAGAACTGACCGAGGGCGCTTTCCTCAATACCCTTCTTTGCCCCTTCATTGTTCACGATTTCGAGAACCCACCCATTACCACGCAGCAACTTCGTATCACTCTTGAGGCGCTTATCAACGCCTGTAGCCACGTAGTAGGGGTTAAGTACCGTGACGAAGTTGGAGCACATCATCAACCGGCATTCAGGGCGGAGGTACTTACCTTTACCACGGGCAATCGAACGGGATACGGACTCCAGCTTTGCGAACTCATCGGTGATATACTTTCCGTCCTCGCTCTGAAACTCATCCATGAACATCCACCTTGTATCGGAAAGACGTGCTGAGATGTCCTTTACCTTTCCTGCAAGGTTAAGGCACACCGTGTACCCAACGTGCTTTCCGTCCATGTAGATATCATAGCACTGCCGCATGGACTTCTTGACACTCCAGTTCTTGAAATGCTTCCAGCGCTGTGTAGGGTCGTCCTCGATGTCGGTGAAGATTTTGTTCACACCGTCCATATCGGTCTGGTAACGGTAGATGAAACAAAACTTCTGACCGTGCTTCAGGCTGTCCGTAATGCAGTACAGCTTCGCAGAGAAGCTCTTGCCGGCGTTTCTGTTGCCGCTTATCATAACGCAGAACGGGATATTCCCGTTCGCGTCTCGACGCTCTACAACGCCCTCAACGCTGTAAAAAACGTTCCCGTTTGGGGCGGTTGTGTATTTAGCCATCTTTCTTTTCCTCCTTAACAGTTATAACACCGCGCTTGTGAGAGAAGCAAAGAACAGAATACATATTCCAGTTCATTAAACGAGGTTCAATGCCGTCAACAGCAGCCGTTCTTGCGAAACTTGTTCTAAGCCCGTCACCGCCGGCAAGAAGAGCACCGTTATCATCCTCTTTACAATAACACCCACCTGATTCACCCTTTTCAACACTACCAAAAGATATGTAGCCGGTTGCATATCTTCCGCCGTTTTTTGGTGTCCAGTCATATTTTATTGGGGTTATAACCGTTTTAGGCAAACCCACAGGTACTGTTGTTTGAAAACCGTTTGTTTCTCTTATCTTCTGCAGGTTGTTTTCGCTGTCTTTCAAACCAAAAACGGAATTAAAACAACCGTGACCAAAACCAAAAATAGGTTCTGATTCGCTTAACTGCCCCGTTGTTGGAACGTATGAAGATAAATTTGGTATACCGTATGGTGTTATAATGTTCCCTGAGGGGTTAGCGCCGCTGGCATAACAAGGCTCAAACCTGTCATTTAGTCCAAATTGTTGGTATCTAACCCGCATGAACGGGTCTCCTGTATATTGATTGTTTGTATAGTCGCTTTTCTTAAAAATGCCGTAAGTACCAAACCCGCTACCGTTAAGTCCATAATCTGATGGGTGGTCATACAGATATCTTGTTGTATTGATTGCTGCGTAACACCACGCAACATAGTTTTGAAAAGATAGCTGGTTAGTCCAGTTAAAAACAGGGCATTTTCCTTCGTAACCTTTCACTGTAGGTAAAGAAACGTTGGCATATCCACCGGGTAAATACTCTGTTGGTGTGGATGGAACTACTACTTTTTTAGATGAACCAATATATTTACCGTTAAATTTTCTTGTTTGTGAGGCGGTTACACCCTTATACAAACGGTTCGGTATCTCTGTAACACTACCAAAAATCTTTATCGCTTGACTTTTCAGGATATTATACGCCTCGTAGTCTTCCTTGCCATACTCAAGAATCACACCGTTTGGTTTTGTTGTGGTGTAATTGTCTTCGCTCCAAGCAAAGAAAAACATACCTTGCCATGTTATGATTGGCAAACCCATTTGACCGTTTTTTAGTTTTTCCCATAGTTCATCTGTTACCGTTGTAACCGTATAACTTCCACGGTAAAATGAAAGTACAACAGGCGCATTGTAAGGAAAGGACTTTTCACCCGCTTTTAATATATTTAGCCTCTTACGTTGTATCGTATAGGGGACAAAATATACAGACACCCTACAGCTATAATATCTTCCATCCTTATGTAAATAAACGTGTTTACCCTGAGTCGTAACGTGTGTGGGGTCGTCATTATAACCGCTTGGTAAAACTGCTGTAGCAACTTCGTCCATGTCGTTGCTTATGGGGTCAACACCCGGTGCCATAAGAGAACCGGACCATGTGGAAGAAGCCACGGGTTTTTTATATGCAACAACTTTCGGTTTACCAGACGCTATCGGCGGACCGTCACCAGAAGAGCCTACAGGGGAATTATACCCGTGCAAATTTGCGTAGCTCATGTTTTATTACCTCTCTTTCATTTCATAATCCTGCGGAATAAGGACTATTCCGCCCTGCACGATGGTTCTCTTGAGGTTGCCGCCTATCAGCTTGAGACCCGGCTTGAAGTCCTCAAGGGTCATCTCTCCTCGCTGTATGGCCTTGAAGAACATACCCTTTGCGCGGTCGCTCATACCGGCGCAGCGAAAGGTCATCATGGAATCAATCTTTCCGCGCTGGTCTTCGTCATCCCAATCATAATTGAAAGCGTCATAGCTTCCAATCTCAATATAGGTCTTCTGATGACTAAACACAGCCTCCACCCATTCGCTTTCACAGTCCCATGCACCCAAGTCGGAGTGGTGGATTGTCAAGCCAACTGCCGGCGCTGTAAGGTGGATGGAGTCGGTGTCGCAATACCAAAAGTTCTTCCAGTTCATTTGAATGGCGTTAATGAGGTCAGTACGCGCATATGCCGTTGTGTAGACAGCCACCGGAACATACACCGGCTTCATATCCTCTTCTGGAAGAAGCTCACGGGCTATAACGCCATCTTCATCCAAATAAACCCGCTTTTTAGCGCCTGTGACGCGCATCGCGAACTTGCCATAGAAACTATTAAGGAAGAGCTTTGCGACCTGCCTACGTGCTCCCTTGGGCGCTGTACGCTTGATTTCGTACCATGTGTTGATATATTCATCGAACAATCCTGTTGCGCCCATGAATTTATAACCATCAATATAACGGATGTACTCAACGTCGTACTGCTGAAAGAACAACCGCATATCAACATCACACAACCAAAGCTCAACAGGGTCTTCACCACTGTCTTCAACAAATTCAGATTGACCGAAATTGAAGTTGTTCTTCAACTGCAAGAAGGGCATATGGTTCTTCTTTACAGTGAAGACAGCCTCAATATGTGCGATATAAAGAGGGTACTTATCATCCTCTTCGTATTTTCCTGTAAAGTGTTCTGGCTTGCCTTCCGGAAACAGGTCTCCGCTGGAAGAGTGCATCATAGAAGGGTACATACTATTCTTGTCATATGTGTATCCGTGTACGCCTTTTAGGTGTACTTGTTTTTTCTTGCACCATGAGATACCACCACGATATGCATGGCGGCAAAATGCGTCTACGTCTTTATCAAGAAGAGGAAAAATCTTCCTGAAAGTATCGTGGCTTGAAAACAGGGCCTTGTAATAAGCCATGGCACTGCTTGCAATAGTAATCTTACCAAGGTCTACCTGCTCAAAGAACTTGAAGAGAACTTCACCATCTACGCGCACGTCATTCTTCACATATTCGGTCTCTTCCGGTGTCATGGTATAATTTTCAGGTCTATCAAGCACATAATCGAGAGTGAGCTTCCTGTACTTCGTCTTGAAGCTCTCACCCAATGCCTTTATAGAACCGGGCACAAGGTGTGCGGAGTCGTAGAAGCTGATTACAGTTTTGAACTTCGGACAACACTTAACGCTATAAATAACGTTGCTGTCTGTCATCAGAACGCTGAAATCAAACTTGTGCTTTGGTCTATCACACTCTTCATATCCATTACGAAGCAGATAGTCAATGATAAAATACCCATCGAAGCCGGAGAGGTTGCGAAAATAGATATCACAGTTGCCAAGCGTCTTGATGTAATTGAAGAAGTCGGCGATTGTGTTACCTGTTGTTACATTATCAACGTCTTCGATATCACAAATAGACCATGCCCAGACCCAAGTCTTTCGTTCCTGAATTGCCGCATCACCGGCACGTGTTTCAAAGTCTGCAGCATATCTTTTCATCTTAAATCTCCTCAGTCTTCAATAGTTCTACTGTTGTACGGCTTGATTGCAAGTTCTCCGTATTTGTCCTTTCCGAATACATCATATATCTCAGTAAAGGACTGTAAAGCATTGTCCTTTTCCTGTGTTGTGCTTGCGAACATATGGATATATTCCAGTTCATTTTCCCCTTTGGCTGCGTCATTAAGAATCTGAATAAATGCCACCTCATCATTAAGGTAAAATTGGCGAAGCATTCTTGCAATATAAGCAGCCTCTTCATTACCTGCAGCACCCATTGCGTCATATACCTTTACAAAATTCGTGAACATACGATGATTCTTTTCAGGTAAATTTCGTAGCGCTCTACGAGGCCTTTGACTGTATTTTGACCAGTTGCTTACGAAGTAATCCCCCTCTTCATACCTCTTAACCTCAGCGAACTTGCTTGCATGGTACTTCTCTGCCATCTTGTTATATGCAGCAATGTCCCTCTTGTACTTCTCCCAAGACTCGCGCCTTGAAAGGGTCTTTGCTACCGGGATAATTGTTCCCATTCTCTGAGCCACATTCCTTGCAAATTCAACTTGATGGTCATTTACATGCTCATTGAACTGATGCTGGCGTGGAACAACAATCGGAGTTTTTCCAATCTGAAGCGGCATAATAAAACTTGCAGGTCCTCCATGCGTAATCACAATACGAGCATCTTCCACATTCTCAACCATCTGTTGGTATGGAATCAATTTACTCCACTGACAATTTTTCGGTTCATATGTACTAAATCCCGTCTGGATAAAAACATCATCCTGTATTGTTCCGTTTCCTTTTAATTCATCAATTTTTTTCACCAGACGGTTAAAAGGCTGCTCATGCGTCCCCACAGTTACGAAAATCATAATTTCTCCATTCTAAAAAATACTACCAAAATTGACTGCCTTTGGATATACTTTCTTCATTTCTTCCCACTGTACAATAAACTTGTCAACAATCGGATAAACCATCTTTCCTGTCATTGTAGGTTTATCTATACGATCAAACACTTCAATGTAAATCAACTTTGCCCCCATCATCTTACCCAGATAGAAGAACGGCACAGCTACAGCAGCACCGGAAGAAATAATCAAATCCGGTTTTTCTTTTTTCAAAACTCTGATTGCAAGAAACGTATTGCGAATCAAATTTTTGATATTACGATTTGTTGGAAAATAACATGGATACATCTTCTCATCCTTAAGAAGGCTCCTCGCATCTTCTTTATCAAACGTTACCCAGAAACGATTCTTATCCTTCCAAAACGGTTTAAGCATATACAAGTGCGTCAAATGCCCTCCTGAAGAACCCACTAAGCAAATTTTAAGATTTTTTTTGTCTGTCACATGCTTCATCTTAGATAACTCCCGCTCACATCGCACCTTCATGTCTCAGCACGACTCCCACTGTTTTGCACAATATTTTCACATCAAGTTCCAGGCTCCAGTTCGCAATATAACTGCGATCAAGTGCTACCACCTGTTCAAAATCCGTAATCTCACTGCGCCCACTTACCTGCCACATCCCGGTGATCCCAGGTTTGATTGCCAGGCGGCTTCTGTGGTGCAACTCGTATTTCACCCACTCATCTTCCGTTGGTGGACGTGTACCTACCAGAGACATATCCCCTTTGAGTACATTCCAGAACTGTGGAAACTCATCGATGGACCAGTCACGGATCTTATTTCCAAGCCCCTTTTTTATCGTTCCGTCCGGCAGACGCCTGCTGCCGATGATGCGCGGGTCAAAATCCAGTTTAAACATCATTCCGTCCGATACACGGTTTTCTGCAGCAAGTGCCGCTTTGCGTTCCTCCGCATCCAGATACATACTGCGGAATTTATAGCACGTAAACTTCTTGCCGTTCTTTCCAATCCTGGTCTGTCCGAAGAAGATCGGGCCGGGCGATTCATGATAGATCATCGGTGCAAGGATCAGAAACAGAATTCCAGTGAGGATGCAGCCGACGATGCCTCCGAGAATATCCATCAGCCGTTTGAGAAACAGTTCCCAGGTACTCACGGTGCGGATGCTTGTAGTCAGCACCGTGTATCGTCCCAGTTTTTCCACAAACTGTTTGTTCGCCGCCAGCTCCATCCGGTTGGCAAGTTTCAGATGTACCGTTACTCCCATTTCCGTCAGCTGGTCGATCCATCTGTCTACCCGCGGATCATTTGGCTGCAGATCGATAAATACTTCATCCACCCATGCATGGCACAAGTAATCCATAACAGATTCTCCCTCTGCCACAAATGGGATGTCCCCCAGTTTTTCGGGAAGTGTTTTCTTTTCATTGACATCGATCACAGCGATTCCTCGAATCTGAAACAGTTCATAGCTGTGATGTTGGATATCTTCCCGCACCTGTGGAAGATTGGCCCAGTCGGTCAATATCACGATAGAATTCTTTCTTCCAAGCCGCAGATTCCGCAATACATGCCGTTTCCAGAGAATTCTTGTCCCATAACTGATTATAGCATAAAAGATAGCGGTCAGAAACAGTGTAATACGAGAAAAATC
>ERZ1031078.328-NODE-328-length-16347-cov-6.579364_pt1 | contig 16347 bp, 21 predicted proteins | sample MGYA00518179_ERZ1031078 | MGnify/ENA primary metagenome ERZ1031078 (study PRJEB33719, sample SAMN04261274) | wastewater metagenome | biome: rural village; feature: human; material: feces | host: Homo sapiens | place: El Salvador | collected 2014-01-14 ... | reverse complement strand
TGGACAGCGAGTACATGGAGCTGGCGAAGGACCCGGAGGGAAACAGCACGGAGCTACGGAAGATGGTGGATCAGGCGGCGGAGCAGCAGGGGTACAAGACGCTGTTCTACCACGGCTCCAAAAAGGGAGGCGGATTCACAGAGTTCAGGGACTGGCAGTATTTCACGCCCAAGAAGGAATACGCGGAGCGGTATGCGCAGAGGGGCAACCCGGACAGCCTGTACAGCGTGTTCGTAAAAATGGAAAACCCATTTGACACCCGGAACGCAAAGGCGCGGAGGATCTTCCAAAAGGCGCGGGGTGAGCTGGGACTAAGCGAAATCCAGGGCACTGGGCTGCCGGACTGGACGGACGGGTATGACCTGGCGGATTACATCGACGAGAACGGACTGAACTATGACGCCATCGTGCTGGATGAGGGCGGCGATCTGGTAAACGGGAAGCCGGTGAGCCGGGGCCTCAGCTACGTCGTGCGAAAATCGAACCAGGTGAAATCTGCGGATGCCGTGGTGTACGACGACAACGGGAAGGTCATTCCCCTGTCCGAGCGCTTCAACAGCGACAAGGGCGACATCCGATACAGCCGGGAGCTGGAACTGGACAGCGAGGGGAATGCCCTGACGCAGGAGCAGACGGATTTCTTCGCGGACAGCGAGGTGCGCAATGACGACGGGGAGCTGATCCCGGTGTACCACAAGACAACGGAATCGTTCACGGTGTTCCAGCGCGGCAAGCTGGGAAAAGAGACGCTCGGGAATGTGGACGATGCGTCTCTGGCGGCAACATCTTTGATCGGGCACTGGTTCTCGGACAGCGAAAACACCCCGTTCATGGGGAACGCCATGAAAACGTACCTGAACATCAAGAAGCCATACTACACCTCACTGGATGAGATGGCGGCTGACATGGGAGATTTTTCAGGGGACCTGGAAATGATGCAGGATCACTTTGACCGCGGACAGTACAACATGGTGCGGGAAGCGGCAAGGAGCTATGTCAGGTGGATGAAGTGGAAGGGCTACGACGGCCTGATCGTCAACGACACGGAGACCGGCGGCACATCCTACGTGATCCTGAATTCTAACCAGGCGAAGCTGACCGACAACGGGAACCCCACCAGCAAGCGCGACATCCGATACAGCCGGGAGCTGGAGACGGTGGAGGCGCTGAAGCGGCAGAATGAGATACTTCAGAAGCAGCGGGATTACTGGAAGGAACAGACCCGCACCACGGATGAAAAGACGCGGGGCGCGGACAAGGGCGAGGTGCGCAGCCTGGCGGGTCAGCTGATCCGGCAGTACAGCAGCAAGACCGAGGTGGAGGAAATCCTGCCCGAGATGCAGTGGCTGGCGGACAGCATCTGGAGGAACGACCCGAAGATCAGCTACACCGATCTTCAGGATTCGGCGCAGAATATCGCACGGATGGTGCTGGACGGCAGCGAGGTGAACCTGAACGCGGAGAACTGGGAGACCGGGCAGGAGCTGAAGCGATTCCTGCGGGGCAGGTACATCAACGTGGACGAGAGCCTGAAGGAGGACATCGGCGACTTCAAAGCTTTCAAGCAAAGCAACCGCAGCCTGCACTTCCGGGAGAACGGGACGGGCACTGGGGTGGCCAGCCTGTGGCTGGAATTGCAGAACGACTTCGGTAAGGGACTGTTCCCGGACAGCATCAGCAACCCCGGCGATCAGATCCGGCACATCGCGGACACGCTGACCAGCCTGACGGAGAGCGACATGCGCAACCCCTATGCGGCGGACATGGAACTGACGGTGGAGCAAATGGCCTACGACGTGATGGCCCGGGCGGCGGGGCTGAACCGGCAGAAGGCGACCAAGGCGGACCAGGCCGTGGAGCGGGCGACGGAGGAGCTGAACCGGCTGCTGAAGGCCGGGCGGACGCGGGAGCGGGCGCGGATCGAGCAGAACCAGCAGACCACCTACCGGCAGCAGATCAAGAACGTCAGCGAGAAATTCCAGCGGATGCTGCTGCGGCCCGGCAAGGGAGCGACCCAGCACGCACCTGCCAATCTGGTGGGGGCGGTGCGGAGTTTCTGCGAGCTGTTCAACGACTCGGAAATGCGGCGGGCGGCCCGGTGGCAGCTGACGCTGGAGGAGCGGTCGGCGGTCCTGGCGGAGCAGGCGGCGCGGGACTACGTGCCCCAGGGCGCGGCAGAGGAGGCCCGGAAGATCGGGACGTCCCAAGAGCGGCTTGACCGCATGACCGCGAGGCTGGCAGACTTGCAGAAGGCTTACAGCAGCCTGGCAACGGGGGAATATCAAAATGCCTACGACGGTACCGTCAAGGGCTGGATCGACAGCATGGCGGCGTCGCTGGCGGGAAAGGACATCTACCAGCTGGACACCAATGATCTGCTGAAGGTGAAGAACACCATGACGGCGCTGCTGCACACGGTGAGCGAAGCCAACAATGCATACAGCATGGGCAGGGACAAGACGGTGAGCGGCATGGCGCAGAAGATGGCGTCGGAAATGCGGCAGGTGAACCACCAGATGCCGGGGCTGAGAAGCATGGCCGGGCGGTACTGGATGTGGCAGAAGACGCCGGATGTGTTTTTCAATTACATGTGCGGATACATCAAGGACAACGAGGGGAAGGTGGTACAGAAGGCATTCCAGCGGGGGTCTGAAAAGATGTTCGGCGTCCAGCGGGAATTCTACCAGATGTTCCAGGAGTACACCGAGGGAAGCGAGGAAGTCCAGAAGGAGCTCAAGCGGCTGATGAACGACCCGAAGAAGAACCTGGTCAACTGGGGTCTCAAGGATCGGGGCGGCAACGAGGTACAGACCAGCCGGGGCATGATGATGCAGGCCTACATGCTGCTGCGGCAGCATGACAGCTTCGAGAGCCTGCAATTCGGCGGGTTCTCTCTGCCCAACACCGAGGAATACTACAAGGGCAACGTCCGGGGGGCCTACGGCAACATGAACGAAAGCGAGATGGTTTCCGAGGCGCTGGGCAGCGGGTACAGCGAGATTGCCCATGAGCAGGGGGAAATCCGGGAGCAGACCGAAGAACTCCGGCAGCAGATGAAAGCCCTCTCCCCTGCTGATGCCCAGGCCCTGCAGGAGCAGATCGACGGGCTGGAGCAGCAGCGGAAGGAGAACCAGAAGCAGCTGGAGGACATGGCGTTCGCGGCGGCGGAGAAGCTGGGAAAGCTCCGGCAAACAATCGAGGAGCAGCTGACGCCGCTGGAAAAGCAGCTGATCGACCGGGCCACGGAATGGTACGCCCACACGGGAAAGCTGATGAAGGACGTGTTTTTGGAGATGTACGGGTACGCGCCGAACCTGGTGGACAACTATGTGCCCATCCACCGGGACCCGGCCACCATCAAAACGGACATCCGGGACATGGCGGGGGCCGAGAAGGCATTCAACCTGGAAAACAGCAGCTTTACCATCGACCGCGTGAAGAACTACCAGCCCATCCTGCTGACGGACTTCTTCCAGGAGCTGGAGGGACAGAAGGAGAAGATGAGCCGGTACGTGGGCTTCGCCCAGGTGCAGAAGGATTTCGGCAAGCTTTGGAAGACCCGGATCGGCAGCAGCGGCATGACCATCAACAAGCTGGTGGAAGCAAAGTTCGGCAGCGGGCGGACGAAGTTCGGCGTCAGCGGCACGGACTTTGTGGAACACTACATCGCGGACATTGCGGGAGGGCATTCCAGCGAGGATATTCTGGGCGACTTCTACGGCCACTACGCGGCGGCCACGCTGCGCTTCAACCCCCGGGTGGCGGTGAGCCAGGCGGCGTCCATCCCCACGGCGGCGGCGGTGGTGGGCTGGAAGAGCGCGGCGGTGGGCTTTGCCAAGGGCCTGCCCAACGCCATGAGCACCAAGTACCGCAACGAGCTGGCGGCGAAAAACGTATGGTTCTGGCAGCGCTACCGGGGACAGGGCGGCTCCACGGAGCTGGCGGACATCCGGCAGAAGGGCGGAGTGATCGAAAGGATCGCAAATTCCAATGTGGGAAAGAAGCTCTTTAATTGGTGCCAGGCGGTGGACGTATTCTCCACGGGCAGCTTCATGTGGTGCATGGCGGAGGACTACGTGCAGCGCACCCAGGGCCTGAAGCCGGGGATGGAGGGGTACGAGAGCGCGGTGAACGAGACGTACACGGACATCATCCGCAAGAGTCAGCCCAACTACACCACCACGGAGCGGTCCGACCTGCTGCGGGACAAGAGAGCACACATGAAAATGCTGACCATGTTCAAGACCCAGAGCAGCCAGAACCTGAACCTGCTGATGGAGGCCAACGGCGAATTCATGCGTGCGCGGCTGGATCTGAAGAACGGCGCCAACGGCGTGACGGAGGCGGACGTGAAGGCGGCGCGGGCGAAGCTGGCCAACGCGGCCACGGGCGTTTTTCTGGGGGGCACGGTGGCCTTTGTGGGGCTGCGGACCATCATGAACTTTATCATGGGCGCGGTGAACCCCTACCGGGACGAGGAGACGGACGAGGTGACGCCGGGCGGCGTGATCAAGGGCATGAGCAAGGAGGTGCTGTCCAGCCTGGCGGGCACCATCGCGCTGGGCGGACAGGTGTATGACCTGGTGATGTCGGTGGTGTCCGGGGACAGATACTATGGCATGTCGGACAGCGCCCTGACCACCATCACGGAGCTGGTGGAGAACAGCCAGAAGGTGATCGCAAACGCGCTGGACACGGACAAGGAGATCACGCCGAATCAGATCTGGAACATGGCCAACAGCTGGTGCCAGGCGCTGGGCATCCCGGCGTCCAATGCAAAGAAGCTATATAACATGATCGACATGTACATCCGGGATATCCGAAATGGGACATTCGGGCAGTACACCAGCAGCTACACGAGCAAGGATCAGTACCGGGCGCGGGTGGCCCAGGGGGTGATCGCGGGCAAGACGGGCAAGGCAGACGACGCGCTGGCCATGCTGTTTGCCCAGAGCACCAAGGACAACGACGAGGATATCCAGAAGGACATCGCGGCGGGCATGCGGGAATATCTGAAGAAGGCGTACATGACCGCGGACGTGACGGACCTGGAGGCGGAGCGCATCCTGGAATACACCGGCACGGAGGATCCGGCGGCGGTGGTGGCCCGGTGGGACTTCATGCTGGAAAAGCCGGAGGTGGACAACGTGTCTGATAACCTGGTGGCGGCGTACAACGGACGGGGCGACCTGGACGGCGACCTGGTGATCGAGGCCTACAAGTACAAGGGGCAGCACACGAAGGAAGAGGTCGTGAAGTACATCCAGAGCCTGGAGATCACGGCGGCGCAGAAAAGGGCGCTGTGGGATCTGATCAAGGGCAATTGGAAGGGCAAGGACACCCCGTGGGGGTAACAAAATGAAAGGGGGGTGGATTTTTTCCACCCCTTTTTTGTTGTAGGATTAAATTGAAAAGGAGGCGAAAACATGCCACTGATTGAACTGAACAAGAGCGCCGGATCCGTTGGCATCTGCGCGGCGGCGGGGAGCAGCGGCGTCACCGTGGGGGCGGAGCTGAAGATGTCCGGCAACAAGGTGACGGACGTGGAGGACCCGGCGAGTGACCAGGACGCGGCGACCAAGGCATACGTGGACGCGAGGATCAAGGCGCTGGCCGCTGCTGCGGGGGTGACGCTATGACGAGCATTAAGCTGACCTGCCAGGGCGCGGCGGCGCGGGCGGAGGTCAGCGGCGTCATTACAGCGGGAATCGTCGGGATGCAGGTAAGCGTCGAATGCGACGGCGCATGGGATGGTCTGCTCAAGACCTTTGTGGCCATGACGGCGACGGGGCGGCAGGTAGTGGCCATCACGGATGGGACGGCCACGGTGCCCTGGGAAATTCTGACCGAGGGCATGCGGCTGTTCATCGGCCTGGAGGGCCGGAACGTGGCCGGGGACATCATCATCCCCACGGCCTGGGCGGACTGCGGGAGGATCAAGGCATCCACCGAGGGGAGCCACCAGGGAAAGCCCACGCCCGGCGAGATGGAGCAGCTGCTGACCGTGGCGGGCGACGCCAACCAGCGCAGCAAGGAGGCCAAGAAGACTGCGGAGGCGGCCAAGGCCACGGCGGAGGACGCGCTGGGGAAATCCCAATATGCCTACGACCAGGCCAAGAGCTTCGTGCAGCTGCATGAGGACACGGAGAAGGCCGCGCAGGCGGCGGCGGACGCCGTCGGGAAAATGCAGTATGTGTCCTTTGAGATCGACCCGAGCGGGGACCTGCTGCTGAAGAACCCGGAACGGCTGGGAAGCACCAGCTTCCGGCTGGACTATGAGACGGGAGAGCTGGAGGTGAAGCTGTGAACGACTACATGAATCTGGGGCGGGTCGTGCCGCTGCACCGGGGAGACTACGACGCAGCGCAGACCTACGAGATGAACGACATCGTAAACTACCAGGGGGCGGGCTACTGGCACCGGGGCCAGACCGCGACCACGGGGGTGGCCCCCACAGACGGAACGGTATGGGTCAAGATCATCAACGGCGTGCCGGGGCCGACGGGCACACCGGCAACGCTGGTGAGCAATGACGTTGCGTACCAGGCAGGCGACAGCGGCACGGTGGTGCCAACCGGCGAGTGGAGTGGGGATGTGCCGAATGTGGCCCAGGGGAAATATCTGTGGGTGCGGACGACAGTCAACTTTAACAGCGGGGAGCCGGTCGTCTGCTACGGCGTTTCCCGGATGGGCGTGGACGGGAGCGGCTCGGTGATCAGCGTCAACGGGATCAGCCCGGACGACAACGGAGACGTGAAGTTCACTGGGGCCAAGGGGAAGTATCTGGGCTTTACCGAGGAGAACACGCTGGGAGCGGTAGACCTTCCCAGCGCCAGCATCACAGCATCCGTGACGCTGACGGCGGCGGGGTGGTCAAACGGGGCGCAGACCGTCAGTGTGGCGGGGCTGGCGGCATCGGACAGCGTGATCGTTGCACCGGCCCCTGCCTCCCGGGACACCTACATCAACTCCGACGTGCGGTGCACGGCCCAGAGGGCGGGGACGCTGACATTTACGGCGGCATCCACGCCGACGGTGGATATCACGGTCAACATCATTGTCCTGAAGCGGTGAGGAGGCGGGGCGCATGATTTTTAATCTACTGGATGCGGACCGCTTCGCTGCATGGATCGTGGTCAATGTTGATAGCGGCTCCACGGTGACGGCGACGCTGGGCAGCTGCGTACTGACGGCCACGGCCAGCGCAGGGCAGGCGGCGTTCCGGGTGCCCAGGGCGGGAAACTGGGCGATCAGCGCGACGCTGGGCGGCAACAGCGCCACGGCAACGGTGAGCATTACGGAAAGACGACAGAAAAAGAGCGTGACGCTGAATTACTTCAAATCCACCATTTCGGTCACCTATCCGGCGGGTTCGACCTGCACGGCGACCTGCGGCAGCACGACGTTGACGGCCCCGGACACCAGCGGCACGGCGACATTTACAGTCAGATTCGCGGGCGATTGGGTAATTACCAGCAGCGGCGGCGGACTGAGTGCGTCGCAGACGGTGAGCATTACGGCCAGCGGGCAGAGCAAAAGTGTGGCGCTGACCTACAACAAAATTCCGGCGTTTACCTACACCGGGCAGTACAAGATCGTCAATGACAGCGGGACGGAGATCAGCGAGACGACCACCAACAACTGGAACATCTGGCTGCTGACGTCGGGCACGTTGACGTTCACCGATCTGCGGGGGACGACCAGCATTGATATATTCATGGTTGGCGGCGGTGGCGGGTCGAACAGTAAAACAACATCCACAGACTACGGCATTGTGCATTCCGGCGGCGCTGGCGGCGGTTACACCAAAACCCAAAAGTCTGTTAGTGTAAGCGAAAATTCCGCCATTTCCGTCAGCATCGGCGCTGGCGGCGATGCCGGTAGTTCCGGCGGTACGACAATAGTCACAGTCAACGGCAGCACGTATTCTGCCAGCGGCGGCAGTGCTGGCGGTGCACCATGGTTTAACGGAAATAACACTGTGTGCGGTTCTGGCGGTTCTGGCGGTTCCGGCGGTGGCTCCGCCAGCTCTGGAGGATTCGCGGGCGGTTCCGGCGGCAGCGACGGCGGCAACGGCAGCTCCGGCAAATCCAATGTGTTCCCGACAGGCAGTGTGGGCAGCGGTCAGGGTACCACAACAAGAGCCTTTGGAGAGAGCGGCGGAGAGCTGTTCGCATACGGCGGGTCCGGCGGCGGCTCGGTGCCCGTGGTTGGCACCCTGGCTGCGAATACCGGCCACGGCGGCCAGGGCAGCGGCGGCAGCGGGTACTCGGGCATTGCGATCGTCCGCGGACACCGATGAAAGGAGGAAGCAATATGGCGAAGAATATGGCGCGGCTGGTAGACGGCGTGGTGGTCAATCTGGAATGGTGCTCCGATGAGGTGCCGGAAACTGCTGAATTGCGGGAGTATGACGGGTACGCCATCCGCATCGGAGACAGCTGGGAGGATGGGAAATGGATGCGCGATGGCGCGGAGGTGCTGACCGAGGCGCAGATCGCCGCCCAGGTGGCGGAAGAACGGGCGGCGGCAGCGGCTGCCCAGGAGGCACAGGCAGAACAGGAAAAGGAGGAAAGTGAATGAAAGCAGTAAGGATCCCGGGCAATATGGCGCCCTGGAGGTGCAGGATCAACGGGGTGGACTATGAGTATCCGGCGGGCGAGATCAGGGAGGTGCCGGACGCGGTGGCGGCGCTGGAGGCGGCAGGAGGTAGCACCTGATGGAAAGGTACGCCAAGATCGGGAAGATCGTGCCGCTGCACCGGGGGGAGTATAACGCGAATACCGCCTACCGGGTGAACGACATCGTGAACTACCAGAAGAGCACCTACTGGCACCGGGGCCAGACCGCGACCACGGGGGTGGCCCCAACGGATAAAACGGTGTGGGCGCTGGTGATCTCGCCGGTGGACGCGGTGCTGGGGATGATCCCGGAGCTGACGCTGCCGGCGGCGGGCTGGTCCGGGGGGCGCATCACAGTGAGTGCCGAGGGCGTGACGGCCAGCAATCACGTGATCGTGGCCCCCTCCCCTGCCTCACGGGATGCCTATATCAACGCGGATGTGCGGTGCACGGCCCAGGGGGCGGGAACGCTGACCTTCGCGGCGGCGGCCACACCATCCGCAAACATCGGGGTGAACGTGCTGGTGTTCAAGGTTTAAGGAGGCTGAGGAAATGACGACATTACAGATACAACACCTGCTTGCATATCTGGGGTACGACCCTGGCGAGGTGGACGGCATAAATGGCCCCAACACTACGGCGGCAGTGCTGAGGTTCCAGCGGCAGGAATCCTTAGAACAGGACGGGAGGCCCGGCCCAGAGACGCAGGCGGCTCTTTTGGCGGCAGTTGCGGAGGGTCGGATGTACACGCCTGCCACGGATGAAAAGCCGTCCAGCGGGCAGCCGCCCGACTGGTGGGCGCAAATCAAATATTTCAAGCGCTCCGACCCGGGCATCCGGTGCCCCTGCCCCCGGTGCGGCGGGTTCCCGGTGGAGCCGACGGAAAGGCTCATGCGGCTGGCGGACAGCGTCCGGGAGCAGGCAGGCGTGCCCATGAATCCATCCAGCACCGTGCGCTGTCAGGCCCACAACGACGAACTGCGGGGTTCCGCCAAAAACTCCCGGCACCTGTCGGGCAGGGCCATGGACTTCTGCCTCAAGGGGTGGAGCAGCGCCAAAACGCTGGCACTGGTCCGGAAGCAGCCGGGGGTACATTATGCGTATGCAATCGACGACAGCTATGTCCACATGGATGTGGACTGAGAAGGGAGTATGCCAATGGAAGAAGCTGAGATCAGCAAGTGGATTTCCGCGGTAGAGCAGCGGAGCAAATCCAATTCTCACCGGCTGGAAGCGCTGGAAAAGCAAACGGAAGCGCTGAACACGCTGGCAACGTCTGTTGCGGTGATGGCGGAGAAGGTGGAGGCCACCGGGGAGAAGGTGGACGGCCTTTGCACGGACGTGCAGGAGATCAAACAGCGCCCAGCAAAACGGTGGGAATCCGTGGTGGTGCAGGTGATCTCGATCCTGGTGGCCGCCGCTCTGGGGTATGTTCTGGCCCGGCTGGGCTTGAGCTGATTTTTTCAAAATTAGGAGGAAACAAAAATGGAAAACGTTATGAACAATCCGATCGTGTACATTATGGCAATCATCGTATTCGCCGTGCTGGTGATGGTGGGGGTGCTGTGGATGCTGCCCCGGCTGATCAAGCGCGGGGTGGATGTATCCGGCATCGTGGACAAGGCGAACATCACCCTGACGGCGCTGGACACCCTGGCGGATATGATCGGGAAGCTGTTCCCCAACGCGCCAATGGGGATCGTGGACAAGGTGCTGAACTACGCGATGGAGGCCGTGCTGGCGGCGGAGCAGATGTATAAGGCGTCGCAGATCCCCGGTGAGGAACGGAAGCAGACGGCGGCGGAGCTGGTGTATAAATTTCTGGAAGCCGCCGGTGTGGAGGTCAACGAGGACATGAAACGGATCGTGGACGGGGCCATCGAGGCGGCGGTGTATGGGCTGCCCAAGACTCATAAGGAGGAGGAAACCGAAAGCGCGGACGCGGCGGAGGAGTGATGCGATAGGTGGACAGGCCCGGACTGAACCGGGTGGTGATCGAGGAGTTCAGCCGGCTGGCGTTTCTGACGCCGGTGGAGCTGGACGTGCTCACCACCCGGGCCGCCGGGAAAAGCCAGAAATGGCAGGAGCAAAACCTGCATGTGTCCCTTGCGTCCATTACCAGGATCGTCCGCCGGCTGCAACGCAAATACGACGCGGTCAAGGAGTACAGTGCCATACTCCCGGATGATCTGGTGATTTAGTGACGATTTCTGGAAGCAAACCAGGCGATACGATGATGAGTCGGTCGCCTGGTTTTTTGTTATGATAATGGCAAGAGGTGAGGCCAATGTGGACGTACTACAACCCAAATCCGATCGCGGTGCGCGTGGGAGACTGCGCGGTCCGGGCGGTGGCCAAGGCCATCGGGTGCGGCTGGGAGGAGGCCTATCTGCGGCTGGCCGTGATGGGGCTCCAGATGGGAGACATGCCCTCCAGCAACAACGTATGGGGCGCGGTGCTCCGTCAGCACGGCTTCCGGCGGGCGGCCATCGACGGCGGGAGCGCGGCGGACTTCTGCCGGGCACACCCGGAGGGCACCTATGTGCTGACCATGGACCGGCATGTGGCCGCCGTGGTGGACGGGCAGATATACGACACGTGGGACTGCACGAGCGAAGAACCGATCTACTACTGGCACAAGGAGGAATAAATCATGTTCGGTGGAAACTACTACTATCCGCAATACCAGCAGCCCCAGGCCCAGCAGCAGGGCCAGGGGGCGGGAAACAACATGGTATGGGTGCAGGGGCTGGCAGGTGCAAAGGGCTATCCTGTGGCCGCTGGAAGCGCCGTATGGATGATGGACAGCGAGGACAAGCGGTTCTATCTAAAATCCACGGACGCAACGGGGATCCCCAATCCGCTGCGGATCTTCGAGTACCGGGAGGTCCAGGAGCAGCGGGGCGAGCCGACGCAGAACGCCGGGCAATACGTGACCCGCGAGGAATTCGAGCAGCGGCTGGCCGCGCTGATGGGAGGGAAAGAAAATGAATGAGCTTTTTCAGCAGTTCGGGAGCAGGACGCCCATGCCGGGCGGGATCGGGAACCTGATCCAGCAATTCCAGCAGTTCCGGGCCAGTTTCCAGGGGGACCCCCGGCAGCAGGTGCAGCAGATGCTGAACTCCGGGAAGATGAGCCAGGAGCAGTTTAACCAGCTGGCGGGGCTGGCAAATCAGTTCCAGCGGTTCCTGTAAATAAGCCGGGTGCGCAACGGTTTATAATAAATTTCTTTTAAGGAGGAAAACAAATGAATGAAATGATGTCCCCTGCCGATTTTGCCGCGGTATCCGGGCGGAACAACGACGGCATGTTCGGCGGAAACGGCGCGTGGTGGATCATCATCCTGTTCCTGTTCGCGTTCATGGGCAACGGTTGGGGCAATGGCGGCCGGAATTCCGGCGCTGCCGACAACTATGTGCTGGCCAGCGACTTTGCGACGGTACAGCGGATGATCTCCGACGCGACCAACACCCTGGAGCGGAAGCTCGACAACAACCAGAACGGCATCTGTGATCTGGGATACGCACAGGCACAGCTGATCAACGGGGTGCAGCTGGGCCAGATGCAGCAGGGCTACGAGACCAGGGACGCCATCAACGGCGTATCCCGGCAGCTGGCAGAATGCTGCTGCGGCGTGAAGCAGCAGATCGCAGAAACCAACTACAACCTGGCCAACCAGGCCAACGGCCTGAGCCGGGCCATTGAGCGCGGCTTCAGCGACACGAACTACGCCATGCAGGCCCAGCACAACGCCACCATGATTGCGGTGGAGAAGGTGGGCGACCGGGTCATTGATTACCTGAACAGCGCCAGGATGCAGGACCTCCAGGCTGAGAACCAGGCGCTGAAGCTGGCGGCCTCTCAGGCGGCACAGAACAACTACCTGGTGAACACCCTGCGGCCCTCCCCTGCCCCCGCCTACGTGGTGCAGAATCCCTACTGCTGCAACGGCGGCGGCTATGGGTACGGCTGCGGCGCTGTGGCGTAAGGAGGGCGGCGAGATGGGCATTGCGGAGATCAAGGCCAATCTGATTAACCACATCGGCAAAATCGATCTGGACAGGCTCACCATTGCCGAGCTGCGGGATTACTGTGGCCTGGTAAAGGACGCGGACGGGTTGACACGCAACGAAGCGGACACAGTTGCCCGCATTATGAATAATTTAAGCGCTGGCGGGTTTGGCTTTGGCTACAACCGCCCAGCGCCGACAAAGGGAGGTTAAACAATGGCGGTTGAACTTACTGCGAACGCTGTCCAGGCGGTGTCTGCCGGACAAAACGTGCTGTTTACCGATGCGCCGGTGCGATGCCGCCGGGGGTTTGTAGTTCACCGTGAGGGTGCGGGCCAGGTGACGCTGAAAGGCGTCTGCAACGGATGCGCTCCAATTGCCCGGTACAAGGTGCTGTTTATTGGCAACATCTCCGTACCGACGGGCGGAACGGTGGGGGCCATCAGCGTGGCGCTGTCCATTGACGGCGAGGCACTGGCCCAGACGGTTGCCACCGTCACCCCCGCCGCTGTGGGGGATGCCTTTAACGTGGCCACCGCCGCACTGGTGGATGTGCCAAGCGGGTGCTGCGTCAAGGTGGCAGTAAAGAACATCAACACCCAGGCGATCAGCGTGGCCAACGCCAACCTGCTGATCGAGCGGGTAGCCTGACGGAAGGAGGACGACAATGAGCAAACTGAACGACCTGAAGCGGCTGGCCAGGGACGAGCTGGAGAAGTTCGCCGACCGGGGGCTGTCCGCCCAGACGGCGGAGACGGCCAAGAACCTGGCCTCCCTGATCTGCAAGCTGGATTGCATCGAGCAGCAGGACGGCGGGGAGTACAGCAGACGCGAGGCCTACGCCTCCCACGGGGAGCAGGGCGAGAGCTATTCCCGCCGCCGCGACAGCATGGGCCGGTATGCGAGGGGCAGCGACTACTCCTATCACGGGGACGAGCTGACCCGCGCCATCGATGAGGCCGATCTGCACCCGGAGGCCAAGCGTGAGCTGAAGGCCATCCTGGAGCGGATGGGCCGATAAATAAGGGGACACGCCCTGCCAATCGGCGGGGCGCGTTTTTTTGGGTTCGTTGGGAGGGGAAGTGTCTGTAACCGTGTCTGTAACTGGAAAGATATAAATAGGATTTTCTGAATTTATTTGTTATGAAATTTTGATGTTTTATCTAGTTGTTCGCCGTAAATCCAATTTATATTCCGCTAATTCGCGTGGAATATGCTTGGTAAGGATGAGGTCGCCAGTTCAAATCTGGCTAGCAGCTCCAAATGAAGCCCAGAAACCTATGGTTTCTGGGCTTTTTGTGTTGTTTTCTGAACTTTTTAGATGGGCTGTTTTTCGGGTGTCTGTAATGTGTCTGTAACCGTGACCTTTTTGGATTCTTCCAGGATGGCGGCGATGTCCAGGTGGGTGTAGATCGTGGCGGTGGTATTGTAGTCGGAGTGACCGAGGATTCTTTGAAGGATCTCCGGCTTGACGCCGGATTTGACGGCCAGGGTGGCGAAGGTGTGGCGGCAGTTGTAGGGGGTCATGCCTTCGATGCCCAGGGAGGCCATCAGCTCTTTCCAGTCGCGCTTGGCGAAATTGGAATATGTATGGTTTCCGGCGTAGGCGTCGATCAGCTTGGCGCAGCCGTTTTGAGTGGCGGATGCAAGCAGGGACTGGTAGGCGGGCAGGCCCAGGGCGGACACGGGGATGATGCGGTTCCGGCCTGCCTCCGTCTTGGAGCCGGAGATGAAGTAAGAGCCGAAGCAATTGGACAGGGGGACGGAGAACAGCTCGTTGGGGCGGCAGCCGGTGGCGATGAGGAGCAGGGCGATCTTGGCGGCGGGAAGCGCGGACGATTGGAGGGCGGCGATCTGCTCGGCGGAGAACACCCGCTTTTCCGTTTTCTGCTGCGGGGTCAGCTGGACGAAGCGGGAATAATCCGTGTGGCATATTTCTTCCCGGATGGCCCAGGCGGAGAGCTGGCCGAAGAGCTGGAGCACCTTGGCACAACTGGCATTGGAGAGGCCCTTTTCCTCCATTTCCATGATGATTCCCTGGAAGTCGCTGGTGCGGAGTTTGCGGAAGATGCGGGGGTAGAGGGATTGACAGTGCTTATAGGCGGTGGCGTAGCCCTCTGCGCCTTTGGCGGTGATGGTACGGCTGTGCTCGGGGAACCATTTTTGATAGACCTGCTCAAAGGTGAGGTTCAGGGTTTCGGAGATGGGGAGGTCGGCCAGGCGGAGGAGGGCCTGCTCGGCTTCGTACTTGGTGGCGTAGGCGCCGATGTAGACGCCGGCCTTTTGGGCCTCCCAGGGCTTGGAGCGGTTGCCGGGCTTGCGGCAGACGGAGCCGGAACCATTGACCCGCTTTTTCTTTTTGCGCTTTTGTGCCTGCTGCTTTTTGCCGCAGTAGGGACAGTAAAGGCCATCCTCCGGGATGGCCTTTTGACATTTGATGCAGACCATGATGCCCCTCCCCTATCGCTGGAACCAGCCGACGGTGGGATAGAGCACGTCGTACACCAGCCAGGCGACCAGGAAGGCAATGAGGACGACGATACCGATGGAGAGCAGGAGGATGGTGCGGCGATCCTGGCGGTGGAGCAGGGCATAGTGGGTCTGGAGCTGGAGGATGTGGCGGTTATAGTCGGCGTGCTGCTGGCGCAGGGCGGTGCGGAGATAATCGTTATAGGCCTCCTGGGAGCAGTCGGCCGGGATGATGGGCTCCGCGACGGGGGCATACTGGACGGCGGCCTCAATGCGCTGCACCACCTGGGCGGTTGGCTCGGTGGCGTTGGTCATGGCGCGGTAGATGGTGGCCTTGGAGTAGCCGCAGGCGTCGGCTACGGTCTGGTAGGACATGCCGCGGGCGACGCGCAGGGCGTCCAGCTCTGCCATGTGGGTGGGGATATCCATGGGAAACACCTCCTGAAACAAACGGGTTCGGAATTGAAACGGCGGGTTCGGAACTGGGGCTTGCGGAAACGGCTGCATCCGGGGTATGCTGAAAGCGCAACCGGCAAGGGACACGGCTTTGACGGCGGCAACGCCCCGCCGCAGTGGCACGGCGGCGGGGCAACAGGTTATCAGAAAAAATCGGCCTCGTCGATGGGCGTCTGCTCAAAGTTCCCATCGGTCACGGGGTAGAGCGTATAGGTGTAGGTATACTGAGTGAGGTGGAGCAGGTGGTCGTCCTTGCTGTAAACGGTGGAATCGCCGAACATCTTCCCCTCACCGTAGCCGCACCAGTTGGCGCTGTTGCCGGAGGCAAAATATGCGTTGAGGGTATTATGGGGGACGCTGATGGTGATGGTCTTTCCGGCCCGGACATAAAAGGCAAACTTGGGAACGCCGCCGGGCGATTTCAGGAGGACAACAACGGCCTGATCGGCGCTGGCGTTGACGGTGATCATTGCGCCGGTATGGGGCTGCCGCTCGCCATAGAGGACGGCTCCGTTGATAGGCTCATTTTCAGTGGCAGGTGTGCTGCTGGATTTCTCGGCGGAGCTGCCCAGGCCGGAGAGCGCCGCTTCCAATCCGCGCTGAAAGCCATCCTCGTACCCGTCCCGGTAGCCCTTGATGTAATCGTCTGAATCGGCGCAGGCGGGCAAGGGAATTGAAACAAGTAAAGCAATTGCAATTAAAAGAGGAAGAATTCTGCGCATGATGGTCAACTCCTTTCGACGGAAAACGGCTTAAAATGATACTATAAAATATTATACGATATAAGTGCC
>ERZ1031078.326-NODE-326-length-16419-cov-5.358531_pt1 | contig 16419 bp, 8 predicted proteins | sample MGYA00518179_ERZ1031078 | MGnify/ENA primary metagenome ERZ1031078 (study PRJEB33719, sample SAMN04261274) | wastewater metagenome | biome: rural village; feature: human; material: feces | host: Homo sapiens | place: El Salvador | collected 2014-01-14 ... | reverse complement strand
TGATCATCGTTATCGCTATCATGGCAGTACTGGTTGGTGTACTGGCACCTCAGTACATTAAATATCTGGATAAGTCTAAGATTTCTTCTGACAAGCAATTGACAGACAATGTTAGACAGGCTATGACAACTACTTTATTGGATCCTAATGTTACTGGTGCACCTGCAAAAAGTAGTTCAGGCAACCTGATCGGAGGAGCTTCCGTTGCAGCTCCTACAGGAACAACTAATGAATATTGGACAGAAGTTTATTCTGTTCTTGGATTGGCTGATTCTAGTAAGTTGGCAGCAGAGTACAAGTATGCTTCACCTACTTCCGTTACATATACTATTGATGCAAATGGTGGAATCAAAATTGATGTACAGTATAAGGCAGCTGCTGATCCAAGCGTAGATTTCTCTATCCAATAGTTTTGCAATGAAAGGCACCTGACATGCTCCCTACAATCTTACTCTACATAGTGATTTTCCTTTACGGAATCGTGATCGGTAGCTTCCTCAACGTGTTGATCTACCGCATTCCCAACAAAGAGAATATTGTAACGACCAGGTCTCACTGCATGAACTGCGGTTACCAGCTGCGGTGGTACGACCTCGTACCACTGTTCAGCTACCTGGCGCTGGGAGGCAGATGTCGGAAATGCAAGGCACATATCTCCGTTCAGTACCCTATCATTGAGGCTTTGAACGGAGTGCTGTACCTGCTCGTATTCTGGAAATATGGGATGAGCGTGGATTCCCTAGTCTACTGCTTGTTGTTTAGTGCACTTCTTGCTTTAAGTGTGATTGATTTCAGAACATATGAGATCCCTGTGGGATTTAACATTTTTATACTGACACTGGGGCTGATCCATGGAACCTTCCACTATACACAGTGGCTGGATTTCCTGATCGGCTTCCTGTGTGTCAGTGTATTTTTGCTTTTACTGTATTATGCTACCGGTGGCAGAGCCATTGGCGGCGGTGATGTGAAGCTGATGGCGGTCTGCGGATTGTTGCTCGGCTGGAAATTGATCATTTTTGCATTTTTACTGGGATGTATCATTGGTTCCGTGATCCATCTGATCCGTATGAAAGTAAGCGGCGAAGGACATGTCCTCGCCATGGGACCGTATCTCTCCGCAGGGGTGGCAGTCGCTGTCCTGTGGGGCAATGAATTCTTACAGTGGTATCTGGGTCTGTATCATTAGAGACCGGATACTTACATCTGATATGAAATTTAGAAAGTTCTTGGGACACTTTTTCTGTCCCAAATACGATAAAGAACCGATAAGAGGAAGGGTAGAAGCATGGCAATGAACAATCGCGTATTGAGTATTGAGATCGGTAACTCCTTTACGAAGATCTGCGAGATCGACTATAAGGTGAAGAAACCGAAGGTCTACAAGGTATTGACCGTCGAGACCCCGGAAGGCGTCGTGGTGGACGGTATGCTGCAGCCGACGCAGGAGTATGCGGATCACCTGGTGAACGCACTGGGTACGAACGGTATCCGCACGAAGAGAGTGATCTTCACCATTTCTTCTACCAGAGTGGCGAGCCGTGAGGTACAGATCCCGAACGTGAAGGCGAACAAGATCGAGGCGCTGGTGAAGACCAACGCGAACGATTATTTCCCCGTGGATCTGACCCAGTACGAGATCGGACATTATCTGGCAGGCGGACTGACCGAGGAAGGGAAGCTGCGTGTCATGGCGCTGGCAGTGCCCAAGGCACTGTTAGACAGCTATTACCAGCTGGCGCAGATGTGCGGCTGGGAGGTTGAGTGCTTCGATTACAGCAGCAACAGCTTGTACCAGATCCTTCGTGATGAGAAGTCCGAAAAAGTTACCATGATGATCAAGATCGATGAGAACAGCACCATCGTGACCGTGCTTTCCGCCGGCAAGGTGCTGCTGCAGAGAACCGTGGCATACGGCGTGCAGGATGCCATCGAGACCATGATCGCTTCCGGTGCCTATGCCGTGAACGATCCCATGAGCGCGGTAGAGCGTTTCCAGAAGAAGACCTGCCTGAACAGAGTACTCCATCAGGGAGATAAGCTCTGGGAGGAAAATGCCGGACGCTGGGAAGACGAAGATGCCGGCAATGTGGAGGTCACAGCAGCCAGACAGAAGATCACCGCTTCCCTGGAGCCACTGATTGTCGGCGTCAGCCGCGTCATTGATTTCTATGATTCCAGAAACAGTGATACACCTATTGAGAGAACTTACGTCACCGGTCTCGGCGGCAGCTTCAGCGGCATGAGCAAGCTGTTCACCAACTGCCTGGAGCGCAAGGTACATACCCTGTCCGAGATGGATGACAAGATCGGCATGAGCAAGGCCATCCGTTCCACCAGACCCGCAGCCTATATTTCCTGCCTGGGCGCAGTACTCGCCCCCGTAGGACTGATCGATAAGAGTACCCAGAAGGCGAAGGGACTGACGGTAGTCAGCGGTACGAACTACACCTTCGTCAGTGTGGCGGTCCTGGTACTGGGCGTGATCCTGTCCATCGCCATGGCAGTCACTTCCCTGACCAGATACTTCGGCACCGTGGCAGAGAATGTGGCTCTGCAGGCGAGAGTCGAGGAATTACAGCCTGCGCAGGCAGTGTACAACGATTACCTGGCAACAGCGGCACAGTATGATAAATATCAGTATTTGTATGAATATACGGAGAACCCCAATGAGAATCTGGTAGAGTTCATTAATGAGCTGGAGCAGATATTACCCAGTAGCTTCTGGACCAATAGCTTCAGTTCGGATATGGAAGGAATCAGTATGTCTGTAACTGTGGAAGGTAAGGCTGCAGCAGCGAGAACGATTCTGAATATCCGGAATATGGAGAGCATCGAGGATGTGCAGATCAGCGGTATTACAGACAGCAAGGACGAAGCTGGCAAATCAACCGTTACCTTTTCTATTACAGGCACTTATAAAGCGTTGACAGACGAGAGTGCGGAACAGACTGACACTCTGACAGTACAGTAGGAGGTAGAGGAAGATGAAAGTTAAGAAAAGCGAAATCCAACTTTTGATTGCTGTACTGGGAGTCCTTCTGGCCGTGGTGACTTATTTCCTGGTATATGCGAAGTTTAATGATATGTCGGAGACGATAGAGACGCAGAATGCATCCTTGAGATCCCAGGTATCTACGCTTGAGGTATTGGAGCAGCGTAAGGCAGATTATCTGGCTGCTACCGAGAAGATGCAGTCATATATTACCGGATTCGAGAATCGTTTCCCGGCAGATATTTTACCGGAAGACAGTATCATGATGGTGAAGACGTTAGAGGATTATACTCGCACGGACGTAGCGAATATCGCATTTGGAACAGAGGCAGAGGTACCGTATGCAGCAGAAACTCCGGCTGCAACAGATGGAACAGCGGCAGCAACAGACGGAACAGCGGCTGCATCAGATGCGACTGCCACAGCTGATACGACAGTAACCGATAGCCCTGTTACGACAGAAGGAACTGCTTATGCTGACACCCATATGTATGAGGTGCCTTTGAGCATCAGCATTGAATGTACCTATGACGATTTTAAGGGACTGGTGAGATATATTTATAACCTGCAGGAGCGTAAGAGCATTCAGGGTGTAAATATCAGCTATAATGAAGCGGTAGGAATGCTGTCCGGTAATATGACGCTGAATACCTATTATCTGTTAGGTACAGATAAGGTATACAGTGAGCCTGATATTCCTGCAATGGGTATGGGAGTAGACACTCTTTTTGGAAATGTAGAGTGAGGACATTCGTATGAAGCATGCCAAGGAAGAACAACTGAATAATGGAGGCTTTTCCCTGGTGGAGCTTCTGATTGCTATTGTAATCCTGTCAATCATAGTGGTACCACTGCTGCACAGCTTCGTTACATCAGCCAGAACAAATGCAAAATCACGCAATACCATGCATGCAACAGCAATTGCCGAAGATGTGATGGAACAGTTTGAAGCGCACACTTTAGGGGAAATGGCAGATACTTACGAAGCAGCGAGTGTGGAAGGCTTTACCAACACGGTAAAACGCGGAGAAGATATCGACAGCGATGGTGACCTGGAATGGGTATATACATTTCGTGACAGCAGCACTACATCCGGAGCGTATGATGTGGTGACTACGCTGGATCCTTCTGCTTATACGACTATCAATGAGAAAGACCTGATCGATATACAGAATCTTGCAGGCAATCTGAATGCTGTGTACTCGGAGAAAGCGGATTCAGATATCGGGGCATATTTGTATTTTTCCAATTATGCAACGAATACTGCGCTGGAAAATATTCCGAAATATGTTAAAAAAATTGTGGAAATCACAATAGACACCAACCGGATCAGTCTGGATCTGGGGGATGGAGAGACATTGGAGACCGATGCATATCTGGTGACTGCATTAACACGATATCACTGCGACACCAGTATTTTTAACAACCCTTCTCTGAGTGGTGATTATCCGCAGAACGGCACGGATTATGTGATCTTTTCCAATGAAGACGCGGTGAGAAGACAGGCGGCACAGATCAAGGCACAGAAGGAAGCCGGCGCGGCTGTACAGAGTAAAGTGATATCTGATCTGGCGAATATTGTTGTGTGTCTCCCTACGCGTATGGGAAGCGTATCCGGTAGTGAGGTCAGAGATACTGTCATTGTAAACAATCCGGATAATGTAGAGACCAATTTGTATCTTGTGATGCAATTGCCTACAACAGACGAATTACCTGCCGGGGTGACAAATGCGGAAACGGCTTACCGGGATATGATCAACAATACATATCGTGTAGCTTATGAACTTCGGGAGAGCTATCCCGGCTGGATGTCATCTGCGGGTGCATCGATCCAGTCAGCATGTAAGTTAAGAACCAACCTGATACTGAACGGATATACAGACTATAAATTCCGAAATCTGAGTGTGTCTGAAGCGGCAGGAACGGCAACGGGAGCTGATGCAAAGTCGATTATGTCAGCTAGCGGACTGACCCCGCCTTCAGAGAAGATTGATCGTATGTATGATATTACGGTACAGGTATATGCACAAGGTACCATAGGTACGAAAAACCCGGTGATCACTATGACGGGAACAGTGACACAGTAGGGAAGGAAGAAGAGAACCATGAATATATTCCGGAGACATTTTGAAAAAAATCATAAAGAAGCTGCGAATAAGGGCTCGGCTATGGTCGTTGTGATCATAGCTATGGCCTTTATCGGCATTTTAGCCAGTGTTTTGATGTATATGTCTCTGTTAAATTATCAGATGAAGGCCAACAACCTGAAGGCAAAGGATAACTTTTATTCTGCGGAGACTGTGCTGGACGAGATCCGGATGGGGATGGAAGGACAGATTTCAACCTCTGTATCAGGAGCCTACACGAAGGTACTGGAGAGCTTTGAATCGACATCCGAAGAGCAGAAGAATTCTAAAATGAGATATTACTTTTTAAGTAGTATGCAGGAATATTATAAGGCGGATGATACTACGGTATATGATCTGACCAAGCTGTATAACTATATCAGTGCTGATACAGCGTTGGCACAGAACACAGTGCTTGAGGCTGTCAGAGGAACAGATACTTATCGTGTCTATCAGGATGCTTCCGGTAATCTCATTCAGGAGAAGGAAGGAGATCCTACCTGGAGTGGAATTCCTAAGGGAGATCTGAAGCTGTATACAGATGGTCTGTCCTTTTGCAATTTGAAAGTTACTTATACGGATGATGCAGGGTATGTCTCTGTGATCCAGACAGATCTGAGAGTCAAGCTTCCGGATATGGAATTTGCACAGGCAGTAACACTTCCGTCCATCACCGGAATTTCCATGGTCGCACAGAACAATATTCAGGTCATTCCAGATGCACCTATGAATTTGAGCAATAATACCATCGGTGGAAGCTTTTACGCTGACAGGCTTATTATTGGAAGTGAAGAAGCGGATACCGAAAATGGTACCGGGGTAACGGTGAATTTACAGGAAACCGCAGGCAATGAAAATGCAGATAAACGAATGGTAGTGGCGAAGGATCTGTATCTGGGAAGAGGAGCCACTCTGACAAGTGACCAATACGGAGAACTATGGGCAGGAACCATACGGATGCACGGCGGCGGTAATAATACGGCAAGCGTGGGAAAAATTGATTTTGCCGGTAATAGTATTTATGTGGCCGGAGATCTGAGGATGGATGGTCAGCGGAATAATTTTAAAGCAGGAACCCTGATAGACGGAGAATATACCGGTCAATATATTGGATTTGGTACGGGACGTAATAATGCGGATAACAGTGCAATGATCGTGAATGGAACAGATACGGAGATATATCTGAATGAACTTCGAAATCTGACACTGGCGGGAAATTCCTATATTTCATTGAACACGGCGAAGTCCGGTCTGTCCGGAGAAGATGCAGCTCTGAATACCGGCGTGAAAGATATTTTGATGGGTCAGTCCATAGCTGTGAAGAGTGATCAGCTGGCATATCTGATCCCGGCACAGTGTATTGCATTGGATGCTTCCGGCAAGTCTGTTCTGGGAGGATCCAGTAATCCGGTGACGAAAGAACAGTATTATGATCTGATCTGGGACCAGTCAAGTAAAAAAGTAAGAGACGGTGTGAGGGAAGTTGTATTTGATGTGCCTTGTGCGGCATTAAACGGAAATACACTGGCTTCTTATGGGTTAAACAGCAGTAATGTGCAGAAGTACTTTAAACGCATTAACAGCAAAATTACATTGGTTTATTATTATGTCGCTTTTGACAGTACAACAGAAGAAGGCAGAACCAATGCGGCACGGTATTATCAGGATTATTACAGCGTAAATAAAGAAACAATGGATGCGTATGCCAGCCTGTATACCAAGGCGGTCAAGGTGCGTGAAGCCTCCTCCGGAGCTTATATCATGCATTTATCCGGAAATTTGGTATGTAGTGAGGATCATTCCGCAGAGCTTCATACTTCTACACTGGGAACCGATAAAAATAATGTGGGATACCAGGCTCTGCTTACCGCAGATCAGAGCAAATTTAAGGCTTTGTCTAAGAAGATGATAGACAGTTACGAGCAATTATTGCCTTCAGAGACTGCTGATACAGCAAATGCCTACACCAATCTGGTGAATGAAGGGAAGATTTTGACCTATTGGGGAGTTGTAAGAACTGACACTAATATTGTAGATAAGTCCGGTGCAAAATATTTTACCGGTGCGGATCCGGAATATAAAGCAGTAGTGATTCAGGGAGATTATGAATATACTTCCGCGGAAAATTTCCGTGGTCTGATCATTGCTACCGGAAATGTAAAAGTGAGCAGTGACTTCCACGGAACTATTCTGGCAGGAGGAAATATTACGCTGGGACAGAATGTTAATGTGGAACCTGACCGTGATGCGGTATTACATGTGATGACTTATTCCAATAAAGCGGGAACAGCTGAGACAGAGTATTCCGTAGCACAGTTTTTAAAGGGTGGAGAAGGCTATCTCCATTCAGATGGCAAGGCATACATAAACAGTGATATAAAGCTTGGAGAACTGATTGTATATGAGAACTGGCAGAAAAAGTAATAACGGAGGTTTTTCGCTGGTAGAACTGATTATCGTGATCGCGATTATGGCGATTTTGGTAGGAGTGATGGCGATATCGGCGTCTTCGTTGACAGGCAGAAAAGTAAAAAAATGTGTAGATGAGATCGTGTCCACGATCGAAAGAACCAGAGTACTGACGCTGGGCAAGGAGCAGAATGATGTGGAATGTGTCCTGACCTATGAAGGAAAGGAATATCATGCCAAAATCTATCAGAAAGGCACCCTTGTATCAGATCGTATCGTGGGAAAAGATCCGATCGATATTAAAGTTTATTTTGAGGACGGAGCATCGGCAACAGGGTATACATTAACTGAAATAGACGGAAAGACCCCATATGCAACACCCGGTGAAAAAGGTCTGCATCTGGTATTTAACCGGGCATCAGGTGCTTTTGAGCAGAATACGAATGAGGCCGGTGGACACGAGAAGGAATATTGCAGGCGGATTGTTGTAACAAACGGTTCCAGAAAGATAGAGATTACAACTGTCGGCAGGACAGGAAAGATTCTGACGAAGTAAGGAGGTTCCTATGCGTATTGGACAAAAAGGTTTCACACTGGTAGAGATCATTGTATCTTTGGCTATCATGACGATCGTAGCAGGATCTGTCGGTGCTTTTATCGTTGCAGGGAATAATTCCTATTTACGCGGAAGCAAGGAATTGACACTGCAGGAAGAGGCACAGCTGACTGCAAATCAGATGATTGACCTGATCATTGATGTGGAGAAGGATATCCAGTTTTTGGATAGCACCGGTGCGGCGGTTGCATTGGATGGTACTCCGGCGAAGGATGCCTCCGGCAATGTTATCAACAGTACGAATGTCAGCGAGCTTCGTCTGTATAACAATGACAATGTCTATATGATCCGCTGGCAGGGAGATGACGGCAGCGGCTATGATACTGCCAATCAGATTTACCTCTATGAAGCTAAAAATACAGTGACAACAGATGCCGATGGCAATGAAACCATTGTCTGGGGTGACCTGACTGCAGAGGATGTGAAACCGGCATTAATGGCTGAACATGTGACTTCTTTTAATGTGGATATCAGCGAAGCCAGGACAACCCGGAAGGTTGTGCTCAAAATGACCTTTGCGTATATGGAGAAGACATATACAATTGCCGAGACAATTAAGCTGAGAAATGATCTGTCCAAAGAAGACAGGGAAGCATATATGTGGATTACGGGATTGAAGATCAATCCTGAGAATCCAAGACTATCCCAGGGAGAAACAAAAATTTTTGGTTATGAATTAACAGGAGATGCGGAAGCAATAGCAGAGGCTAAAAAAGCAGGCGTGACATGGTCGGTCACGAAACCTGATGGAACGAGCTGTAAGAGCAGTTTTGATGTAAAGGGTAATGGCGTACTAACAGTGGCTGCTGATGAAGAAGTCGGATCAAATGTCTTAACTGTTACATGTACATTGAATGCAAATACCAATATTTCGGCAACTACATCTGTTACAGTAGAAGAACGTAAAATTAATTCCATAAAAATAACTCCTAAAAGCGTGGAGGGAGAAAAAGGTAAGACTTACGAATTTATCTGTGAACTGGACGGACCTGAGGCTGCGCTTAATGCCGGTGTAGGTTGGAAGGTTACTTATTCGGCAGATGGAACAGATGTATTAACGGCAGGAACAGGCACTAAATTTAATGATGCTGGAAGAATTGAAGATACCAATCAGTTTAAAGGAATTCTTACACTTGGTGAAAACGAAAAATTGGGAATTGAAATGCTGGAGGTAACTTGTTATGCAAAAGCAGACGAGACCAAATCGGATAGTGCGTTAGTCACGGTAACTGTGGTAAAGGGACAGTATACGGTAGAATTAATTCCCAGAATTTTGACTACTTATAAGTTCACAGAGAGTAGAAAAGAAAACTTAGGCTATTGCGTAACTATTGAATGTCAGCCGACCTGGGCAAATTATGATACCTATCCTAAGATTTCCTGGAGAGTAGTAGGGGGATCCAATGGATATACATTCGGAGAATCAGAAGACAAGAGCAGATATAAGCAGATATTGTATTGCAGTAATAATATCAATACGACGGTTACCGTAGAAGCAGAAGTTTATCTGGATGAGAATATTGTCGTTACCCCCAGAATTGATATTCAGATTCCTAACCTGAAAACTGCGGTTACCAGTGACGTACCGTATATTGACAGTGATCAGTTTGTTTTATACCGAAACGGAAAAGTTACCTGTACATTAAAAAATTATGATGAATCCAAGATGAATGAGGTAACCTGGAGATTCGCAAATGAGGTAGAAGAGGGACTGGCACCGACGAGAGAGGAAGAAGAGGGAGAACCTAAACCATGGGAAGGAGTTGCCCAAGGAAAACGATTCATTGGATTCAGTAAACTGATTGATGGAAATGAAACATTTCCTTCAGTTGGATGGGATGGTGTTAACAAGACGAAGTGGCTTTTCCCTTCTGCCACGGGACAAACTGTCAATATTTGGGCAAAACATACAATTGCCTGGAATAAAGAGTATCGTATGACTCTGGAAGCGGTGGATAAGGATGGAAATGTGATCGCGGATACCAGCATTCTGATTCCGAAAGTGTTACCATTATTCCCGGACGAAAAGCGATATATGGAATTGATACAGCCGGATCAATATAATGGTTATCCATATAAGGAAATATTTGTAAAATTCTATGGATATGCACAGGGCACCGGAGCTGGGGAAGGACTTACTTCTCAAATGGCAGGATTGAATATGACGGCAAAATTATCCGGTAACACTGATAAAAATACCAGAGCTAAAGAAGACGGTATTTATCTGGGAGCAAATGAAGGAGTAGTGCCGATTATCATATCATCGGAAGAAAAGGCTAAATATTTATATATGAGTTTTTATGATAAGGATCACCCAGAGGATGATACCTATACGATGGAAAGAGTCTTGGTAATTCGCTGGAAGTCGTGGAGTGAACAGAATGAAAAGAAAAATGCAAAACAGTAAAAAGTACATAGCAGGAATTCTTACCATAGCTTTGGCAGCCGGTGTCTGCCAGAGCTATGGCTCTATGGAAGTAAAAGCGCAGGAGAAGACACTTCCGGGGATTGAGAAATTAGTTTATGATACGGTGTCTTCCGGAGATGCCTTTCATATTCTGGAGATTGTTCCGTCAAAAGAAAATGCCAGCATTGGCTACCTCATAGGCGGAGAAGAACCGGTTGCCGGTGGCAGGAAGCTGTCAGAACTGCCGTCTCAATCTGAGAGACTGAATGCAATGGCGAACCTTGCGGCAAATGCGGGAAGTGACATTGTTGGAGCCAATGGTCTGATTACAGTATCGTCTTATACGGAAACAGAGAATGGTAGTCGTTCCGAGGATCTGAAGGGACGGTTTGTTTATCGAGGAGTTGGCGGTAGATATAATTATGTGCTTCATGGTGCAACATATCGTAAGCTGAATGACAATGAGCCTACTTCGGAGCCCCGCTATGCCCGGTATACGGAGATGGTTAAGGCAACGGATCTGAACCGGGATGCACAAAGTATTATTCCGACATTTTCTAGAATTAGCGGAACGGGTGGACAATTGGAAATCCGCCTGAGTGATGGTTCGGTAGCTGAGACGAAGAACACTTATGGACTGGATATTTCTATGGCGGTGCCCACAGGTTCTTCCACATCGGAATTAAATGTTGATGATTATATTGGTCTGGAATTGTATCAGAAAAATGGATCAGCGGATTCTTATACATATCTGGGAACTGTTGTAAAAGGTAAAGATCTTCCTGAAGAATATCGTCCTGCAGCGGAGACCGGACAGAACTCGACGACATCTTCGGTGCAGATCGAAGCAGGAGAGCAGGAAGAAGCAGGAAACCAGACAGAAACCGGTGTGCAGACGAAAACAGGAAACCAGGCAGAAGCCGGTGGACAGGCACAAGCAGGAAACCAGGCAGAAAACGGTGGGCAGACGAAAACAGAAAACCATACAGAAGCCGGTGTGCAGGCACAAGCTGCTGACCAGGCAGAAGGTATGGAGAGTAAGGCATATTTAGCAGCTACGACATCCGGCAATGACCCGTCATATAAACCGGAGACTTTAACTACTGCACCTGCGATGTCTTCAACAGAAGAGAATACTGCTGCTCCGGTACAGACCTATGCTGCATCGGGTGAAAATGTAGATATAAGTAATAACTTATATCTGCTGAATCATGGCTCAAAACCGGCTATATTATGGGCTGTCTGGGATTCTGCTAACAAAGTATATAATTTTAAATCCATTGCAGATGCATGCTTTGTTAAGGTAACGGAAAACGGTGATTATTATGTATCGTATGCATTTTTATGCGCTGATGGTGATTATCGGATAGAAGATAGTTATGTTGAGAACCAGACAGGAAGCTATATTAGGATAACTGCCTCCAGTGTGAAGATAAAGACAGAGGGAGATACCGGGTTCGACCCTGCACAGACCTATGACTTTATCGGAGATGACAGGGAAAATTCACTGGAGACCATCAGGTACAATGGTGGTATTAATAATAAAGAATGGTTCAAGAAACAGGTCCTGAATCTGTCCGGCACCAGCCGGTATGAGAGCGGCAGCCCTTCCGGTCCTGGCGGAAATATTGATCAACTGAAGATTGAAGTGACAACTTTGACAGTGGAGGAACTGGCAAAACTGGTAAATCCGGAGGAACAGGCTTATTATGGCGTGGATCTCGACAACGTGGATCTGATCTATCTCTCCGGCAGGGGAAGTTATGCAGCGGAATCTGTGAATATGACTTCAGCAGCAACCGCTCTGACGAAGATGATATTCGGCATTAAGGATACTACCGGTGAGCGGAATAATGCAGACAGAGTACCGGTAGTCATGGATTACGGATTTTACAGCCAAAATAAAACACTGGCTGAGGAGCCGAATAATAATCAGAATAATAAGATACTGACACAGATGGCACTGACGATCTTGAAGGTTTCCGATGACAATATTGCCAAAGAAGTTGCTTCACAGGGAGATGCTTATTGGAACGGTCCGACGGCAGCTTCGCTTAGCTTGGGCGATTCCGTGAAAGAGGCTTTATATGACAATGTTTATCTGAATGATGACAGTGCGACGCCATATGTTGCCTCTGACTTCCTGACTGATTGTAAAGGGAATGCGGCGAAAGCAGCAACCTTCGGAGCAGTATTAAAAGAGATTCAGTACGAGAATTTCCTGGCTAAGAAAAACAACAGCAATGCAGCTCAGATGGATGAAGAGATCAGTAAGGCTTCTATTACCAGATATATATTGAACTGGTACATGCACAGAGTCACGGTGAAATCCTCTATTCGTGTATTGGATCTGGAACCCTGCTATGATTTTAGCGATACGTTAAAAAGTAAGTTGCAGACTGATGTGGTCAATATGATGGGGATGACCGGAATTTATGATGCATCTGCGATCAATATTACACAAATGTCATCTGCGGAATTTATAGGTAAGATCGAGGACTTGAATGAAAAGTACGACATGATCTATCTCGGAGCCCGGGTCAGCAAGATGAACACAGAAAATGGTGTGACTGTGTATAATGATCCACAGATGAAAGGGTTGATTTATTCTCACGTAGGAGACTACTATGACTATGCCACCGAAACGAAAACGGAGAATGTTACGCAGGCTAGGGAGACGTATAATGCAAGGCACAGACTGCAGGATTCTTCGCTGGATCACAGTAAGACTAACGATGATGATCCAACGAATAAGAGTGCAGATGTCTATCGTGGTCCCGGCAATGATATGAACTCTACCCGATATGAGGAATTCTGTCAGTTCATTAAGGCGGGATATCCGGTGGTCATTGCGGATACGTTTATTAAATATGGGGACGATAAAATACCTGTGGCATCAACAGCTACGCTGGACAAAAATTCTTATTTTTACAAGCTGGTTCAGTTCGCTCTGACGAAAGATGAAAATGGTCAGTACTTATACTGGCAGAAAAATATTTTTACAGAGAGTCAGCTGACAAATAATACAGCAGATACTCAATTAGGAACCACATTATCTGCACGTAGATCCGTATTTTGTAATTATCTGAATCTGTCAAAGCTTTCCGTCAACTGGGTAACTACTTACGGAGCGGCATATCCGCAGGAACTGAAATATAATTCTAATCAGAACGGTGCCAGCAACGGTGGCTCTCTGGAGAAGATAGACGGAAAATATCAGCTGCAATATATTTTTAATCTGCAGAATGATGCTGCAATATCACAGACAGGTACTACCTATGATTGTAAACTGTTCGTAGATAAAAATGCTGATGGTCGTTTCTCCGGCTCTGATTATGTAGAAGGTAAGACATATACGTCATCGGAAGAAGTCAGCGGTCTTACTGTGTATATAAGAAAGGGAGATGAGTGGAATAAGGTTGATCCGATTGCAACGGCAAACGGAAACAGATATGAATTGCGTACCGGGGAGACCTATCGTGTGATCCGTGCTCTGCCGGAGGAATATGTAGGAGTTATTCCATGGAAGCTGGTATTTTACGATAATGCGGACAGACTGGTGAGAACTGCCAAGTCAGGGTATACATCTGTGCCGCAGCAAAGTGGTAAAAAGACAATCCGTGTATTGCAGTTGTTGTCTGATAAAAATAATAACTGGAATCTTCATGACGAACAGAATGGGGATACTAATTTTTCCAAGTACATTAAAGGATTAACTGACTGGAATGTAGTAGGCTTGGATCAAGTCAACTGGGATGGAACGGTAATTCCGTCCACGAGCATTGACAGTATGACTGTAACCTACCTTATAAATGATAAGCTGAAAATTGGCGGGACTTCGGATACTGATATACAGAAGATATACCAGGAATCCTACAATCTGTTCCAGCAATATGATATGTTGATACTCGGCTTTGGTGACGCCTATAAGTTTGGGTATACCTATGGCGCATATGATCCTAGCAAAGAAATTCCTCCAGAAATTATGGCGAATGTTAAGAGGAATCTGGCTGTTGGCTGGGCTGTCAGAGACTACATAGAATCCGGCAAGAGCATTTTGTTCACCCATGATACTACTTCTTATGTCAATAATATTCAAAGTGTGATCCCGTATAACGATAATGGAACTGCGGAAACCTATCATTCAAACTACTGGTATTGGGGATATGAATTTAATAAGACCATTCGTGCATCCGTAGGTCTGGATCGCTATGGAGCATTGAAAGAGTATTATAAGCAGAGAGTTGCAAACTCCACGGGAGAGGAACAAAAGAGGGACCAGGAATATCTTAAAACATTAGAGTCCTATACATTTGACGAAATCAAGGAACCGAATTCGGATAATGAGCTCTGGCAAAAGGAAGGTGTGACTAAATATACGGTAGTCCGTTTCCTGAGAAGTTATCTGGAAGATCTGCGGACAAAAAACAGTTCGGAAGTATTGTTCCCTGTTAAGAATTCATTGCTGAAACAGGCTGGATACGACAATGGAAACGGTCCTGAATGGAACCACCCCAGTAATTTGCTGATGGGTGATTACGCAGGGCAATCTCTGATCGCAACACAGGTAAATGAAGGGCAGATCACGCAGTATCCTTATCAGATATCTGCAGATGAACAGCTGGAGATCAGTAATACGCATTACCAGTGGTTACAGCCGAATATGGAGCTGGATCGTAACGGAGACGGTAAAAACGATATTGTGGTGTGGTACTGTATTTCCGGTGTGGCTGGCGGTAACTATAAAGATACTAATATTTATAACATCACACCCAATGATGTGGTAAATAATTATTATATCTATACCATGGGAAATGTGACATATTCTGGAGCGGGACATTCCAAGCCCAGCAAGGAATCGGAGATCAAACTGTTTATTAATACGATGATTGCAGCGTATAATGCCGGTGTGACTGCACCTTCCGTAAGATTTAAGGATAAAAGCGGTAGCAAGATCCAATCCGTGTATATGCTGTATGATCCGGTCAACCATATTGTATTGGATGATAAGAATAACGGAACCATCAGTGTCAACTTCCAGGCAGATGACTACAATATTCTGGCAGGTGGACAGCAGTTATGCGTTGAATTTTACAAATCCTGTGCAGATGATACATCCGGAGCCATCAGTGTGGACGGAATTACAGGAAAGGTATTGCGGTTAAAGACGGATGGAGAGGATGGTCTAAAGATCACGGATAGCAATGGAAATGTAATTTTACCGACAGAACGCAATGGAGTTCAGAATTGTTACCCGATTACAAACGGTGCGACCTATACACTGAAATATTCTTCGGATGAGATGGGACTGTTTAGTACCGACCCTTCCGGGACGATTTTGAACGAAAAAGCGCAGGCATCTACTATCTACGCAAGAGTCTATACCGTGTATGATAGTGGATCAAAAGTAACTCCTTGCGGAATAGCTGAGTTATCCATCAGCGCAGAAGAGCTGTTCGAACTGAATTAAACTTTAAAAAAGTAATATTGCACAAAAGGCAGAGCTGTGAGAAATAACCAATTTCCACAGCTCTGTTTTTGTGTAGTTTTTTCAGCACTTGTTTTGCCGGATTCCCTTGCAGAATGGATACCTCTGTGATATAGTAATCACATCTACAGAAAGTCTGTATAGATAAGATTTCGAAGATACCATATATTAGGATAGCATCATATAGGGGCATCATTTTATTGCACCCTGTGTGCAGTTCGAGGCATATCGCCGTGAAATTCACTTTTTACAATGTTAATAGGACAAGTTATTGACACACCCTATTATATAGGGTAATATAAAGGAGGAAAATGACTAGAACATTTATACAAACAGATGAATTTTCTCGAAATTGGGATGAATTTGGATTTACAGATG